>Ga0315904_10002594_pt1 | contig 27764 bp, 13 predicted proteins | sample LakEriMetagenome_6_FD_203529 | JGI IMG/M metagenome (GOLD analysis project Ga0315904, IMG submission 203529) | Freshwater fungal communities from buoy surface, Lake Erie, Ohio, United States - Buoy 12 MA120 | ecosystem: Environmental > Aquatic > Freshwater > Lake | place: USA: Lake Erie, Ohio...
CAATAAATCGTAGGTATAAGCCACTCCACTTTCATTTAGTGGATCAAAGAATTCAGTGGCCCTGCTGTCAAAGTAAGTGGTGCCATTGTCAAACGTGGTTGGTTTGAATGCAGTGCCTTGCGGAGCACCAACTATCAATGTCAACGAATCATCGCTGATATCCAATGATGCACCAAAGTGTGAGTAAGCAATTTGCCCTGGTGCTTCGATTGTTTGTGTGTAGTATTGTGTTTCAAACCCAATGTTGTAAAACGCATTGCCTAGTCCTGGAAGCACAGTCAACTGTGTAAACGGAATTGCCGCATCAGAATTCAGTACAGAAATTGTCAGGTAACCGTTGCTTACTGTGGCTTGAGCATTGGGGATCTCAATCAATCCAATTCCATTTGGTGCGGCCGCGGTATTGATGGTGCTTGCATATAGTTCTAGCCAATTTGATTCATCCCAGTACACAGTATCAGAAATACTGGTTGAAACAGGAACATTGATTCTTGCGCGATAAATCTGTGAAGAATAAATCACAAAATCGCCGGCATCCCAGGTTACCGCACTGTTCCAAGTATCAGGAGTTGGTACAGCGATGTCAACTTGATTGATCCTGATTGTATCACCAGGTGTCAATGTTGGTGTTTGATTTACTCCAGTTATGGTACCATACAGTCTACTTTGATTAACAAATCGTTCAACACTGCCTGCTTGAGGAAGCACAGATGAATCGTTGGGCTGGCCAACATACAAACTACAGTTGGTTGGACATTGGTCGATTGCTGTACCAAACAATGCGCCCGCTTGCGGTGCATTTGAAGACACTGCCTGCATCAACTTAAAGGTATTGGTTTCAATTTCAATGACATCGCCAACATTTAGTGTGGCAGCGATATCAACAGTGTTGGAGTCTACTTCAGTAAACTGTCCGTTGTTGTTGAACACATCGGGAATCAAATAAGTGGCATTGACTTTGACTGAAGCTGGACCATTGAAATTTCTCAATGTGGAATATTGAGTTTGCGCAGGATTTGTGACTGTGAATCGTTCAACGCTTCTATCAATTTGATAGACTTGTCCGGCCAATAGTTTACTGTCAACTGTGTTGTTGGGTGTACCAATTACTATTTGTCGACCATCTGTGGTTGTGGCTATGCTGTGTCCAAATCTGGCATCTGTTGACAACGCTCCCACAGTGGTTGTGTCAATGTAATCAACATACTTGAAATACGTAGCTGAACTTACCAACACTGTTCCAGTTACTGCGCCTGATAAAAACGTAATGATTTTGGTTCCAGCGTTGAAAGAGTAATCCATATTTGGACGCTGTAACACACTGTTTACATACACACTGAAACTGTAGATATCTGTGACTGTGTACAGATCTTCGATTGGGAATGTAGTGGTAGGTGTTGACGGAAAGAATGTTTTACTCAACAAACGTGTCACACGTATTGTGTCACCATCGTTTGGTGCTGTTCCGAATATCACTGTGCCGTTCACATAATCAAAATCAACACCCAGTGTTTTAGGTATGTTGTTTACAACCACACCAATTTGTGAACCTCCGATGCCGCCTGATGATGAATCGTCATCAACTATGATCACATTTCCTATATAAAAATCAGTGGTTGCACCGTCCCCAACAAAGTTCTTGACCTGTGATTGTACGTCTACTCGATTGTAAGCATACACTCTGTTGCCAGCAGGTGCACCAACATATAACCAACGCTCGTCATTGCTGATACTTAGACTATAGGAATATTCATCGTAATTGAAAATATTGATGGCAGAATTGAGTGCAGGAGGATTTGTAAAGACTACTGTTGATCCAACAATGTTCCAATCAGTGCCACGTATCAATACCACATCGCTGACTACCACGCTGACTTTGGTTGGGTCTGTCAAAGTTACGCCAGTGGGTGTGTAAGTAACTGTTGCTCCGTTGCCGGTGGCCTGATACAATCTGTAAGGAATCTCAGTTATCAACTGACTCTGTAGATAATCTCCTGAGTTGGAATTTCTATTGACTGTGATAGCATACCCTTGTTTGCCCCAGCTATTGGCTCCGCCCACAGCACCCCACTGGTTGTTGCCCGAGGTTACTGCGCTGCCAAAATTTTCAAAATTGCTGGCTCCAGGAGTGAGTACCACTGTCTCGACGTATTCAGTGAGGCCACCTTTGGTAAACCCGTAGACTGCACCAACTTCGTTGTTATATCCAGGTGCGCCAACCAGTGCACCAAACCCGCCAAATCCTTGCGTAATGGCGCTGCCGTATCTGGCTCCCAGTGTTGGTTCGAGAGGAACCAAGGCTGCTGCCGGCACAAATGGGTTTATTTTTTCATAAACCACCCAGTGTCCGGTGCCGTCATCGTCGACCCAGGCGCGGTTGCCTGGCAACAAACTGTTGGCATAAATCAATGTTGACACATCAGACGCTTGGCTCACTCGCATGGTTTCAAGTACAAAACACACTCCTGTACCAGTCAATTGAGTCACTGCACCACCCAATGTCAATGCCACTGTGATAGTGGTAAGGCTTGGAACAGAGAGTACCTGATATGCTCCATCAACTCCTTGTCCAAAATACTTGATTACAATCTTTTGATTCCGCGTCAATCCATGTTGTCCAGCGAATGTAATTGTACAGGTGCCATTGAGATTATCTCTTACTTGTGCGATGCTATACAGTACAAGATTATTTCTATAAATGTTCCAGTTGTAACTGTTGTCTTTGGCCACCCATACACTGGTACCCACTGTGATATTCTCAATGTCGTTGATCAGTGCGGTTAATTCATCAAAATCAAACAGTTTGATATCTGCATCGTCCCAGTTTACATAACCTGCTGTAGGCAGTTGAACATCAGTGGCGTTCAAGAACGTAGTTGGCAATATGTCTGGGGAAGTAATTGGATAGCTTTCTTTCCAAAGATTGCTGACCAACACTGTCTGATCAGCGATGCTGTACTGTTGAGGTTCAATGACTTGTATAGTGGACGGATTGCCTTGCAACAAGGCCTGATTCAACCGTAGTTCATAATAACTACGATTGGCGTTGGCGCCGTATGTGGCTCTTTGTATAGCCCAGTTCTCAAAAATTTCATATTCGGCCACTTCTTTACCAAGATTGGCCTTGGTGAATATGTCTGTGGCCTGTGTGGTTCCTTTGACTCCAATAAATTCCTGATACAAATTGACCTGACTGATGTCGTCAAGATTCAAATTTTGCATGTATCGACGTGGGCGGAATCCAATCAAACCAAATGAGAATAGATCAGCATCGCGCTCGAGATTGGCTTGGTTGGTATTGTAAAATCCTCGAATCTGTTCAGCACTGGTAGCGGCATTGGGCAATAGACCTTTTTGTATTTCAGCATAATCGCTCTTGAGCCAGAATTGGAAATCAAATTTTTCCTGAGGAGGAATAATTTTTACAGCTGACCAATATGCATCCTTGTATTTGACTATCTGCCCTTTGGTATAGCCTGTGTTAGGTATCCAGGGTTGGATGTTATCTTGATTGAGTATGAATCCTTGTGCATCTAAACTGCCATTCCATTCATAGGTTGTATACCCGGTAAACAATAATCTGCTCTGGCGAGCACCAGTGGTGGGATCATAAATCAAGTCATTGAATATACTGGTGTTATCAAATACTATGAGATTTTCGTAGGCTGTAAATTTAGCATTGAGATAGCTAAATGTGTTATTGTTGACTGCTGTGAGTTGCAGATCGTTTTCAAATCTCTCAACAACATAATCTTGTCCTTGCAACGGCTGTTTATTTTGATTGAGCAAGATATCTTCGGGCGCTGTAATGCTCAGCGGTTCAGCCACTAGGTTGGGCTTGATAATGTGTAATACATTGGCCACAGGGTTGATGTTGATTAGACTACCAGGCGCCCATCCTTGGCGGCTCCAGTAGATAAACTCCTGGGCCATCTGGCTCCAATTAAGGATACGGTTCCGTTCCTGATCTTCAAACGTCATGCCCTGGGCATTCATGAATGCTCCATAGCTCAACAAGAAATCAACAACAGAATTTATACCGACAAATTCATAGCCATATGGTACTTGGACCACTGTATCGCTATAGTCATTGGCCACGCGAACCACGGTGTCTGCCACTGTGATAGTTCTGTAATTTCCGTTGGGTATGCTGGCTCGTATTTCAAAATACGGCTTGGTTGTGCTATATCCATAGACTACATAGCCCTGTTCAGACTTTTGTATGATTACCGAGCTCCAGGTGACCTGAGCTATGGTTGGATTTTTGTATAGCAGTAATTGATAGCTTTCGTCTGGCAACAACAAACTAGTGTTTAAACTATTGGGACTAGATTTCTCAGTGAAAATTTTGATATACTGCTTGTCAGAGAATGCTGCCATTCGATAACAGAGTCGTACATCAATATTATCCAATGCTTCAGTCAGCGCAACTGTGCTTTCTTTTCCTGTGACTTTGTTATAATCAACAATCCAGTTTAGATAGCTGTGTTTGGCTTCGCCGGCACCGTATACTTCTATGCCATTGGTGCGTGTTCTGCCGTTGTAGACCCATTGATCTAGGGCCACATCAAATCGATATGTGTCTCTGTCAACAAAATATGAAAAATATTTGGCTGGCTTGGTCAATGCCAACAATCTTTGTACTGCAAAGGGCCAGGCACTGGATGTTCGCCAGGCATTTTCAACTGGGCCATCGTCGCCCACTGTCCAACTCTTGCGGAAATTTCCAGTATCATACTCACCAACCATAACAGCAAATGGTGATAATAAATTTCCTTCGCTATCGCTTGGAATCACTGATGTCAATCCTGGGCGTCGATATTTTGGTATGATATATGGTGTCACAGGATCCATCACACGACCTGCTTCAAGGTCCTCCCATAAAACCAAGTTACCAGAGGTATAGGGAGCAGGACCGTATTCATTCTCCCACCAAGTGGGACGTTCGCTGAATCCCAACATTTCCCATGGACGGGTGTTTGGTGCATCAGTGTCGTAAAAATAGTTATAAATTCCGCGCCAGGCTCCCAACAACGGTTCGTTGTTGAGCTTGTTTAGACTTGAACTATAATTCCAAGTAAATTGATTGTTGGCATTGTATTCTTGATCTTTGTAGGGCAGTTTATTTGCACCCACCCAGGCCAAGAAGCTTGTGCCCATGATGGTAGTTATTTCTTCTTGTGTGTAATCTGTGGTGCGGAATTGTCCAGGAGAAACATCAGCATAAGTCAACGGAACACCCAATCCTTCAACCTTGAGATTGTCATATATTCGTTTTTCAAATTCTAACAGAATATCGTCGCGTATGTCTCCATAGGCCACTGTGATGCTACCATCGTGTCCTCGAATGACTTCTGTTGGATTGATGTAGGTTGTATCAAGGTACATCTCAGGTACAAACGAAGGGTACATGCCCAACTTGGTTGGAGTAGAAGGTACATAGTTACCAACTGTGTTTTCGTACTCTCTGATGGCTACTGTATCTCCCACAGCCAACGGCACTAATATAGTGACACGTGGACCATCAACTGCGACTTCGTATTCGATGCCATCACCAATCAGTAATTCGTTATTGAGATAAACCAGGATGGCCTGATAGTTTGCTGTGTCAAGACTGTAACTAAACAGAGTATCAAATGTGTCTGTGGTTATAGGAGTAACTGTGTAGACTGTTTCTTTATAGGTTTCTCCTGTGGGCAACATGTCGCTCCAATAGAACGGAGAAATTTCAGTCTTGCCAAAATTGATCTGTGTGACACAGGCATCCATTATTTCAGCCACCGTCATATTCTGGAAGTCGTTTTTGATCACTGCATCCATCAGCAAGTTTTTAAACTTTTGATACTGATATGAGCTGAATTCCAGAGCTTGGAAAAAATCATATTGTGAATTGTTGGCAAACAATGCTGGCAACGTCAATGGTGCGCTGTTTTGTATGATCTGATCACCGTAACGGTGTAGATTGCCAAGATCGCGAGTATTGTTGATTCCGTTTATTTCGCCGGTAAATGATCTGATATTCTGACAGATACCATTGTAATAATTTCTTATTGTTCCCAGTGTCAGATCAGTGACTTGACTGTTTAAAGGATTATTTTCAAGATTCAGCGGCACTGTGTAGAAACCAGTGGGGCTGGCTACATCACTGACCACAGTGACTTCAATACTGGAATCAAGCGCAGGTGAGTTTATAAAAGTGATGACTGTGCTGTTATTTGTTATTTCATAGGTATAGTTGTCTGTAGTAAGGAATACTGCGTTAACATAAACTTTAACTGGAACTGCTGTACTATCTTCCTTGACCGGAATGTCAATGACCAGTGGAACACCAGCATAGGTGAAAGAAAAACTCTGCCGAGATACCACAGTGGATTCTGCTGTTTCCCAACCAATCATTCTATCAAACATTGTTCGATCCATGTACTGGCGCACAAATCCAGTACCAATGGGTTGTTCAACGCTGATGGTATCTTCTACGTAAACAAAAGTGTCAATGTACAAATTATTATCAAATACGATGTCGCCAACGTTGTTGATTGTAAGATACTTGAGAGGTTGCCCAATGATTTTGTCTGTGACACCTTCGCCAGGTGCATAGCTAAACAGTTTGGTTCCGCGGAATGATGTGCTAGGGTAAATTAAGCGATCACCAAAACTGTATCCATTGCCATCATAGACATTGAACAACGGAGCTTGATTTACTCCGTTTTTTTGCTGTGCCGGTACCCAAGTTCCTCCATCAAACCAAAAACTTTTTCCTTGTAATTGGATTCCGCTCAGACAAACAGTCACAACATCATAAGGCTCGTCAGGCTGATTGAGATCCGCTGGCTGCAAATCAATAATAGGTGTGCCGCCGCCCGATGGTTCAATGAATGTCACATTGTAAATTTTATTACGAACTTCAGGATCAATGTCTGCGGCAAATATCACACGAGAACCAGTGGTAAACGAATATCCGTCAACACTGTAACCTATGCTACCATTGATATTGCTCATGGCATCGGTTTCTTGGAAATCAATGATATTGATTGGAGTGATACCTTCTGTGCCAAAATCAAATAATTTAAGCCCAGGAACAAATTCTAAGATTGGCCGCTTGGCTCGTTGATTGTTGTCAAGGAACGGCACTGTATTGTTGTATTGTGCTGTGGCATTGATGATATCTACATGGAACCAACGGTTACTGCGAGTCCAAGCATTTAGATCTTTGCTGGCGCGGTTGATCGTTAGATAATCTTGCTCCACAGGAGCATTCAGTGTGTCATCAAAAGGTGTGGCATCGTAAGGAGTTGAGTCGTAGGGAACCGTGCTGGAACGAGTATAAGTTTCAGGTGTTATTAAATTTCTAACAGCAATCAGCTCAATGGCCGTGCCTACTCCTTCTACATAATATTCTTGTTGCTCATAACTGGCAGGATTGGTTGGGCCTTGGAATTGTACTTTTAGTCCATTGGTAAACTCTACTCCATTGGGACTGGTATAATTTTTCTGTCCAATGATTTCATCAATCTCCAGCGTTTGATCTCCCGACTGGTCAACCAGTCTAATGATACCAAATAGCTCAGGATTGTTGGCGTCTTGATAATATAACGTGTCAAGATCAGCTGTGATCAACGGAATCTGTTCAAACAACCCACTGGCATTTTTGTAAAAACTGATATTGGCATATTGGTTGCCATAAAGAGTCAGCAAACGAGTAAGATTGTTAACTGGATGATCAACTGTGAGTTTAATATAGGGATTGAGAGAATCATCGTAGACATAGTTGATACGCCAAACACTGTAGCGTTGTGTGTCTAAAGAGATTTCAATGGTTTCATCAAACAATGTAGTGTCATAGGCTTGGCCAGCACTATCATACAATCCACTGTAGAACCAGCCAGCATTGGTTAGGAAGATTACTGTGCGGCCATCAAGATCCTTGACTCCGTCAATGCCGCCAAATCTCTCAATGAATTCGCTGACATAGATATTGTTGATTTCATCAAATTGGATGTCTGTGGCAAAATCTACAGTTCCGCCGTCATCAAGTTGATAGTAAAAATTTTGTGCGCTTTTAGCTGGAACATTAAAGGTAATAGTTCCGTTGTCATCACCATTGTTGGTTACACCCAGAACTTCGCGACTGCTTTGATTTGGAGTTTGTGGCAATACTCCTGATATGCCTGGAACTGCTTGTATCCAGAATTGATGACCAGTTTGTTGAACATTGAAGTCGTAGGATCCTTGCCGTACCAAAGTGATGGTTGGATTTGTGCCGGGAACTCCGCCAAACGTATAGTTGGTAGTGTTACGAGTTACAGTAAAATCGTCTGTGAGCGGCACAGGTGCGGCAAATACGTCTACAGAATCTGGTCCAGCAGGTAACCAATAGTATTGACTAAAGTTAACAAATTTATCTAGATCTACAAACGGATCCCAGCAGTAATATTCACTGTCCCACAGGCGGTCTTGCCGTGTGACATTACCGCCTTTGACTTTGAGTGAGTCAACTAGCCCTGGGTAAGTTACTGCTGTTTCAACTGTGTTGGTATTGGGCTTTAAAAATACTACACCTGGTTCAAGCTGATAGTCAGTCCTTGTTTTGGTAGGTTCAAGAACATAATTTTCTTTGGGATTGACTCCAGGACCAACACGACGGCCAATGAACCCTTGTGTGGGTTTGAGTTTGGGATCTTGTACCAGCTGATCCAATGTGGCAGACAAAAATTGTCTGTTGGTTGGTGTGCGGAAAATCTCTGGTAATAAATCTACAGTACGAATTCTTGTGTTGGCCATTATTATACTACCCCGCTGTTTGGTGCGGTTCTTAATTCACTGCTGGTCAATGCATCAATTACTTCAATGTCGTTAACTGTGGCTGCATTTACAAATATCTCATTGGGTTGACAACGTATTTCATACAAGTCGCCGAAGCTCTTCAACGGATCTTGTGGTACCAGTACCACTGTGGAAATAATGTCTCCTAGTTCTTTGTGCAAATAGGCCGCTAGTTCTGAGAAGAAGAAAGTAAGACCAAAATCCCATTTGTCAATGGTAAAATATTCGTTGACGGCAGCAACCATACGACTCTTGATTTCACTGACACTGACCACAGAAGAGGCACTGCGCACAACTTTGAGAGTGGCTCGCAGTTCTGGAGAAGATTTAACACCAAACAATGGTTTAAAAACTACAGAATTTAGAATCATGTTGTCTGATATCATCTTATATCGCTGTAAACTGTTGTATGCTGTTCCTAACTCGTCAATGGTTGGCGGAGAAGGTTCTGGCACAGTGCCGGTTGAATCTTTGATATAATTTTGATATGCGTTGTAATAGGCCGTGGTAACCAAGTACAGGTCGATGATGTTTGATGACCCAGGATCGATACGACGACTCAAAGGAGCATTGTGTCTGTATTGGAAGTACAGATCCTGGCGTCCAACTCTTGCCAGCAATCCTTCAATCTGTGTCACTGTTCTTACCCCATTAAACGCTACGTCAAGCTCATAGAACAACAATTCGTTGGTGGCATAAAAATACTGGCCATCTGAGTATTCGGCCTTGGCCAATTCAATTTGATCTAGTGTGGCGTATTCACTGATTACCGCGCCTTTGGCCAGTGGTAGATATCTTTCAAGGTTGTCAAAATCAACTGTGCGTTCAAAAAATACATATTTGGTGCTGGGATTTATTTCGGGCGCTACCAATGTTTCAAAGTAATCTGGGTCATCGGCTACCCCATCGTTGTCTGAATCTTTGAAACTGATTTGCACCTGGAAATCATCGATATAACCGTCAGCCTGGATGGGCTGTCCAACGATGTCCATTATGATGTCGCTGTTTAGTGGCAGACTGACATCGGGCAAATTATTGGTTTTAAGACAGTTGATAAAATCATTGATTACTGATCCTGTGCGTGGATCATACACTGCCTGTGACCCGTCAAAGAAGAAACGTGTTTGTAATATGCTTCCCCAGAAACGTTGCAGAGCACGATAAGTCACCGTGTAAGTCACGCCGTCAGTTTCAAATGCCACTAACCAGGAATTGTCAAGATTTTGACCTGATTGGCTTTGTGCGTTGGCCAGACTAAATGTAGTTGCTGGGTCAAGATTCTGGCTGGTTATCAAGTACCATTCGCCAGTGAGATTGTCAAATCCTATGCCAAAGTCTCGATAGAGCTCAATCTGATCAATCATTGACTGTTCAAGAGTGGTTGGCAAGTCTGTGATGAACTTGGGTATTACCTGTGTGGGGATAGCACCGGTTGGTATAAAATTGTTCAATACCACAGGACCTTGGCCGTCGGGTAAATTGCCTGTGCCAAAGTTTGTGCCGTCTAGAACCAATGCACTGACTGTGGCCCATAGCACCAGTTTGTCATTGGGCAAAGCAGGAACACCAAGTTTGAGTCTGTTGTTTTCGTCGAAATAATATCCAGTTGGTGGAACAAATTTGATCAACGATCCTTGAGACATGTACTTTTTATTGTCGCTGGTTTGTGGGCCAATGGGTGCTGGAGCGCCCGATGACACAAACTCAAAATATCCTGTGGTCTCATTGAGAGCTGTGGTACTTTGTTGCCACTTGATACCAATAGGAATCAAACTAGGACGAAGGAAATTTTGATAGTAAAATTCCAACATTCCTCTGCTGGACAATGCAGGTTCAACTGCATTGACAATGATATTGGATATGTCGTTTTTATCAACAAATGTAAATGTAAAACTTGGGCTGGCGGTATTTTCCCAGATCAATCCATCGCTGGCAAAAATATTTGTTGATGAGTACTTGCCAGTGATATCTACCAAATCAAGATAACGGCTAGTACCAATGGAACTGCGATTTACCGCTTTTGATTTGATGATGGTGCCAAACATGGTGTACGGGAAGTTGTTGTAATCTTCTCCGTTGACCATGCGGTTCTGTGTGTAGTAACGAGCAGGAGCACGGCTCTTGATATCTGCCAATGATTCTCTAGATGATGCATTAGACACCGGCTGACTAAGCCCGCAGGTAAATGTGATAGTTTCAAGACGGCCAGTACGACTCACATAACCAATACTGATCTGTATGGCTTGCATTTCTTCGGGATTGATAATGTATTGTAACCCATTGGAAGCACGTATGTAACTGCGGAATGTGCCCACAGGAATTTCTGTGAATACGCCATCGCCAAAGTTTAAATTGATTTGATCGTTGGTCCTTGATGTCACTGAGAAAAACTTACGAGCATCAGGGGCCAACTGCTCTACTGCCGCAGAGTACAGGCTTGGAACTTTTTCCCATTCAAATTGAACATTTCCCACATCGTCGAGTTGATATAACCAGACGTCGTTGTTGTTGATTCCATCTATGTTTATTGATACCACACGATTGGAAATTCTCTCGCCGAGATTAAAGTCTTGGTTTTGCAGTGTTCCTTGCTTGAAATAGAAAAAGAATCCTGTGTTAGGACTGCCAAATCCCAACCGATCACTGCGAAACAACATATTGAAGATCCCTGATGGTCGAGGTGCTGGCTCGTACACATAATCTTCGTTTTGAAACGTAGAGCTCACTGCTTCAAATGTCATTGATGTACCATCTACTGTGGATGTGAATGGCACCACGGGCAAGTATCCAGGCACAAGATTGAGACTGTATTCTTGAGTTTCTATTCCCAGTATGTTTTTGGTAGCTCCAGGTTTGCCAAATCTTTGACTGTCGACCAGCGCGGCATTGACTATCACTGTGAACTGTTCTTGCCAGTTGGCATTTGTTACGTCGTTCCAGTTCACTGTGACTCCACTGAGATTCTGACCGTTGAAGTCTATGACATTTTCAGTGGTTGATACGTTGAATACTTTGAGATAACCCTGTGCTTCTTGGTTACGCTTTGGAGTGTAGCTAACTAGATTAGCCAACTGCACAACAGAATCACGTCGTTCTGCTGTGTCTAAGAAATTTTCACGGATGTTTAAGTCATTGCGGAAAGACAATGCCTGGCCCATGAACGCCATGACATCCAACAAAGCCACGAACTCGCTGGATTCGATGTAGTCGTTGAAATTTTCTGGATAATATATCCGGATGTAGTCAATGAAACTTTTCCGTAGCGTTTCAAAGTCGTAGCTTTGAAAGTCAGCTTCGCGGTAGGTCTGGTAGATTCTCTTCCAGTCCTCTACTCCGAATATTGCAGTTTGTCTTGTAGTTTTGGCCATAATACCTTCCGTGAAGTATTTATGGTTTGAATTAACGGCTCAGTTTTAGATGTAGCTGGCTGACCTTGTTTGCTGATCAAAAAATACACTCAGTCTTTCGGCATTGGTGCCTTGCACTGTTTGAATTTCAAGTTCAACTAGGATTCCATTGACCTGTGGATAGGCTTCGGCACTGGTAAGATATATCCTTGGATCTTGCCCAACAATCCTTTGCATTTCTTCAATGATAAGGCTGGCTGTTTGTTCGGTTTGTGGCTCAAAAAGCAGGTTCCACATCGTGGTACCCACATCAGGACGGCCTACTTTTTCTCCTTGCCTTATGTTGAAATAATTCAGCAGATCTCGCTTGATCAACTCAAAGTCTACAAGAGTAAATTTCTTATATTGATTGATGGTGTTAAATCCGATGAATGTTGGCATAGTAGTGTATTTAAATGAAAAGTTGATTTCTTATTTCTGCTTGTCGAGCTCTTAACTCTTCCAAACGATTGAATAAATTGGCACGCAATTGGTTAATATTGGTATTTCGTTGAGACCCTTGTCCACCGGTGTTCAACTGCTGTATCTGCGATTGTATGCTGGTTATTTCCGCAGTTGCCTGTGATAATTGTGCTTCTAACAACGCTATGTTAGAACCTTCAATGTTGTTTGCAGATATTCCGCTGTAATTTGGTGTAGTTACCTTGTCATTGCCAATCACAGCTCGTACTGCGTCATCAATGGATGTGCGATTGGTTGTAATTGTGGATCCTGGTTGTACTGTGCTGAATCCTTTGAGGGCATCGCTGATTTTTTGATTGCTGAGTTCTACTGCGTATTGGGCTCCTCGTACCAACTTATTGACACTGTCCACCAATCCACTGTCTCCTATCGTGCCTTGCACCCAAGATTTGACCACCGTGGGTCCATACTTGGAACCAGCTTGCACTAACCCAGCTAACTTGTCTGGGGCTTCGTTGCCTGTTACAATGCCAGCAGATCTCAACTGTTGCAGTGATACTTGATAGAGGTCTGTCTGTATGGCTGCCTGTAGTTTAGGATCAATCAGCAATGCATTGACATTGTTGACTCCAGCTTGCCCAGTCCACACTGAAGGACTAGATAGGATATCAACTGGAGTTGCGGTACCATCAGTGAGATAAAATTCCACAGTGCCAGGTTTTAAGTATCCTGCCTCTTCTAGCTGTGCTGGCGTGAGCTTGTAAGCTCCTACTCCTTCGTCGCTGAGGATATTGGAATCTTGATCTGCCAGAGTTCTAGTCTGTGCCAGCATACCTGTGACCTGATCGGGTTCTATTGATCCCACGCTCACTGTGGCAGGATCTTGATCCTCATACTGTTGCGCTTGAATTTGAACAAACTCAGTGTCCTGTATCTCTGCGTACTTGGCCTCTATTTCGCCGGACACTGCTACATCTGATTGGGAGACTTGCAACGATGTGGTGGTTGATATACCTCTTCCGTGGAAAGGATATGGTTCATGTGTGGGGGCTCGAGTAACAATGGTTTGCAAAGCACCATTTTCTACCACCCATCCACGATTCTGTTCAAATTTGACATCGGGCAAGCTCTGTTTTAATATGTTGCTGGGCTTGGGCACGTCGGGTGCATCGCCGCTGTTGAGTGCGATACAGCCGGCGCTCAATGACATATTGCTACCACCATTGAATGTGCCACTCTTGCTGGCTTTAAGGCTCAAAGTGCCATCGCTTTTGATTCCAACATATTCATCACTGTAGAGCAATATGGCCTTGGCAGCATTGATTTGCGCCAGATCACTTTCAATGGCCACTGCTTTTTCACCACGAATGTTTATGAGGCCTTTGGCATTCATATTGATGCTACGATCAGCATGCAAGTTAATATCGCCATTGCTACGCAGGTTTATTGAGTTGGTTGAATAGATATCCACACTGCCTTGGCTACCAAATTCCATCCAGGTTTGTCCGTTGGCATGTATGATATAAAAACAGTCTCCAGAATCACTCATGGTAATCTGATGGCCTTTGGCTGTGCGTATGCGTACTAACTGATCAGCGCCTGCAAGATCTCCATCGTCCATGACAAAAGAATGTCCGCCACGGCGTGCGATCACTGTGGCATCTTGTGGTTGTACTGCGCCAGATTCCAGTCGTTGTTTGATATCTTGATCGCTCATTCCACCAAGGTAGATAGGTCGTCCAGGAGTAGAAATACCATAGGCTGCACTGGGGCTTTCTCGTTGAGCGTTTGAACCAATAGGGCCTCGCACTGGATCTTTGATCAAACCTTGCTGTAGCATCACTGCGGCTACCACAGAATGCACAGGCTTTTTGCTATCAAAGAATCTAGGATTCTCGTCCAGTGTTTTGTTGTTGATGTTGAGCTCGACCACAGGCAACTGAGGTGCGTTTTCAAAATATGGCGCTTGTGCGCTGTTGTCTAGTTTGTAATTGCGTGTGGCTCCAATGGCCGGCAACATGTGTGTTACCCCTGGTTCAATCACTGCTCCAAGATAATACCCATAGTTTGAATCACCAGATGCAAAAAAACAAACCAACGTTGTGCCAATGTCGGGCGGAGTAAACCACATGCCGTAGCTCTGTTTATTGGCCACATAGCCGCCTTCGCCAGTTTGCTGATCTGTGGGCGGATTGGTTGCACCGTAAAAGGGCGATACTGGTGCCACAGTGCGCCAAAGATCAGGATTGGTTTTGTCCGGACCAGCAAAATCTTCGATCCACACTCTGACGCGACCGCTTCGAGTGCTGTCCACTACCTGGCGCACTTCGCCGATATACATGCCCACTTGTGTGGGTGCATTGCCTCGATCTAGTTTATAGGCACCGGGTATGCCCGACGTTCGCTGTTGATTTTCTGCCATCTATGTCCTCTTATGGTGCTATGATATCACTGATTTGAGCCGCATCATCACTGGGTGCGGAACCATTTCTACCTCTGGGTTGACTGGCCGCCGCTGTTCCTTGCGCCGCTATAATAGCGGCACCGTCAGTACTGCCCATTGGATCTGTATATAACGTGGCTGCCGGGGTGTCTGTACGAAATTGTTCTCTGATCACATCAATCTCATTTTCCACAGTTCTTACATCGGCCGCTATCAGCTGATCGGCTCTGGCCGCTATGATCTGAGATCCTGACTGTTTGGCTAGGTCCTGTGCTGTTTGATCTGCTTGACTTGGGTTAAACCGTCGTATGGAGCCGACTAATTTTTGCGTGAATTTACCTTTGCTAAACGTACTCTGCACAGTCAATGCCACAAAAACTGTGCTCAGAGAAGCCAAATTACTTTCTCCAGTGGCCTGGCTATAGGATTGATTTTTGGCATTGACTTCGGCCAGGCCTGTTGCGATATTGTAATCAGCCACGGGATTGATCCTGATTTCATACAGCACTTCGCTGGCATCTGTGTTCACTGATCCGTCTGGCATGAATGGTTTGAGATCTATGCCTCGATTGTAAAATACCTCGCTTTGTTGAAGCCAGTCTGGATCTCCCACGATGGTCAATTGAGCTTTTTCTATGTCCTGATCGCTATAAAGTCGTTCAGCCAGCTGTGCTGCCGGGGTGGTGGTATCACCAGGGCCACCGGTGCCTTCTGAGTTGGGTTTGTTTTGGAAATATCGTTTTTCATACAGGCGGCCATCGGACGTAGTTTCATTTTGGGTTGACCCACCTTGGCTGCTACCAAAAGTTTGTACGTAGTTGTAGTTCACTGCGATGTCTAGGTCAAGCACTTCACTGTTTTGTCCTGTGAACCAGTAGTTATAAATTTTATGAGCGCCACGATAGCGAGCTGTGGGGAACACCGGCACACGAGGATCATTGATTTGATATCTGCTGACAGTGTAGGTGATTTTGTAGGCAATGGTTCTTCGTATGTTGTCGTATCCCAGCGGTGTGACTCTACTTCGGATACGGTACCACTGTACTGTTTGTACTGGTGTTTGTGTTTTGGGTAGTTTGCTGACTTCGTCAAATATAACATTTTGTTGACTGGTGATGTAACTGCTGTTACGCATGACCAAATCAATGAGTTGTACAATCTGTGTACCTCTGGTCACTGACCAATTTTTACTTTGATTGTCGTAGCGTGTTTTGTTGGGCAGTAAGGCTTCAGCGGCTGTGGTGGCCACTGGCATGGTTGATCGCAACTTGTCTTGTTTTCCCGGACGTGCCATCTTGGCATCCACTAGACCTGGCACATTTTCCAATATGATTTCGTATTGATCGGCAATTTCTTGTTGATTTTTTTGTACCAATTCAAGTTGATGTTGATTGAGAGCTTCGCACAGTCCCTGAGTATACAGTTTGGCGTTGCTCAGCGATGATGCCTTGGGAGGTGCGCTGGCATTGGTGCCTGGATCATAGAGTTCACCTGTTTCTGGATTCTGTCTCAAGGTAGAGGGAGAACCATCTTCGGCATATACAGGAATTCCAACACTGTTTCCTTGAGCGTTGACTCCTGTGGCGCTGTTGGCCGCATATCCCAAAACAGCACGACCGTTGAGCAAGGTCTTGACGTCCGGGGCTGACAGTTCAAAGTCAAATGGGATAGTGGCTGTTTTGTCACTGAATGCAATATTGGTCTGTGGTACTGTGGTAGTGAGTCGATACTCCACTGTTTTGGCCGATATTTTGTATCTGATATCTCCCATTTGGAAAGGGAACCATTTTTCCAATATTGCGTTGGTATCACTGCCAATCTCATTGATGCCAAGTTGGCTGCCATTGACCATTTTTCCTTGCGCATCGTACCCATAGAATCTAATCACCATGAGAAAATTTTGATTGGCTTCGCTGACTGTGGTCCCTTTGGCCGCTTGATGTTCTTTGACTGCGTTTCTCAAGCGTTTGATAAATGTGATTCCTGTGGGTTCAACCACAGTGAATTTTATATCAGTCGCGTTGTGCGCCCTAGTTCCGCTTTGTGTGCCCACTGCGCTGTCAATAACTAGATCATCAAGATAAAAGTCCAAATCAAAAAACTTATTTCTCTGTCCAGTTCCGAATCCTAGTCCCTGGTCAATACCGCCGCTTTGAATTATCAACTGTTGTGTGGGCAGGACTTTCTTTTGGCTGGTCAGCATGCGTTGATATTCTTCTATGTTCATGATATAGATGCTGATCGTGTAAGTCATAGATGCCAGTTTGGCCAGAGGATTTGGCTGTGCTATGATTGGTGCTAAGAATTCAGGAGCAATTTGAGGTCTCCCTCCTTCTGATGCTCCTGTTCCTATCAAAGTATTGACACCATCATTGGCATCATCGTTGGGGGCAAAGGGTCCATTGTTTTGTGTTTGTACCAGGCTTCTTGTGACTCTCCCGCCGCCCACCACTGATGCTCCATCAGTGTTTCCTAGATCTTCATTGTTTTCTAGAGGCGGCGTTTGTGCGTTGGTCTCTGAAGAAATCTGATTGGGGTTGGGCAGTGGGTTGCCTTCGTCATCGTTGACAATCAGAGGTGGTGGAGGATTTGAAACCAATGCATCTTCACTGCGAGCTTGTCTAGCATCAATGACTTCTTCGCCGGCTGAATCTGATGGAAGCACTGGTGTGTTGTTTGCTTCGTTGTAACGTGTTTGATTTAACCGATTGAGCAGATTTTGCGAAGACAGCCGCACAGAGTTTATGCCATCTTGTATGTTTTTTTGTATTGCTGTAAATGTTTGCACCAGCTGTCGTTGAGGCTCAACTGTGGCTTGCCTGGCCATGTCGCTGATCTCGGCGCCAGCTTTGCTGTTATTAGTTTGTGCCAGTCCTAAAAAAGTATTGACCTGTCCATAGAGATTTTCTGATCTAGGAACATTTTGCACAGCCACAGATGCAGCCAAACTGTCGTTGAGACTTTGAGCTGTGCCCAGTTGTTTTTGAGCTTGATTAAGGTAGGTGTCTGCCTGCCTTTGACTCAGTGGGAATGTCTGCGCCATGTGTTAGAACCCCAGGGCGGCTTTAAGGGTGTCAATCTTGGGTATGTAGATTTCTACTCCATCGCGAAAACTGCCCAATGGATCGGTCAAAGTATTGGGGTTGCGCTGGGCAAACACCCACCATAGTCCAGCATCACCATACAGGTCATAGGCCAGTAAGTCAGGACGCAGATTATAGGTAGTATTGATCTTGAAAAATATATCGTCAGCCTGCTTTGGAATGGGACGATTAGTCATGAATCCAAGATAGATACTGTTTTTTGGTGTGCTGTAATAAGCACTGGTTGAAGCATACACAGCCATTACCAGAATCCTCCTCTCAACAAGTTACCGTTGGCATACTTTTCAAGACTGAACTGCTGGCTGACTTGACTGCGTGTTGGCATTGGTAACAGGGTAATTGATATAGTGATCTTGGTTGGCACATAGGTTGGCGAATTCAATCCAAGATTGGGCGGTGCTGGCGGTATGTTCATACCACCTTGCGGTAAATTGGCACCAGTGAGTCGACTCCATATACTGCTGAGACTGTATGATGCTGTGGTAGTGCTTGACAGTGTTCTACGGAACATGAGACCATTTCCACCTTGTGTCACACCAGATGAAGTTGACTGACGGCCACGAGCACGGATGTAATCTACATCGCTGGGCAAGTTGTAGTTGAACTGCTTGATCACGCAAGGATGTTCATTGAATTGAAAATCGCCTAGACCGCTGAGAAATACCAAGGGCGGAGGTGTGCCTCGCTGTTTGTCTTGACCATAGAACATCTTGGTACAAGATCTTAGAAAATGTATAGTGGCCAGCAGATAATCTGCTTCGTTGGAATCTTGCGCAGTGAAATCTGCATTCATGACCACTTCGCCAGGATTACTGCCTTTGTAGAAATAGCCGCGATAGTTGGAATGTGTCAAATCATAAGCATTGTAGTCGGCTGTATAGGCCATGTCTATGCGAGGTGTATAAGGAAATACCACTCCGTCAGTGTCTCGCAGTGGCTCCAGTATACCAGCTGATCCTATACCAGGCGTTTTGTAAAGATAAGTGGCGCTGGGAGCTAATCTCAATCGTACACGCCAGTCGCCATCGCCTACTGCTTTGCCGCTGGCTTTGCGCAAGGCAGAAACAGATGCTTGTTGACGTGCTTGATCTAACAGTGCCTGGGCACGACTGGCTTCAGCGGAAGCGGCTGTGGCAGGTTCAACAAAGTCGCCGCCTACATAGACAGGATTGTTATCTTCGTCTAATGTGTAACCAGGCAACAGATTACCATCCTCGTCATAGGCCACACCAAAGTTACGTGCGGCCAAGCCACCATAGCCCGGATCGCCCACAGAAAGATTTTGAGCATCCAGTGTGGCTGCCTGTTCTGTAAGTCCTGACTTTATTGTTGCGCCAGTGGCTAAATCAACCACATCCCACTTGCCGGTTTCAGGATTGTAGGAAGCTACGTAATCACCGCCAACTGGTTGTGGTGTGACATTTTGCGGAAGAGCCAGCCTGCCTAACTCTTCTTGTTCTCGCGCGATCGAGATCGCATAGGGACTATCGGCCGGCAGTAATTCTCCGTCTGGTCCAAATATAAATCTATTGGTATCTACATTGGCCAGTCCTATTTCCTGTCTTCCAGGACCTGCGGCAGCAGGATCAGGAGGATCGTTGACTGCTGGTGGTGCTGTGACCAAAGGTGGAGGAGGGGGCAAAGGAGTAATCAATAAACTGGTATCAGGTGGACCTGCGCCAAATGGCTGTACCACCGGGGGTGGAGTTCTACCCAACAGACTGGTATCAGGTGGACCTGCACCAAGGGGTCTTGCCTCTAGCACTGGCTGAGGGCTCACTGCAAAAGTTTGAACTTGAGGCTGTGGATCATTATTGACTTGTGGGTCCTGTGCGGCATCAGTATCGGGTTGTTTGGACACTGTGTTATAGTTCTGTTGAGCGGCTGCAACATCACGGTTGGCCTGTGCCAGTTGAGCTGTGGTCTGTCTCAGCCTGTCTAGTGCTTGTTGACGATCTGCTATGGACCCTGTTTCTTGTGCCTGATACAAGGCCCGCGACGCTTCATTCGTCGCAATGAGCGCATTTTCCTCTTCTCGGATAGCTCGTTGTAGAGCAAGCTCTGCTTGGGTTACTTGGGCCTGTGTAGACATTGTGGATTCCTTGATGTATTTACCGTAGGCAAAAACGGCTAAGTTAATCCCACAAAAGGTTTGACAACCGGTTGACATGTAGTATAATAACTACACTATAGGAGAAGTTCAACTCATGGCTACAACAGCTACGCCCACACCAAAAAAGGTCAATTATCTCAACAACAGAGATATTTTAAAAGAAATACATCTAAGCAAAAACACATACTGTTCATACCGAGATCGTGTTACGGATCATCAATACGACATAATTTTACCCAGTTTAGAAAAAATCAATCAGCGCACCGTTGCTGAAGCACGACGCAATCGTGCTGATCGTATCAAACGAGAAACTGGCGAAGTTGTCAATGATAAAAAAATTCCACACACAGATCTAGTGTTTCGTATCACGTGTTGGGATCATATACCCATGGCACCAAAGAAACAAACCAAAGCACAGGCCAAAAAAAGCAAGATGGAAGAGCTGTTGGAGCTCGATGATACCACAGAATCTGACGGATTAGAGGAGCTGGTAGAGGTTCCTGTACTGGATATGAACTACGTAAGATTGAACTTTCCTCCCTTCTATCACTATCGTTTAGACGAAAATAAAGAGCCTTTTTTGGTGGGCAAATCGCACTGGAAGGGTGCATTAGACAGTGGTGAGTTCTGCAGAGATCATGGCAAAATGACCAATAAACTGGCCACAATGTTTATCAAACTGTGTGAAAGATATGCTACAAGGAGTAACTGGCGTGGATACACATACAACGAAGAAATGCGGGGACAAGCCCTGCTACAACTCAGTCAAATTGGACTGCAATTTGACGAATCAAAATCGCAGAACCCTTTTGCGTATTATACTGCCGCTATCACTAATAGCTTTACTCGTGTCTTGAACATTGAAAAAAAGATGCAGAACATACGTGATGACATACTGGAAATGAACGGACTCAATCCAAGTTGGACACGACAATTTTCAGAAAGCCATAACAAGTCAGCCGAAGCGGTTGCAAACAGCTCAGAAGAGTAGTATACTGCTACTCTATGGCTAACTTATTCAAGAAGGCTATCGTTTTCACTGACATCCACTTTGGACTGAAATCGAATAGCCTATTACACAATCAAGATTGCGAACAGTTTGTAGACTGGATTATTGCCACGGGCAAGGAACAGGGTTGCGAAACTGGTATGTTTCTTGGAGACTGGCATCACCATCGTGCGTCAATCAATCTACAAACCTTAAACTTTAGCTTACAGGCCCTGGAAAAACTGTCCAAAGCCTTTTCACAGTTTTTCTTTATTCCCGGCAATCACGACTTGTACTATCGTGACAAACGTGACATCCACGGTGCGGCCTGGGCCAAGCACTTGCCCAATATCCACATCTGCAATGATTGGTTTCACGAAGGCGATGTGATCATTGCTCCTTGGCTGGTCGGTGATGATCATAAACGCATTCAAAAAATGTCCAGCAAGTACATGTTTGGACATTTTGAGCTGCCACATTTCAAGATGAATGCCATGGTGGAAATGCCCGATCACGGTGAAATACAGGCCGCACACTTTGGACACTATGACAAGGTGTTCAGTGGCCACTTCCATTTGCGCCAGCACAAAAACAATATCAACTACATTGGAAATGCGTTTCCGCACAACTTTGCCGATGCCGGTGACAACAAACGAGGTTGCATGATCCTGGACTGGGGTGCGGAACCCGAATATCATGCTTGGCCCAATCAACCCTTGTACAATGTGTTTGATCTGTCTACCTTGATTGATCAAGGAGATCAACTGCTCAAACCCAACATGCATGTGCGTGTTCAGTTGGATATTGAAATCTCCTATGAAGAGGCAGGGTTTATCAAGGATACATTTATACGCAAACACAGTTTGAGAGAAATGGCCTTGATTCCCAACAAGCGATCAGCGTTGGAAGAAGATCTGTCGCCTGGAGAAGTCAAGTTCGAAAGCGTGGATCAGATCGTCACAGACCAGATTACCAAGATTGAATCAGAGTTTTACGATCCTAAACTATTACTACAAATATATCAAGCTCTATGATACAAATAAAAGATCTAACAGTTAAAAACTTTATGAGCGTGGGCAACGCCACACAGGCCATTAACTTTGATCGCCGCGACCTTACCCTGGTGCTGGGCGAAAATTTAGATCTTGGTGGTGACGGCAGCCGTAACGGCACAGGCAAAACCACAATCATCAATGCACTAAGCTATGCTCTGTATGGGCAAGCTCTCACTAACATTCGCAGAGACAACTTGATCAACAAAGCCAATGGCAAGAACATGTTGGTCAGTTTAGATTTCAATATCAACGGCAAAGACTATCGCATTGAACGAGGTCGTAAGCCCAATGTGCTCAAATTCTTTGTCAACAACGAAGAACAGGCCGCAGATGACAATTCGCAAGGCGATTCAAGAGAAACACAGGATGCCATTGAGTCTGCTATAGGCATGACTCATGACATGTTCCGCCATGTGTTGGCGTTGAACACTTACACAGAACCTTTTTTGAGTTTGAAGGCCAATGATCAGCGAGCTATCATTGAACAACTGCTGGGTATCACACTGTTGAGCGAGCGTGCCGAGCGCATCAAAGAACTCAATAGAGAAACCAAGGATGGTATCTCACAAGAAGAGATGCGTATTCGTGCTGTACAAGAAGCCAACAAACGCATAGAAGAGCAAATAGAAAATCTGCGCCGGCGTCAAACAATGTGGACAACCAAACATGATGAAGAAATTGAGAAGTTGCAAACGGCGCTGGAAGAGCTTAAGAAGATTGACATCGAAGCGGAGATTGAGGCGCACAAGGCGCACCGAGTTTGGGATCAGAAACGCAAAGATCTTAACGACTTATCTAGCCAGATCTCCCGCACGAAACTTGACGTGGATCGAGAAAACAAAAGCATTGAAAAACTTAGCAAAGAGATTGCAACACTTGAATCTCACACCTGTCACACATGCGGTCAATCGTTCCACGACAATAAGCACCAACAAGTTTTGGAAACGAAACAGAAAGATTTGGCAAGTGCAAGAGCGTCAAGCCAGGAACACAGCACCCTGTTATCAGAACTACAGACTGCCCACGACTCCTTGGGCACGTTAGGCAAGCCTCCCAAAATGTTCTATGACAACGAAGCTGATGCTGTGCATCATCAAGCAACGCTGACCAATTTAGAAAAACAGATTACTGAAAAATCTGCAGAAACTGATCCGTATGGCGAGCAGATTGAAGAAATGACTGGACAGGCTCTGCAGACAGTGACCTACGACACACTCAATGAACTCACAAGACTGCAAGAACACCAAGATTTCTTGCTAAAGTTACTCACAAACAAAGATTCGTTTATCCGCAAGAAGATCATTGAACAAAATTTAAGTTATTTGAATGCTCGCCTCACTCACTATCTTGATCGTATTGGATTGCCGCATCAGGTTATATTCCAAAACGATCTCAATGTAGAAATTACAGAACTGGGTCGCGATCTTGACTTTGATAATTTGAGTCGAGGTGAACGCAATCGATTGATTCTGTCAATGTCATGGGCATTCCGTGATGTGTGGGAAAGTTTGTATCATCCTATTAACTTGCTGTTCATCGACGAGCTAGTTGATTCGGGCATGGACACACAGGGTGTAGAGAACAGCCTGGCCTTGCTAAAGAAGATGAGTCGTGAGAGACACAAGTCAATTTGGTTAGTAAGCCATAGAGACGAACTGGCTGGCCGTGTAGAAAATATTCTCAAAGTGGTCAAAGAGAATGGGTTCACAAGTTATAACACAGATATAGATGTTGTTTAATTACCAAACCGTACACATTGAACTCAGTAGCAAGTGCGTACTGAAATGCCCTCGATGTCCCAGGACTGAGTTGAGCCCAGGTACGATCAATCAAGAGATATCGTTGAATGAGTTTAAAATGGGATTTCCTGCGGAGACTTTCAAAAAAATTAAACATTTTATTTTTTGTGGAGACATTGGAGATCCTATATACGCCACTGAATTTTTAGATATCGTGCAATACATCAAGCAAAACGGTGACTCTCGCATACGAATTGTCACCAACGGTAGTTATAAAAAATCATCTTGGTGGAAGCAGTTGGGCCAGTGGTTAGATCACAATGACAAGGTAACATTTAGTGTGGACGGTTGGGACAACGAATCCAACAATCTGTATCGTGTAAACAGTGACTTTGACAGCATTGTTGATGGAATAACTGCTCTCAGATCAGTAAGCAAATGCATGATCTTGTGGTCAACTATCTATTTTCAATTCAATCAACAGCACATTGATCGCATCAGAGCCCTGGCCAAGATCCTTGGCTGTAATCAATTCCAGACTGTGAAAAGTTCAAAGTTTGATGGCAGATACACTGTTAATGGTGTGGATTTATTACGACCTGCTGACGAATATGTTTCTGAAGATCTAGTGTATCATACCGCTGTGGAAAACATCAATCACTGTGATTACGAGCCTGTAACTATTCCTTCCCCAACGACCACTCATTGGGCCAAGTGTTTGAACTATCAAAAAGATCTATTTGTAAGCGTGGATGGATTGCTTACACCTTGCCCTTGGTTTAACAATGGATACCAGGTCAATGATTTTGTGCTCGATAACTTTAAAAAACTATCAACCAAGCACAGATCATTTTTTGAGATTTTGAATGATCGGGAGTTATGGAATGACTTCATGGACATCCTTGACAACAAGCCGTTGAAAATCTGTCAATTAAAGTGCAAATCATCATGTCTCTAAAAAAAGTATTTTGCACTGTTCCGTGGTTAGAAGTGCATATCAATGCAGATGGAACATATCATACCTGTGGAGCTCAAAGAAACTCAATGTCGGGCTCTCAGGATGGCGAGGTTTATAACGTACATAATATGTCTGTGTCAGACTGGGCCAACAGTGAATATCAAAAGTCAGCACGTTTGAAAAAAATAAACGGAGTGGCTGAATCATTGTGTAGCATGTGCTATAACGAAGAAGCCACGGGCTCGTCAAGTAAACGATCTAGAGAAAATTTAAAAAGTCATATCAGTGATATTAACTTTTATCACGATTACAAACACAGTCCTGATGCTTCAATATTTAAATATTCCGAAGACAACAACGGTCTTACTGATATTTTACATCCAATCAGCTATCACATGAGTCTGGGCAACGAGTGTAATCTAGCCTGTAAAATGTGCAACCCAACTTTCAGTAGTAAGATAGCAGCCGCCATGGTCAAGGAAAAAACGTACTCTGGACCTATTCGGATGAACTGGACTGATAACACCCAGTCATGGAACTCTGTGATTGACACCATGTGTCAAACAAAAAATTTAAAATTTGTACACATCATCGGTGGCGAACCCTTGCTCAATCCTCGATTCAATGAGCTGATTGATCGATTGCTCCAGGCCAATCTCACTGATATCTACTTGGGATTCACTACCAACGGAACAATGTTTGATAGCAAATTACTAGACAAGTTATCAATGTTTCGACACGTTGATATTGGCATCAGCGTTGAAGGATCTGGCAAACTAAACGACTATATCAGAGCTCAAACAGAATCTGTATTGGGCAACATTGAACATTATCTAAAATATAGGAAACAAGGTCGTGTTTATGTTACAATCAGAACTGTACCAAGTGCGCTGAGTGTACACACACTTGACGATCTATACCGTTGGTGCATTGGGAAAGAAGTTGACGTGATGTCCAATATACTGACAACTCCGGAATATTTACAGATAAGAAATTTACCGGTCAGTGTCAAACAAAAATTGCTAGATCGGTACAACAAATGGGAATACAGCACACCGTTGCCTGGAATCAGTGATCCAAGAGATCCTACTCGATTTAGAGAACACATTGACAATGAAATCCGGGCAGTCGTACAGTCATTACAGCAACCAGGAGACAATACATTAACCGAAGCATTGTATAAAAATCTTGAAGCCTGGCAGTGGTTTGCTGATCCAGAAATAAAAAGTTATTTCTATGTGTGATATTTTGCTAACTACTAGCCCATGGTATGGCTTTATGAATCTCAAGAAATCACCGAATTACCCGAAGACTGTGTTGGGTTTGTTTATTTGATAACAAACAACATAACCGGTAGGAAGTACATTGGCAAAAAACTAGCAAAATTTAGCAAGACAACATATCGAGTAGTAAAACTAAAAAATGGCAACAAAAAACGCAAGAAAATACGTGGCAAAATAGATTCTGACTGGCAAACATATTATGGCAGTTCTCCGGAGTTATCTCGAGATGTTGAACTGCTAGGCATAGAAAACTTCTCACGCGAAATACTATATTACTGCCAATCCAAATCGGAATGCAGTTACATCGAAGCTCGCGAACAATTCTCCCGACGTGTATTAGAAAGTGATGACTACTATAACGGGCACATACAAGTGCGTGTACATGGCAGTCACATCAAAGGCAAATTAAGCAGTCAAGGCTAGCACAAGCCAAACTCGTGTGCCCTAGACCTGGATCACGGATCACAGGGATGGAAGACTCACCGCGCTAGTGAGCACTCAATCAGTATCCTTGACAGGACCACGATCGCAAACTCCTGCGGTTTGATTGTTTGAATAGAATATAAAGGGAAAAAGACGTAGCAGTGATGCTACACGGTTTGTATGTATGTTAGCGTATGTGTACAAGCCCGCCGTTGTGATAAAGACACAGCTCGAGGTACCGGACAACCGCCTCTGTAATGCTGTAACGCTAAGTGACTGTTCGTACTCGGATGATGACAGTTCTAACTTTGCCCTGTGCGGGCAAAGTGTGACCATGGTATCTGGATGATAACTGTTTCGCTTCGCTCATCTCTTAATAATACATTCATGAGCGCAAGCGAAATGAATAGAACTTCGTAGAAGTTCTCAATAGGTAGTTAGAACTGATCTGGCCAATCTCTAAACAATGCGTGTTGTATATCGCCAGCAACAAACTGATTGAATGACTTGTGTTTCTGTTCGAGTTCTCCTTCTAATGGAGCAACACGACGGAATGCTGAATCCATCTGGCCCATGTCTTGGAACTCCATGAGTATCATCCATTCTGGCATGTCGGCAATGCTACGGAATCCCATTTTACATCTAGTGATTCTGTATGATTCCATTTTGCCTTCTGATATCAAGTGATCGAAGAAGCTTTTCATGCCCGTGACCCAGTCTATGTCGCTGATGTCACCTTCTTTGTTGGCCCATATTGTGTATAAGTCTGCCATTATGTCATTGGTCCTAGTAGTTCAAATCCGTCTATCTCTTTCTTATAGAGATGTGCCTGCTCAAGGTAGAGATAGTCAAACCCTCGTGCTTTGTAGATAGCACACTCTGTTTTCATTGTTTCAATGCCCAAGCGTAGTTTTGGATCATGATATGTCCATGCAAATTGCACACACTCGGCATTTTTTTCATCATAGCGTTTGATCAAACTGAATGCTACCATTTTTCCTTGATCAAAATATCCTATGACATCTG
>Ga0315904_10002595_pt1 | contig 27752 bp, 26 predicted proteins | sample LakEriMetagenome_6_FD_203529 | JGI IMG/M metagenome (GOLD analysis project Ga0315904, IMG submission 203529) | Freshwater fungal communities from buoy surface, Lake Erie, Ohio, United States - Buoy 12 MA120 | ecosystem: Environmental > Aquatic > Freshwater > Lake | place: USA: Lake Erie, Ohio...
GCCAGATCCGCCACGCGGATGCGCGTGGGATCGCGCCTGCCGCCCGCGCCGCCGCAGGTGACGCTGAAGATTCCGCGCTCCCGGCAGCAGGCGAGCAACAACGCCTTGTGGCGGGTGCTGTCGATGGCGTCGATCACCGCGTCGAATCCCGCATCGAGGATTTCCGCCGCAGTGCCTTCGTTGAAAAACCTCCGCACCACCGTGATCTCCGCCGCCGGATGAATCGCGCGGGCGCGCTCCGCCATCGCCTCGGTTTTCTGGCGGCCGATTTGCCCGTCCATCGCGTGAAGCTGGCGGTTCACGTTGGTGATGCAGATTTCATCGAGGTCCACCAGAGTGAGTTTTCCAATGCCGGAGCGCGCCAGCGACTCGACCGCCCATGAGCCGACACCGCCGACACCGATCACCGCCACACGGGCTGTTAGAAACCGTTCCAGGGCCGCACGGCCGTATAGCCGCGCGATGCCGCCAAAACGATCTGCAACGGAATCCGTCACGCCAGTTCTTCCTTGCGCAGGCTGACGACGGGCGCGACGACGCTGCGCAACGCCTGCATGCGCATCAATGCGGCGCGCATGCGGCCCTCGGTGGTTTCGTGGGTGAGGATGATGAGGTCGGTCTGGCTCTCGCCCTCCTGCGACTCGTGTTGGAGCACCGCATCGATCGAGATGTCGCCCTCGGCAAGGATGCGGGTGATTTCCGCAAGCACGCCCTTCTCGTCGGCCACGCGAAGGCGCAGGTAAAACGAAGTGATTGTCGCTTCCATAGGCAACACGGGAGTGGTGTGCAGTTCGTCCGGCTGAAACGCGAGATGCGGCACGCGGTGGCCGGGGTCGGCCGTGTGCAGGCGCGCGATGTCCACCAAGTCGGCAATCACCGCGGAGGCCGTCGGCTCGCTGCCCGCGCCCTTGCCATAATACATCGTGGTGCCCACCGCATCGGCCTGCACCAGCACGGCGTTCATCGCGCCCTCGACACTGGCGATCAGGCGTTTCGCGGGAACCAGCGCGGGGTGGACGCGCAGTTCGATGCCCTCCGCCCGGCGGCGGGTGATGCCTAACAGTTTGATGCGGTAGCCGAGTTGTTCGGCGCAGCGGATGTCGGCGGCCTGGAGTTTGGTGATGCCCTCGATGTGCGCCTTGTCGAACTGCACGGGAATGCCGAAAGCGATGGCGCTCATCAGCGTGATCTTGTGCGCGGCGTCCACGCCCTCGATGTCGAAGGTGGGGTCCGCCTCGGCGTAACCCAACTGCTGGGCGGCGGCGAGCGCCTGGGAGAAATCCTGTCCCTTGTCGCGCATTTCCGAGAGGATGAAATTGGTGGTGCCGTTGATGATGCCCGCGATCCACTCGATGCGGTTGGCGGTGAGTCCTTCGCGCAGCGCCTTGATGATCGGGATACCGCCGGCCACCGCCGCCTCGAAAGCGACCATCACGCCATGTTCGCGCGCCGCCTCGAAAATCTCGGTGCCGTGTTTGGCGAGCAAAGCCTTGTTTGCGGTGACGACATGCTTGCGCGCGCGGATCGCCTCCAGCACGAGTTCGCGCGCGATGCCGCAGCCGCCGATCAATTCCACCACGATGGAAATCTCCGGGTTGGCGATGACCTCGCGGGCGTCGCCCACAATCTTCGCACTGTCCCCCACCAGGGCGCGTGCGCGTTCGGTGTCGAGATCGGCCACCATCGTGATCGCGATGCCCCGGCCCGCGCGGCGGCGGATTTCCTCCTGGTTGCGCGCCAGCACCTGGAAAGTGCCGCCGCCAACCGTGCCAATGCCTAACAGACCGACCTGAATGGGTTCCATGAAATGATGGGGTGAGGATTCAATAGCCCGCCGGGAAACGGGCGGGCGGGAGTCTCCACACGCGGCGGCGGGGGATCAATTCCAATTCCGGGGGTGCCGGAGGCGAAATAAAGTCTCCTCCCGGCTACGAGAGAATGCCAATGGCTGTGCCTCGAGCCTCGATGGCGCTTCGTTTGATCTTGCTCATGGGCTGCCAGGGGGGCTGGGGCTATCGGCCGGGAATAGTCGCGGAAGCCGCGTTTGGCGGGCATCAGATAGAAGTGAAATTATTCAAGCGGAGAGGTCGGAAAACGACAGAGACCCGGGAGGAGGAAAATGGAAAACCCCGGCGCGGGCGTTCTAGCCTCTCGCGGGCGGAGTGATGAAGGAGGGCCACAGTCCCGCACTCCGAATCAAGTGCAGACCGGACAAGTGTTGAGCTTGGTGAAGAAGTCATTGCCCTTGTTGTCCACGAGGATGAAGGCGGGGAAATTCTCCACCGTGATCTTCCACACGGCCTCCATGCCGAGTTCCGGAAACGCGACGACTTCCTGGCTCTTGATGTGCTCCTGGGCGAGGAGCGCGGCGGGGCCGCCGGTGGAACCGAGGTAGAAGCCGCCGTGTTTCTGGCAAGCATCGGTCACGGCTTTGGAGCGGTTGCCTTTGGCGAGCATGACCATCGATCCCCCGTGCGACTGGAACAGATCGACATAACCGTCCATGCGGCCTGCGGTAGTGGGACCGAAGGAGCCGGACGGCATGCCCGCGGGCGTCTTGGCCGGACCGGCGTAATACACCGGATACTTTTTGAAGTATTCGGGCAGCTCGCCATCCTTCTCCAGGATTTCCCTGAGCTTGGCGTGGGCGATGTCGCGCGCGACGATGATAGTTCCTGTTAGAGACAGCGCGGTGGTGACGGGATACTTGTTGAGCGTCTTGAGCGTTTCCTCCATGCCGAGGTCGAGATCGATGGGAACACCCTTGAATTTCCAATCGCGGTATTTCTCCGGGATGAAGCGGCCGGGATTCTTTTCGAGCCTCTCCATGAAGATGCCGTCCTTGGTGATCTTCGCCTTCGCCTGGCGGTCGGCGGAACACGAAACTCCGATGCCGACCGGGCAGGACGCGCCATGCCGCGGCAGGCGGATGACGCGCACGTCGAGCGCGAAATATTTGCCGCCGAACTGCGCGCCGATGCCAATCTCGCGGGCGAGTTGCAGCAATTCCTTTTCCAGTTCGAGATCGCGGAAGGCCCGGCCGTGCTCGTTGCCTTCGGTGGGCAGCGCGTCGTAGTAACGGGTGGATGCCATCTTCACCGTCTTGAGACAGTTTTCCGCCGAGGTGCCGCCGATGACAAACGCGAGGTGATAGGGCGGACAGGCGGCGGTGCCAAGAGACTTCATTTTCTCCACACAAAACTCCTTGAGGCGCGCGGGATTGAGCAGGGCCTTGGTTTCCTGATAGAGAAAGGTCTTGTTGGCCGAACCGCCGCCCTTGCTGACGAAGAGGAATTTGTAGGCGTCGCCTTCGGTGGCGTAGAGGTCGATCTGCGCGGGCAGGTTGGTGCGCGTGTTGACCTCGTCATACATCGTGAGCGGCGCGGTCTGCGAGTAGCGCAGGTTTTCGTTGATATAAGTCTGATAGATTCCCTTTGAGAGAAACTCCGCGTCGTCGCAGCCGGTCCACACCTGCTGGCCCTTCTTGCCGATGATGGTGGCGGTGCCGGTGTCCTGGCAGAAAGGCAGAATGCCATGCGCGGCGATCTCCGCGTTCTTGAGCAACATCAGCGCGACCATGCGGTCGTTTTCCGAAGCTTCCGGATCATCGAGAATGGCCGCGACCTGCGCGAGGTGGTCGGGGCGCAAAGTGAAGTTGATCGCCTTGATCGCCTCCGCGGCGAGCAAGGTCAGCGCTTCAGGCTCGATTTTGAGAACCGGCCTGCCCTCGAACGCGGACATGGAGACATGCTCCGTGCTGATGCACTCGTATTCGGTGGTGTCCGGTCCGAGCGGGAAGGGATCTTGATAGAAAAACGGTTTGTCTGCCATGGCTTTGCGCGGAATTCCTAAGTCGGCGGGCGGAAGGGCGCAATCGGTTTCCCGGATCAGGGCAATCCCGGCGCGGCGAATCGCAGAAAGCGCGGGGTGCGGCGCGGGTGATGACGTAACCCGCAGTTTAAGTCCGTATTTGCGACCTCTTGGCCGGAATGGAAACCACAAATTGCTTCAACCGGCGGATATTCCATGGCAGTTTATCTCCAACGAAAGGCGACAGCGTGCCACGGCAAACTGAAAACCTTTCCGACATATTCTCAATTCCGCGCAACTGAGTCAGTGGCCGATCGATCTCCGGGGGGAAAGTCGAATCAAGGCCGGCAAAGCGAAACGGAATCTTTGGGGGGAAAATGTGCATTCACGGGCGCGGACGGGTAAACGTCCGCGCCCGCTTGTTTTTCCGGCGCTCATTGGCGCTTGGCGCGGCGCGGCGATGGCTCTATCCGCAGGCATGCGCAATGACATCGAGCGGATCTTGATCGACGAGGAGGTGATCGAAAAACGTCTCGACGCCATGGCGGCGGAGATCGAGCGGGATTTCCCGCAAGGTCCTCTGGTGGTGGTGATCCTGCTGAAAGGCGCGCTGGTTTTCGCGGCGGACCTGTTGAGGCGCGTGCCGCGGGTTTTGGAAATCGAATGCCTCAACGTGGCGAGTTATCACGGCGGCTTGGAAAGCAGTGGCAAGGTGGATTTTCTCGACCGGCATTTCCCCGAAGTAAAAGGCCATCACGTGCTGTTGCTGGATGACATCCTGGACACCGGCCGGACGCTGCACGCGGTGACGGAGCGGCTGCTGGAAGAAGGCGCGGTGGCGGTGCACACCGCCGTGCTGCTGGCCAAGGACAAACCGCGCTCGGAAGAAGTGGACGCGGACTACATCGGCTTCCGGATCGGTGATGAATTCGTGGTGGGCTACGGCCTCGATTATCAGGGGAAATACCGCAACCTGCCCTACGTCGGCGTGCTTAAAATGTCCGCCGTGGAGTGATGCTGTCGGGGTGGGAGCCCCACGGTCGCGCCATCGATCCACCGGCAGCCGATCATCGTGGCGCGCGGATTTTCCGGCACTCCGCGCTCGTTTTGGTGAACCATCGAAATGAGCATGTCCATCGCCGCCTCGCCGACGAGGTCGTTGCGCTGGTCCATGCCCGCCCAGTCGCCGTGATCCGGACGCCATTCGTATTGGATGAGGCCGATGTCCCGCGGCACGTTCATCCCTAACTGCTCAAGCCAGCGTTTCACTTCATGATAGAGAGTGAAAATCACGTCGGGCTGGTTTTGCGCGAGCCAATCGGCGAACAGCGCGGGGTTTTCCCGCGCGGCGGCCACTTCGTAAAACGCCTGGGTCCGTTGCGAGGGAGGCGTCAGCCGGCTTTGGCCTGTTAGAAAGCCGGCGGTGAAGCGGCCTTCGATCAGCGCGTCGATCACGCCGTCGAGCACCAGCGCCGGGCGGCGGTAGCCGAGTTCGATGGCTTTTTCGAAAGCCTGCAAGGCCACCGTGTGCTGGTCGCTGCAGGTGAATGAAAGCGCCGGCTCGCGCGTGCGCACGCCGGTGACCACGGCGGGGAATTCATCCCACAGCGGGGCCAGCCGCGCGGGCAGACGGTTGCGCTGCAGCAGGCCGACGATGACGATGCCGCGGATGTTTCGCGCGCGGAAGATCGACTGCCATCGGGAAAGCGGCATGTCCGGCTCGTGCATCCAGAATTCATCCAGTTGATAGCCGAGTTGCCGGGCGCGCTTGCGGCAGCCATCGACATAGTGCGGGACGGTGGGGTGGCTGACAAATGCATCCCGCGCCTCATGGGCGTTGATCATGGCCAGCGTGGCTTGGAATCCGGGCGAGCGGTTCTGGCGAAGCTGCGCCATGAGATGGGCCACGGTCGGATTCAGCCGGTATCCCATGGCCTCCGCCTTTTCCGCGATCCGGCGTCGGGTTTCCTCCGAAACCCGCGGGCTGCCGCGCAGCGCCAGGCTCACCGTGTTTTTTGAAACACCGGCCGCACGACCGACTTCGGCCATCGTGGGTTGGGGCATGAGGCTGTTTCGGCAAAATCCGGCGGCCGGTCCAGCCGCAAATATGACTGTCATACGATTTGAAACTTTCCGCAGTTCGCCGGCATTTGCGAGAAGTCCACCGCCATGTCGCACTTCCCGAATATCCCGAAAGTCCGTTACGAGGGTCCATCCTCGAAAAACCCCTTCGCATTCAAGCACTACAACCCCGACGAGATCGTGGGCGGCAAGTCGATGCGCGAGCACATGCGTTTCGCCGCCGCTTACTGGCACGTCATGCGCAACGGCTTGTCCGATCCATTCGGCGGCCCGACCGCGCTGATGCCATGGGACGACCAGTCCAACAGTATCGACAACGCCCTCAAGCGCGCCGACGTGTTCTTCGAGTTCCTCGACAAGATCGACATCGATTACTACTGCTTCCACGACCGCGACATCGCGCCCGAGTTGAACAACCTCGCCCAGTCCAACGCTGCGCTGGAAAAAGTCACCGATCACCTGTTAGGCTTGCAAAAGGCCCACAAGAAGAAGCTGCTCTGGGGCACGGCCTGCCTGTTCTCGCATCCGCGTTATTCGCAGGGAGCCGGCACTTCTCCGAGCGCCGATGTTTTCGCCTATGGCGCGGCGCAGGTGAAGGCCGCGATGGACGCCACGCTCAAGCTCGGCGGTGAAGGCTACACCTTCTGGGGCGGCCGCGAAGGCTATGCCACGCTGCTCAACACCGACATGAAACGCGAGCTCGACCACCTCGCCGCGCTGCTGTGGATGGCCGTCGATTACGCCAAGAAAATCGGTTTCACCGGCCAGTTCTACATCGAGCCGAAACCGCGCGAACCCTCCACCCACCAGTATGATTCGGACTCGGCGGCGTGTCTTAATTTCCTGCGCCAATACGGGCTGATGGACCACCTCAAGCTCAACATCGAGACCAACCACGCCACGCTGGCCGGCCACACCATGGTCCACGAACTGACCGTGGCCATCGATGCCGGAGCGCTCGGCTCCATCGACGCCAATCAGGGCGACGAACTGATCGGCTGGGATACCGACGAGTTCCCGACGGATCTTTATCTCACCACCTCGATCATGCTCAAAGTGCTTGAGATGGGCGGCTTCACCACCGGCGGACTCAACTTCGACGCCAAGCGCCGTCGCGAGTCGCACGAGCCCGAGGATCTCTTCCACGCGCACATCGGCGGCATGGACGCCTTCGCCCGCGGACTCAAGGCCGCCACCGCCATCCGCGCGGACGGACGCATCGCCGAGTTCGTCGCGAACCGTTATGCCACATGGAATACCGGCATCGGTGCGAAGATCGAAAGCAAGTCCGTCACGCTGGAGGAAGTCGCCGCTCACGCGCTCAACGCGCCGGAGCCGGTCATCGCTTCCGGCCGCCAGGAACTGCTGAAGAACATCGTCAACGAGTATATCTGATCGGTTCTGCCCGGTTTGTTTTTGAAAGCGCGTCTTCCGCCACGGAAGGCGCGCTTTTTAGTGTTATCAAATCGCATGAGTCCCGCATGGCGGGACGCATGGACGGAGTGATGTCCTCACTCGCAACTGTTTGCTTTAGCTCTTGCGCCCTTGGTGCCGCGCGGTAGTTTCCGACCGATGAAACATCCTGCCATTCTGTTCACTATCGCGGCCATTGTTTCCACTCATGCCGCCGAACTTTCCGCCATTCCGTTCAACACCATCAAAGGCGAGGCGACCTCGCTCGCCGCATACAAGGGCAAGGTGGTGCTGGTGGTGAACACCGCCTCCAAGTGCGGGCTGACCAAACAATACGACGCTCTCGAAGCCCTGCAGAAGAAATACGCGGAGAAGGGTTTCACGGTGATCGGCTTTCCCTGCAACGACTTCGGCAACCAGGAGCCCGGATCCGCGGATGAGATCGTGGAGTTCTGCAAAACAAAGTTCTCGGTGAGCTTTCCGCTGATGGAGAAGATCCACGTCAAGGGACCGGAGCAGCACCCGCTGTATGTCGCGCTGACCGGCAAGGACGGCGCGTTTCCCGGCGATGTGAAATGGAACTTCGGCAAGTTCCTCATCGGCAGGGACGGCAAGCCGATCGCGCGCTTCGAGCCGAAGGTAAAACCGGATGAGGAAGCCATCACCTCAGCCATCGAGAAGGCGCTGGGGCCCTGAGTTGTCAGGAAATAGCATTGAGTCCCGCAGCGGATTCCGCGAGAACCGCCGCGGATGAAAATTCTGGTTGTTGGCAAGGGCGGGCGCGAACACGCGCTGGTGAGGGCGTTGGCGGAATCGCCGGGCATACCCGAGTTGTTCTGCTTCCCGGGCAGTGACGCGATTTTCGAACTCGCGAAACCGGTGGCCGCGGATGGCTTGGAGTCGCTCGTCGAATGGATGAAGTCCAACGCGATCGACCTCTGTGTCGCGGGCGAGGAGAGTTATCTCGTCAAAGGCGAGGGTCTGGCGAATCTCTGCGTGAAACACGGCATCCCGTGCTGGGGGCCGCCGAAAGAGTCGGCGCAACTGGAGGCCAGCAAGGAGTTTGCAAAACAATTTCTTGTTAGAAACGGCATCCCCACCGCGCGGGCCGTGGCGACGGAATCGCTCGAAGAAGCGGTCGCCGCCATCGGCGGAAAATATCCGACCGTGCTCAAGTTCGACGGTCTCGCCGCAGGCAAGGGCGTGGCGGTTTGTCCGGATGAAACATCGGCCATGTCCTTCTTGGACGAGGTTTTCACCCAGCGGCGATTCGGCCCGGGCCGGGTATTGGTGGAGGATTGTCTAACAGGCCCGGAGGTTTCGGTGTTCGCGGCGATTGTGGACGACCGTTATCTGATTTTCACCCCGGCGCGCGACTACAAGCGCGCGCTCGACGGCGACCTCGGCCCCAACACCGGCGGCATGGGTGCGGTGGCCAGCCGGCAACTCGTTTCCAGCGAAATGCTCGAACGCATCGAGGAGGAAATCGTGATCCCCACCGTGTCCGGCCTCAATCGCGAGGGTCTGCCCTACCGCGGTTTCCTCTACTTCGGGCTGATGCTCACGCCGGCTGGCCCGCAGGTGATCGAATACAACTGCCGCTTCGGCGATCCCGAGTGCCAGGCGGTGATGCCGCTTGTGAATGGCGATCTCGCGGGCTTCTGCCTTGCGGGCGCGAACGGTGATCTCCGCAGCGATTTGATTTCCTTCGACGATGGCTGGAGCGTCTGCGTCATCCTCGCCTCCGCCGGTTATCCGGAATCCTCGCGTTCGGGGGATGCGATCAGCGGCCTGGAAAACACCGGCGGCTTCCGCGTTTACCATGCCGGCACCCGCAAGAATGCCGATGGCGTCTGGGAAACCAACGGCGGCCGCGTGCTCGCCGTGGTTTCCGGGGCGGCCACGCGACAGCAGGCCGTCGCCAAGGCCCACGCCGCCGCCGATTTGATTTCGTTCCCCGGCTTGCAACGCCGCCGCGACATCGGCATTCTCAATTTCGACTGAAACTCTCCATGCAACCACGCACCCTCAACGCCGAAGACATCGCCGCCGGCGTGGAACGCCTTGCCACGGCCATCCGCGAGAAGACGGAAGGCAGGCCACTCGCTCTTGTCGGCATCCGCAGCCGCGGCGACGAGGTGGCCGAACGCGTGCTCAACCTGCTCTCGGAAGAAGACCGCGAGCTGTCCTTCGGCGTGCTCGACATCTCGCTCTACCGCGACGATTTCGAACACCTTCATGAAAACCCCGCGCTCAAGGAGAGCGAAATTCCGTTTGAGGTGAACGGCGCGCACATCATCCTGGTGGACGACGTGCTGTTCACCGGCCGCACCATCCGCGCCGCGCTCGACGCGCTTTCCGACTACGGCCGCCCCGGCAAGATCGAGCTCGCAGTGCTCATCGACCGCGGCCACCGCGAAATGCCCATCCAGCCGGATTATGTCGGCATCCCTCTCGACACCAGCCGCCATGATCATGTATTGGTTTCGCTCGAAGGGACCGATGGCAAAGACGAAATCCGGATCGTCGAGAAACAAAGTCCATGAGCCTGCTGCCCCAGCGCAAGAAATCGCCCGAGGAACTCGCCAAGCTCCGCGAAACCCTCGGCATTCCCGGCGCTGCGGCGGAAACTCCACCTCCTGCGAAGCCCGCCGTTCCCGCTCCCGCGCCGCATGTGGAAACGATCGTCCCGGCGATTCATCAGGCCGCAGTGGTTGAAGATGGCGATCCGCTGCCGTTGCAAACCGAGCCTGCCGCTCCAGCCGGAGGACCCAAACCCGTCCATTCGTTCAAGCGTTCCGAGCGCATGCCCGCCGCATCCGCCGCGCCCTCTCCAACAGCAGCCTCCAGCCGTTCTGCAAGGCCCGTGCGCTCATTGCGGAAATCCGAGCAACTGCCCTTGGCCACACCGCTGCCCGAATCACCTCCGGACTCGGCCCTTCCGCACGTGCGGCACAGCGACCGCGAAATCGAGGAAATCCGCCGCCGCGAGGTGCTTTCCATGATGAATGCCGTACCCAACCCGCGGCTGTTTCCCGCGCATCCCGCCATCATCCTTCCCGGCTATGTCCTTCCGCCCGCGGCGGCCGCGGGCATCTGGTTCTATCAGCTTCCGATCGCCGCCACCGCCGCTTGCGCGCTCGTTTCACTGGTCATCTCCGGCTTGATCCTCTGGCGCAAGCCCATCTCGCGCCATCACGCCGCATTCATCGCGGTGCTCTCGCTCTTCCTTCTCGTCTTCAGCGCACTGTATTACTTTCCCCAACTCCGGCATGCCACGTAAAGACCTGCTCGACATCGAATCCCTCGACCGTTCCGAGATCGACCATCTGCTCGATCAATCCGTGCCGTTCAAGGACGTCTTCACCCGCTCGGTGAAAAAAGTCCCCGCGCTCAAGGGCAAGTCCGTGCTCATGCTCTTCTACGAGCCCTCCACCCGCACGCACTCGTCGTTCGAGGTCGCCGCCAAGCGCCTCTCCGCGGATGTCACCAACTTCGATGTCGCACAATCATCCATCACCAAGGGCGAGTCTGTTAGAGAAACCATCGAGACCCTCCAGGCGATGCGCACCGACTATGTGATCGTGCGACACAAGGCCTCCGGCCTGCCCGGCACCATCGCCCGTCTCACAAAAGCCTCCGTCATCAACGCCGGCGACGGAGCGCACGCCCACCCGACCCAGGCTCTGTTGGATGCATTCACCATCAAGGAAAAGTTTCCCGAACCCGCCGGAAAAAAAGTCCTCATCGCCGGCGATGTTCTCCACTCGCGCGTCGCCCGCTCCACCAGCACGATCCTGAAAAAACTCGGCGTGGAAGTCGCCTATCTCGGCCCCGGCTCGCTGGTGCCGAAGAACGGCCCCGAGAAAACCCGCCGCTTCACCGATTACAACGAAGCCATGGCATGGGGGCCGGACATCATCTATCTGCTGCGCGTGCAGATGGAGCGGCAGGACGTGCAATATTTCCCCAGCCTGCGCGAATATCACAAACTCTACGGCGTCACCGAGCAGCGGTTGGATGACATCCGCAAACGCGGTCTCTACATCATGCACCCCGGTCCGGTGAACCGCGGCGTCGAACTCTGCGATGCCGTCATGGACTACGAACGCAGCCTCATCAACGACCAGGTCGAGAACGGCATCGCCGTCCGCATGGCCGTGCTCTACTGGCTCAAGCCGGGATCGGAGCAACAGGCGTAACGGACGGAACGCGAGCCTCAGTTCACCCGATAATTGATTTTTCGTGAGCGGAAATTTTTCCTAAGGTTACGCCCATGGAATGCGATCCACTGGTGAAAGCGGCTTGGGAGGCCCGCGAGATGGCTTATGCGCCTTACTCCAAGTTTGCAGTGGGCGCGGCTTTGCTAACGGCGGACGGACGGATTTTCCGCGGCTGCAATGTGGAAAACCTTTCCTACGGCCTGACCCAGTGCGCGGAACGGACCGCCATCTGCGCCGCCGTGGCGGCCGGGGCGCGCGAGTTCACGGTGTTGGCCGTGGTGGCGGATACGGCAGTGCCGATCTCGCCTTGCGGCGCTTGCCGCCAAGTGATGGCGGAGTTCGGCCTGCCCCGCGTGATCCTGGCAAACCAATCGGAGCAGGTGGAGTTTTCCATGGAGGAGCTATTGCCAAGGGCATCGGCGGGGATTTTGGATCGGGCGGAATGAAGAATTTTCTATAACAAATTGTAAAAGAACGAGTTATATTTCAATCTCTGATGAAATTCCCGAAAACTTTCCGGGCTTGAGCCAATTCTCCATCCGGCTATGTTCCGCGCCCCGCGATGTTCCGCTACCCGAAAACCTACGATGTGATTGTAATTGGCGCAGGCCATGCCGGTATGGAAGCCGCGATGGCCGCCGCCCGAATCGGCTGTGAGGTGGCCGTGCTGACGCAGAATCTCGACACGATCGGCCAGATGTCCTGCAATCCGGCGATCGGTGGATTGGCGAAAGGTCACATGGTCCGGGAGATCGATGCGCTCGGTGGAATCATGGGACTCAATACCGACGCCACCGGCATCCAGTGGCGGATGTTGAATGCCTCCAAAGGTCCATCGGTGCGCGCGCCGCGGGCGCAGTGCGACAAGAAGGCCTACCAATTCCGGATGAAGCGCGAGCTGGAGGCCATGCCCGGCGTCGAGATCCATCAGGGCAACGTGGCGGATCTTTTGGTGGAGGGCGACCGGATCACTGGAATCGCCACTTCGCTCGGGATGGAAATTTCCGGGCGCTCGGTCATTTTGAGCGCGGGCACTTTTATGGGCGGTCTGATGCACGTCGGTTTGCGAAACGAAAAAGGCGGGCGGATGGGCGATGCGACCTCCAATGTCTCGGAGGCTTTGAAGCGCCTTGGTTTCGCCGTAGAGCGCTTCAAGACCGGAACGCCCTGCCGCTTGAATGGCCGGTCGATCGATTTCTCGAAGTGCGAGCGGCAGGATGGTGATGTCCCGGTGCCTAAATTCAGTTTCATGGCAGACACCCTGATCAAGGGACCGGACGATCTTTTCACCCTGAACCCATGGGGCGATCCCGAGTTCCACGTGGAACAACTGCCCTGCTGGATCACCTACACCAACCCCCACACCCACGAGATCATTCGTGGAAACCTCGATCAATCGCCGATGTATTGCGGCATCATTGAGGGGGTGGGCCCGCGTTATTGCCCGTCGATCGAAGACAAGGTGGTGCGTTTCGCGGAGAAGGAGCGGCATCAGGTTTTTCTGGAGCCGGAGGGTCGGCACACCCACGAATACTACGTCAACGGGGTTTCCACCTCGCTGCCCTATGAGGTGCAGCTCGACTTCCTGCGCTCGATCGCGGGCTTGGAGAAATGCGAAATCTTGCGGCCGGGCTACGCGGTGGAATACGACTACTGCCCGCCGACCCAGCTCCGACCGACGCTGGAGACCAAACAAATCGAGGGCCTGTATTTCGCCGGTCAAATCAATGGCACCTCCGGCTACGAGGAAGCCGCCGGTCAGGGCTTGATCGCCGGGGCGAACGCCGCGCTTAAAATTTTGGGAAAACCCGAGTTCGTCCTTGGCCGGGACGAAGCCTACCTCGGCGTGATGATCGACGATCTGGTCACGCGCGGTTGCACCGAGCCTTACCGCATGTTCACCAGCCGCGCCGAATACCGTCTGCTGCTGCGCCAGGACAATGCCGATCTCCGGCTCACGCCACGAGCAGCGGAGATTGGTCTGGCCGGTGGCGAGCGCGTGCGCCGGGTGGAGGAAAAACAGACGGCTCTGGAAAAAGCCGGGGCTTGGGTCCGCAAAACCGTGCATCAGGGACTGAAACTCGACCAATGGTTCCGCCGCAGTGAGAACTCTTGGGAAATGTTGCCGGAAGAACTCCTCACCGAGTTCCACGTGGAACTTTGGCAGTTGATCGAAACCGATTTCAAATACGAAGGGCACCTCGGACGTCAGCGTTTGCAGATCGACCGTATGAGCCGGCAGGAAAGCCGACGCATTCCGGCTGGGATCGACTTCACCAGCATTCGCGGCCTCAAGAAGGAGGCTCAACTTCGTTTCTCGGAAATCCGACCCGCCACACTGGGCCAGGCCGGACGAATTCCCGGAATCACTCCCGCGGATGTGGCCATGCTGGCGGTGTGGCTGGAAAAAACGGAACGTGAGTCACTGATAGCAAGCGACTTAACTTAATAACCCCGTATCGTCTGCGGGTGGTCGCGCAGCTCAACGGTTCAACGCGGAGTCGAGATTGAGCAGGGTGTTGGCCACCAGCACAAGCGCGGCGGCCCCGGGCGTGGGGCCGAGTTTGAGGGACTCATCAGAGGTTTCCAGATAAGCGGCGAGTGCGTCGGCATGTAGGGCGAGAAGCTCATCGATGACATGGGCGGCGGCGGTTTGCTGGGTGGCAAGTTTAATGCCGAAGGCGATGCGTTCCCTCATCTCCGGATGGTGGGCTTCCATGCGTTTGGCCAGAGCCTGTGCGGCCTCGATATGAGCGGGGTCGTTGAGCGTGACGAGCGCTTGCAGCGGCGTGTTGCTGGTGATGCGCCGCGCACTACAGAGATCGCGGCTCGGCGCATCAAAGGTGATGAAGCCGGGAAAGCCGCTGGTGCGTTTGCTGTAGGTGTAGATCCCGCGGCGGTAGCGGTCCTCGCCGGTGGATTCCTTCCACTGTGCTCCGCTGTAAACGGAATTCCAGACGCCCGCCGGCTGCGGCGGATAAACCGGCGGACCATGCGTTTTTGCCGACAACAATCCTGAAGCGGCGAGTGCCTGGTCGCGGACCATTTCGGCGGTAAGGCGGACGCGCGGGCCTCTTGCCAAAAGACGGTTGTCGCGGTCGCGCGCGACCAACTCCGGCGCGGCCTTGTGGCTCTGGCGATACGTCGATGACAACACGATCTCGCGCAGCATCGCCTTGACCGACCAGCGATGATGATCGCGCAGGCGCAGCGCGAGATAGTCTAACAATTCGGGATGTGAAGGCACTTCACCCGATGTTCCGAAGTCCTCCATGGTGCGCACGATGCCGGTGCCGAACAGTTCGCCCCACAGGCGGTTGGCCATCACACGCGCGGTAAGCGGGTTTTCCTTGGAGACCAGCCAGCGCGCCATTTCCAGACGATCCTTCGGTTTGCCGGTGGATGGGGATTGGAAAATCGCGGGGATGCCCGGCTGAACGGCCTCATCCTTGGTGAGGCGGTTGCCGCGCGCGAAAACGCGCGTCTCGCGCCTGGCGTCGTCGTGGCGCTCGACCATGACCGGCACCAGTGTTCCGGGAATGGCGGCATGCTGTTTCTTCAACTCGGCGAGTGATTGCCAGAGACCGGCACGCCCGGGATCGGCGGCCAGCGCGGTCCACTCGGGGCGGATGGAAACATCGAGCCTGAAATTTCTAACAGGCGTCGCCTGCTCGCCGGTGGTCTGCGCGCCGTTTTTGATGTGGATGACCAGCCGGGTTCCCGGTTCGGGTGCGACAGGCGCCGCAGGCACGATGACAAACCAGCGCGGGCCTTCAAGTTTGGGAAAACCTCCGAAGTTTCCGCCGGGAGTCGGATCGTGCGGACCATCCAGGTGATCCGCGACGATGTCCTTGAGAGGGACGGGCGTTTTCTTGCCTGCGGCATCGATGAGACTCACCTCGAACTTGGTCACCAGCGCGCCGCGCTCCGGCCATTTGCGCGGATCGTTGCTGTCCGGCAGGATGCCCATGCGCAGGGCGGTAAACGCGGGCGCGGGTCCGGAAACCTCATGCTGGCATCCGGTGGGCAGCGTGCCCTGGCTGCGGATCGTGCCGTCGCCATCCACCGCGAGCGTGCCATGGCTCGGCTTTAAAACGTCGGGTATGAACGGCTGCCAGTCGGTGAGGGTGTTGGATAGATCTTTTCCGCCGCGGTTGATGCGCAGGCGTGTGTCGCGGATGCGGGTTTCAAGGTCGGACAGCGCGTCGAGTTGCGCGGGATCGTTCGCGACTTTCATCCGCGGGAAATCATCATCCTGATCGCAATCCAGCGAGTTGTCGAAAAACGCGGTGAACTGATAGAACTCGCGGTGATCGATGGGATCGTACGGATGCGAGTGGCATTGCACGCAGCCGAAGGTGGTGGCCTGCCATGTGGTCCATGTGGTGCTCACGCGGTCGATCACAGCGGCCACGCGGAACTCCTCGTCGTCGGTTCCGCCTTCGGTATTGCACTGCGTGTTGCGGTGGAACGCGGTGGCGAGCCGCTGGTCGGCGGTCGCGTTGGGAAGCAGGTCGCCGGCGAGTTGTTCGATCGTGAATTGATCGAAGGGCATGTCCGAGTTGAAGGCGCGGATCACCCAGTCGCGCCACGGCCAGATGTTGCGGTGCGGGTCCTTTTCGAAGCCATAGGTGTCGGCATAACGCGCAAGGTCCAGCCACATCGCGGCCCAGCGTTCGCCATAGCGCGGCGAGGCGAGCAAGCGGTCCACGGCCTGCCCGCGCGCGGCGGCGGGATCGGCGGCGTGGGCGGATTCAAAGGCGGCGAGTTCTTCGGGTGACGGCGGCAGTCCGGTGAGGTCGAAACTCGCGCGGCGCAACCACTCGGCGGCCGGGGCTTCGGGTGAGGGCTGCAGTTTCTCGCGGTCGAGCCGCGCCATCACAAAGCGGTCCAGCGGCACTGCGGGCCAGCTTTCATCCGAGACTTCGGGGACGGCGGGTTCCACCGGCGCTTCGTGCGACCAGTGCTTCTGCCATTTCGCGCCCTCGGCAATCCAGCGCTCGATCAACGAGGCCTCGGCCGCGGACAGCGGCGGCCCGTGTTTCGGCTGGGGCATTACTTCGTCGGGATCCGAGCTGCGGATGCGTCTGAGAATCTCGGATTTTGCGGGATTTCCCGGAACAATCGGATGAAGGCCGGACTCGGCGGCGGCCAGGGCGCTCTCTCGAATGATAAAGGAAACGCCGCCCGCCTGCTTCACCCCGCCATGACAGGCGGTGCAGTGATGGGTGAGGATCGGCCGGATGTCGCGGTTGAATTCCACAGGCTCCGCAGCGACCTCCGCTGAGGCGGTCACAAAGATGGAGACTGGAATGATCAAATGCTTCATGCGTGCAAACAGCCAACCCATACGCAGGCCTCGTCGGAATTCAATCAATCGCTTTGCATCGGGATTTGAAATCAAATCATCGGGAAAAATCCTTCGACGGCACCGTTAATGGAGCCTCCATCTCCATTTCTTCCAAACCCGCCATCCTCACGCCAAATTGCACATACTATCTAACAGTTCATTCTCAAGGACCACCCGGTGGTCGATCCCTTGCCATCATCACATCATTCAAAAAGACGGCGGAGAATACGGCATCCCGTGCGCCTCGGCCACGGCACGGCAGGTGATCTTCCCATCCAACACGTTGATGCCGGAGAGCAATTCGGGCTGGCGTTTCACGGCATCGGCGAGGCTGTGTTCGGCGAGCGTCTCGACGTAGCGGCAGGTGACGTTGGCGAGCGCCTGCGTCGCCGTGCGCGCGTAGGCGCCGGGCATGTTCGCCACGCAGTAATGGATGATGCCTTCCTCCACAAATACCGGATCGTCATGCGTGGTGGGACGCGAGGTTTCCACGCAGCCCCCCTGGTCGATCGCGATGTCCACCACCACCGATCCGGGATTCATCATGCGCAGCATCTCGCGGGTCACCAGTTTCGGCGCCTTGGAGCCGGGCACCAGCACCGCGCCGATGAGCAGGTCCACACCGGGCAGCAACTCCGTCAGGCTGGCCTCGCTGGAGAAAAGCGTGTGCGCGGTGCTCATCGTGATGTCCAGGAATCGCATGCGCTCCAGATCCACTTCAAGAATGGTGACATCCGCGCCGAGGCCGGTCGCCATCCGCGCGGCATTCACTCCGCTGGTGCCGCCGCCGATGACCACCACCTTGCCGGGCAGCACGCCGGGCACGCCGCCTAACAGCACTCCCTTGCCGCCCTTGTGTTTCTCCAGAAAATACGCGCCGACGATGATCGACATGCGTCCGGCGATCTCGCTCATCGGCTCCAGGAGCGGCAAGCGGCCCTTCACGTCCACCGTCTCATAGGCGATGCATGTCGCGCCGGATGCCGCCAGTGCTTCTGTTAGAGGAAGGCTCGCCGCGAGGTGGAGATAGGTGAAGAGGATCTGGCCGCGCCGCAGTAAAGGGTATTCCTCCGGCATCGGTTCCTTCACTTTGACGATCATTTCCGCCGCCGCGAAAACCCCGGCGTGGTCCGGGATGATCTCCACACCCGCCTGTTGGTAGGCCTCGTCCGGCACGCCCACACCCAGACCCGCGCCTGTTTCCACCAGCACGCGGTGCCCGCGTTTGGCGAGCTGCGCGGCGGCGGCGGGCAGCATGGCCACCCGGTGCTCCTGTGATTTAATCTCCTTCGGAACGCCAATGATCATGGCGTGGAAAATAGGAAACACCAACCAGCTTGGCGATGTGAAACTGCATGCCGTTTCCCTGATGGACTCGCCCGTCCCAGCCGCGTATGGACTCGCGCGGACACTTCTCTCATCCGTGTCCATCCGCGTGCATCCGTGGTTCATTTCTTTATGTCTAACGCACACACCTCATCCTCACTGCGTGGAAACATCCGCCACTCGATCGTCTCATGGCCGTTCCAGGTGTTCGGTAAACAATGGGATCTCGACACGCTCTGCCGCACCGCCCGCGAACTCGGCGCCGAGAGTGTCGAGCTCGTCGATCCCGATGGCTGGCCGACACTTGCCAAATACGGGCTCGCCTGCGCCATCGCGCCCAATGGCATGCCCGGCCCGCCTTTCATCAAGGGACTCAACAATCCGGCATGGCACGATGAAGTGATCTCGCGCACTCGCAAAGTCATCGAAGCCGCGGCATCATCCCCGGTGCCGGTGCCTGCGGTGATCGCCTTCACCGGCTTCGCCTGCCGCGATCTGGAAAACCCCACCGCGGGCAGCATCCCGCCGGACGAAGGCGCGCGCCACACCGTCGAGGGCCTGCGCAAACTCGCCGCTCTTGCCGCGCCGCACGGCATCGAGATCCACGTCGAGCATCTCAACACGCGCGTCACCGGCGACGACAACCGCGGCCATCCCGGATATCAGGGCGACCACATCGACTACTGCGCCGACATCATCCGCGCCACCGGCGCGCCGAACGTGAAACTGTTATGTGATATCTATCACATCCAGATCATGGACGGCGACCTCATCCGCCGCATCCGCGAGTATGGCCCGGCGCTCATCGGCCACATCCACACCGCCGGCACTCCCGGCCGCGGCGAACTCGACGAGCAGCAGGAAATCCACTATCCGGCGGTGATGCGCGCCCTCGTGGAAAGCGGCTACAAGGGCTACGTCGGCCACGAATTCATCCCCACCCGCGATCCGCGAGAAGGCCTCGCCCAGGCCATTGCGGTGTGCGATGTGTGAGGTAGACGATCCGTAGGCGCATTCGTGAGAATGCGATCTTCTTGTCACCGGCGACCAACCCTCTCGTTCTAACGAACGAGCCTACGTTTGCTGAAATTCTTCCTGCCACTTCACATATAAATTGAAGGCGACTAAACTTGCTAGCGGCAAAACGAGGGAAACGAGAGTCATTTTGGCCGGGCGCTTCATTTTTGCTGCTTCTGCCTAACATTGTAGCTATCCCACCCATGTCAAGGAAGCTGTCTTGGACATAGATGAGAAATCGAGCTTGGCGAGCGCGATTGTAACCATGCCTCTTGCAACCCCCCACCCCTACACCGCCGCGAAATCCTGCAACCTCCCTGCGATGGCCGGCGGGACGACGGCTCTCACAAGGATATCATCACCTTCGTAATCAGTGGATATGACCTTGGCTTCGCGGTGGATGAGGCTGACGAGGTCGGCGCGTTGCTGGGGGATGCGGTAGTCCTTGCAGCGGACGCGGTCGGCGAGCACGCCGGAGCAGGCTTTCAACAGGGCGTCGAGGCCGTCGCCGGTGAGGGCGGAAACGTGGAGCGCGCCGGGGAACTGGCGGTCGAGCGTGGCGAGTTGCTCGGGATCGGTGACGAGATCGGTCTTGTTGAGCACGGTGATCACCGGCTTGTCCTCCGCACCGAGTTCGGCGAGCACTTCGAGCGTGGTTTGATGGAATTTCCCGACTTCGGGCGCGGTGGCGTCGAGCACGTGGATGAGGAAATCGGCGAGCACGGCTTCCTCCAGCGTGGCCATGAAGGCCTCGACCAGACGGTGCGGCAAATTTCTAACAAACCCGACGGTGTCGGTGATGAGCAGCGGTTGGCCGTCGGGCAGTTCGATGCGGCGCGTAGTGGTGTCGAGCGTGGCGAATAGCATGTCCTTGGCCATGACGTCCGCACCACTTAGGATGTTGAGCAGCGATGACTTGCCGGCGTTGGTGTATCCGACGATGGCGGCGTGCGGCGTTTCGTGTTTCTGGCGTTCCTTGCGCTGTGTCTTGCGTTGCTGGCGCACGTGTTCGAGTTCGCGCTTGCAGCGGTCGATGGCGACGTTGGCAAGCCGGCGGTCCACCTCGATTTGTTTCTCGCCCATGCCGCGGGCCGCACCGCCGCCCATGCCGCCGCCGGAACCGCCTTCGCGATCGAGGTGGCCCCACATGCGGGCGAGGCGGGGCAGTGCGTATTGCATGCGGGCGAGCTCGACCTGGAGGCGTGCCTCCTTGGTGTGGGCGCGCTTGGCGAAGATGTCGAGAATCACCTCCTCGCGGTCGATCACGCAGAGGTCGGCGAGTTTCTCCCACTCGCGCTGCTGGGATGGGGCGAGTCCGTTGTCGATGACGATCACGTCGCACTCGTGGGCGCGGGCGAGTTCGCAGATCTCCGCGGCCTTGCCGGTGCCGCAGAGGAATTTCTTCTGCATCTCGCGGCAGCGCGGCATGACGGACTCGATCACCTGGATGCCGAGGGTTTTGACGAGTTCGCCAAGCTCCAACAGCAGCGACTCCGCCTCATCGGCCTCGCGCGGGTCGAAGTAGAAGCGCACGAGCAGCGCGCGTTCGACCGAATCGGGTTTCTCTCTGACTTCAAACATCGGGCGGCAGAGGTAACACCGCAGGGCGCGGGCGGCGACGGGAAATTTTTTTGGACAGGTTGTCCCAAAGACGGGCTGGGACTGCCAGTCCCAGCCACACTCAACTCACAGCGGCTTGTCTTTGAGCTCGCGGATCCAGACGTTGCGGAAGCGCACGGGATTGCCGTGGTCCTGGAAGGCGATGGGCAGCTTGTCGGGGTGCGCCTTGTATTCGGATGCGGCGTGCGGGCCCATCCAGCCGGTGCCGCCGCTGAGAACGGTGTGGTCCTGGATCAACACGCCGTTGTGGAAAACGGTGAAGGTGGCACGGCGGACGACCTTGCCCTGCTCGTCGAAAACCGGACGATGGAAGATGATATCATAACTCTGCCACTCGCCGGGCTTGCGGCAGGCGTTCACCAGCGGTTTGCTGCGGCCGTACAGCGCCCCGGCCTGGCCGTCGGCATAAGTTTGGTTTTCATAACTGTCGAGCACCTGCACTTCGTACTGGTTCATCAGGAAAACGCCGCTGTTGCCGCGGCCCTGGCCCTCGCCCGCAACATTGGCCGGCGCGGCCCATTCGACGTGGAGCTGGCATGAGCCGAAGTTTTCCCTGGTTTGGATGTATCCGGCGCGCTTCACCGATTCTAGCGCGCCATCGACGATCTTCCACTGGCTTGGGCCGCCCTTGGTGTCGGTCCAGTTCTTTTTAAACGATTCCTCGCTGCCATCAAAGAGGACGATGGCATCGGAAGGCGGTGTGGAGAATCCGTTCCCTTCACCGGGTTTGACGACGGGCGGCAGTGGCTGCTTGGTGACATCCGTCTCGTGGACCTTCACACCGTCGATGAACATGTAGAGCACGTCCTTGCCGTCGTCACCCTTGCGGGTTTCCGTGGTGATGACCGGTTTGCCCTGGTCTTCATGGGCCATGGCTGCGGGCGGGCAAACGATGAGTGCGGCGAGTGTGAGGATGGTGGCGGTGTGTGTGGTCATGGGTGTGAATGATCTGTTTCTATGGAGTAACGGGCGGCACGATCGGAACGAGATAGAGTTTCCGCTCTTCGTATTCGGTCGGGCTGATCTCCTCGACATGGCCGTCCACGAAAAGGACGGGGACTTTGTTGTTGAAGAGGAAATCCTTGAGCGTGCTATCCCTGAAGGTCTTCAACTGCTCGGTGTCATAACGGAGGAAATAATTGTCGCAGGGCGCGATCAACGGGGTGCGCCCGGGATCGGCAAGCGCGCCGAGCGGCGTGCTTATCTTATGGAGTTCCACGCGTGTCGGGACGATGCCGCTGGCGGCGAGCGCCAGGTTTTCGGGAATCATTTCATTGAAGCCGTAGCCGGGATTGAGGGGTGCCCAGCCGAGGGGTAGGGCGGATTCCCTGAAAAGGGGATTGCGCAAGAAACAATCGTTGTTTTTCCACCACTCCTTGAGCCGGAACTCGAAAGCATCCGTATCCGGGTATGCCAGGGCGAGCAGGACTTCGTTCCACTGGAGTTCTTCCGTCGTGCCGTCGGCTTTCCCGACGGAGCCTTTGCATGCGGGCAGCTTCATCTGGTGGTCCGCCGCATAAGTCGCGAACAAGGGGCTCATCTGGCGCAGGTTTCCCAACTCCTTGGCCGCCTTGCCGCGGGCCATCAGTTTGGGAAGCATGCTGTACGATGCAGCCGCCAGAACGGCAACAATGGCAATCACCACCAGCAACTCGACCAGGGTGAAGCCGGATTTTTGAGAGCTTGCCGTGATTTTCATGGGGCGTATGTAAAACCCCGACCCGCCCAGCCGTCGAGGTCTAATGTCGGATGGTTTGGAACCGAGGGGCGTGGCGACTAACGGTTCCCGCCGACCGATCAAGACATCTTTGTGATTCATGAAATCTCCGCTTTTCGTCCGCATACTCTTCGCCGCCGTATGGCTGGTGAACGGCGTGTGGTGCAAGATCCTCGATGGTGTGCCGCGGCACCGTGAGATAGTCGCGCGGATTCTCGGCGACGAGCACTCGCTGGTTCTCACAAGGATGATCGGCTTCGGCGAGGTGGTCATGGCGGCTTGGATTCTATCAGGCATCCGCTGGAAATGGAGTTGCGCGGCGCAGATCGCGGCGGTGGTGATGATGAACGTGATCGAGTTCATCGTGGCGCCGGACATGCTGTTGTTTGGAAGATTCAACTCGCTCGTCGCGCTGGCCTACCTCATGGTTGTCGCGTGGGCGGGCTTCCGTCCCGGCAAACAATGAACCTCTGCCTGCCGAGAGCCAACCCCTTCGCGGTCGATGCCTGGTTCGAGTATTCATGCACGTTGACCTTCGCGGTGCCGCATGAGGAAATCGCAGCGCGCCTGCCGTCCTGTCTCGAGCCGGATACTTTTGACGGGAATTGGGGCTTCATCGCGGTGGCGGTGGTGCGGACGCGCCATCTCAGGCCCGCGGGTTTTCCAAAATTTCTAGGACATGATTTCGTGCTCGTCGGTTATCGTTATTTCGTGCGCTACCGTTCGGCATCCGGCCGCAATCTGCGCGGACTTTACATATTGCGATCGGAGACGGACAAGAAAAGCATGGAGGTGTTGGGAAATGTGTTCACCCGCTACCGTTATGTGAAAACCGATGTGCGGGTAACCGGGGAAAACGAGCGCCTGCGGATCGAGTCCCAGGACACGGGCATGCATATCGAAGTTGATATGACAAGCAACGACGGGTTTCCGGACGGCTCGCCGTTTTCACGCTGGCAGGACGCGAGGAAGTTCAGCGGGCCGCTGCCATTCACCTTCACCTGCGAGCTGGAGAAGAAGCGCGTGCTCATCGTCGAGGGCGTGCGTTCCGACTGGAAGCCGGCACCGGTGCGCGTGCTGCGTTACGACATTCCATTTCTATCGGAGCTCGGTCACGGCGACGCTGTTCTGGCCAACGCGTTTATTGTGGGAAACATTCCCTACCACTGGAAGAAAGGAAGCGCCGAACCATGGCCCAACCCGTGAAACGAAGGCCTTTCCAGGGTGTTTGGACCATCATCCGGTTCAACTGGCATTTTCATGCCATCGCGCTCGCCGCAATCGCGGTGCTGTGGGTGGCCGCGGTGAATCTATCAGGATTGGCAGCCTTGGCTTGCGCCTTGTTTGCCATGTCGGCCGCGTTCACCGTGCTATTGTCATTGATCGCCACCTGGCATGCCTACGACGCGAGCGGACTCTATCAACTTGGATGGCTGGCACCCGAGCTGGACCACGCGCGGCGCGCCGCCAACATCCATGCGGGCTTCGATGAAACAAGCTTCCTGCTCAAGCATGAGTTTCGAGACATCACATGGCATATCTTCGATTTCCATCATCCCGCGAAACACACCGAGATCTCCATCCGCCGTGCCCGCAGGGCGCAAGCGCCGTCATCTGAAACGATCGCGATCCCGACGGATCACATTCCTCTGGCCGATGCATCTCTCGACCGCGCTTTACTCATCCTCGCCGCCCATGAGATCCGCGATCACGACGAGCGCGTTTCATTTTTCCGCGAGTTGAAACGCGTGCTCGCGCCCGGCGGCCGTGTCATCGTCACCGAGCACTTGCGCGACCTCGCCAACATCGCCGCCTTTTCGGTCGGAGCCTGGCATTTCCATCCGCGTGAAGAGTGGCTTGCCACATTCCAAGCGGCGGGTTTCCGCGTCGCCCGCGAGTTTCGCAACAATTTACTGATCACCACCTTCGTCCTGGAACCCGATGCAGACACTCCTTGAAATCACCGGCTGGCTGTTGATGGCGCTAGCGCTGTTGCACGCTTTTTTCCCGCGTCACTTTCGCTGGAAGGAGGAAACCGCCGGTCTCAGCCTGCTCACCCGCCAGATTCTCCATGTGCATACGTTCTTCATCGCCTTGACGGTTTTCCTGATGGGACTGCTCTGCGTAACCAGCGCGGCGGAGCTGATGCAGACGCCGCTCGGGAGGCGGATCTCTCTCGGAATGGGCGTTTTCTGGGGCATCCGGCTGGTGATCCAGTTTTTTGGATACTCGTCCAAGCTCTGGCGCGGAAAGGTCTTTGAAACCTGCGCCCATGTCGCATTCACGCTGTTCTGGGCATGGTTGACGTCGCTTTTCCTGATCGCCGCCCTGAGATGAGTCCTTGCCCGGATTTTAACATTGGTTATAATCCGGGCATGGCCATCACCGTCAAAGTCACCACCGTAGGCAATTCCGCAGGCATCGTCCTGCCCAAGGAAATCTTGGAACGCCTGCGCATTTCCAAAGGCGACATCCTCACCGTCACCGAAACGCCCGACGGCGTGCATCTCAGCACGTATGATGAAAAAATCACGCGCCAAATGGACGTCGCCGAGCGCATCATGAGGGAAAACCGCAACATGCTCCGCAAACTCGCCCAATGAGCACGGAGCCGGAATGGATCGAGGTAAAGGTGGTGCGTTTGTTTCACCAACGGCAGCTCGCGGAACATGGCGGTCTCAGTGGTATCCGTGACGAAGGCTTGCTGCTATCCGCCTTGGCCCGGCCGCCGCAACTCTGGTGCTATGGAAATCCTCCGCCGGATCTTTGTGATTTGGCGAGCGCCTATGCCCATGGACTTGCGAAAAACCACCCGTTTCTGGATGGCAACAATCGCACGGCGGCCATCGCTTGTGAGCTTTTCCTGAATCTGAACGGGCGCTTTTTCACCATAGGTGAGGAAATCAAATATCCCCACTACCTCGCCCTCGCCGCCGGCGAACACGACGAGGCAAGCTTCGCGGTATGGCTGCGCGAAGTCACCCGCCCGGCCGGGTGACGCGCGCTGGGAACTTTTCCGCCGTCTTTTTCATTGCCAAGACCCGCGGCGTTTCTAGCATTTCCACCATGATTCCGCGCTTGCTGCTGCTCGTCGTTTCCTCTCTTCTGGCCTTGGCATGCACTTCCTGCTGCTGCCTTTTCTGAAATTCCCTCTCCCACAACCTCAAAACCACCCATGAAAAACCTCGCACTTCTCCTGTCTCTGGCCGTCGTTTCGCTCGGCTTCTCGTCCTGCTGCTCGATGTTTGGAATCGGCAACAACACCGCCGGCTACCGCACCGAAACCCGCCAAGTCAAAACCTGCCAATACGACATCGTCACCGAGGTGGTTCACACCCCCGGCAGCGCCAAGAGCGGCAAGGGCGGCATGACCCAGACCATCGAGAAAAAGGTCCCGCGCTACAGAACCGTGACCAAGAAGACCCGCATCCCCTGCGGCTCCTGCACCCGTTTCTTCTGCCCGAAAAAGGACTGCTGCGGCACCACTTCCGAGTCCACCATGAAGATGGCCACCGCCCAGGGCGCCACCGGCAGCCCGCACATCGGCCTGATTCCCACCATGAAGCCGCTTGCTCCCTGAGCCACGGCCGATCCGGTTTTCCAAGCGCGGCGGAGCACACACTCCCCGCGCTTCTTTTTTCCCCATAGGCCGCCCGCGAAAAAACTGGAAATCGCCCTCTCTTCTCCCATCCTCCGCGCACCTTCCATTCCCACCATGTCAGTGAACATCGAAATGCCCAAACTCTCGGACACCATGACCGAGGGCACCGTCGTCAAATGGCTCAAACAAGTCGGCGACCAAGTCGATATCGGCGACGTCATTGCCGAAGTGGAAACCGACAAAGCAACCATGGAAATGGAAGCCTTCGATGATGGCGTGCTGACGGAAATCAAAGTCCAGGCCGGCGAACGGGCTGCCATCGGCGCAACGCTCGCCGTGCTCAACGGCGACTCCGGCCGCGCACCCGATGAAGCCCATCTTCACGTGGTGCCAAACGAAGCTCCTGCCGCAAGCACCCCGGCAACGCCCGCCGCAACACCCGCAGCCATTCGAGCCGCCACTGCCAGCGGCGACCGTGTGCTGGCCTCGCCGCTGGCCCGCAAAGTCGCCGCCGAACTCGGTGTCGATCTCGCCACTGTTTCCGGCTCCGGTCCGGCGGGCCGCATCACCCGCAGTGATGTTGAAGCCGCCACCGAGTCCCCGGCAAAACCCGCCGCCTCGTCTGAAGCCGCCGCCGCCACCGCGCTCGCCGCCGCAGTCAAAACCAAAATCACCGCCGCACCCGCAGCTCAAGCCGCAGCGGCACCCGCACCCCAGGCTATTCTCCCTGTCGCGAAAACCGGTGACGAAAAAATCGAGCTCAGCAACATGCGCAAGATCATTGCCTCGCGCCTGCTCGCATCCAAGGTCACCATCCCGCATTTCTATCTGCATGTGGAAGTGGACGCCGCCCCTCTCATGGCGCTGCGCAAACAAGCCAACGACCAAGCCGAAAAAACCCACGGCAACAAATACTCGGTCAATGACTTCATCCTCAAAGCCGTCATCACTGCCGCCCAGGCCGTGCCAGCCATCAACGCCTCGTTTGCCGGTGATCACATTGTCAGATTCGGCAGCATCGGCCTCTCCGTCGCGGTGGCCGTCGAGGACGGACTCGTGACCCCCGTCATCAAGGAAGCGGAAAGCAAATCGCTGCTCGCCATTTCTCGCGCCGTCAAAGACTTCGCGGTGCGCGCCAAGGACCGCAAACTCCGGCCCGACGAATTCGACGGCGGCACCATCACAGTTTCCAACCTCGGCGCATGGGGCATCGAATCCTTCGACGCCATCATCAACCCGCCGCAAGCCGCCATCCTCGCCGTCGGCGCCGCCATTGAGAAACCGGTCGTCAAGAACGGCCAGGTCGTCCCCGGCCTGCGCATGAACCTCGGCCTCTCCTGCGACCACCGTGTCGTCGATGGCGCGGTCGCCGCGCAGTTCCTCTCGGAAGTCCGCAAACTCATCGAGCAGCCCGCGCTGATGCTGTTGTGAGGCCATGCGCCGCTACGGCGTCCTGACTGTCTTCCGGAGAATCACGCTCATGCCCTCTCTGAAGAATATTCTATTTTTGAAGCTATAAGATATTCTTCTTCATGGTGTGAACAAAGGCCGGCAACGGGTGTTCCCCATGATAAACACGGGCGTTCCACGGAA
>Ga0315904_10002596_pt1 | contig 27737 bp, 20 predicted proteins | sample LakEriMetagenome_6_FD_203529 | JGI IMG/M metagenome (GOLD analysis project Ga0315904, IMG submission 203529) | Freshwater fungal communities from buoy surface, Lake Erie, Ohio, United States - Buoy 12 MA120 | ecosystem: Environmental > Aquatic > Freshwater > Lake | place: USA: Lake Erie, Ohio...
CGTGGTTAAGTCATACAACTGTACCTGATCGTATACGCCTAGAATTCTTCGGTCGGCAAAAAACTGTGCCTTCGGCTTGCGTAAGGGAGGAGATACGTAAACAGGCTTTTCGATGAAACTGGTGCCAAATGCATTTGTACATAACAACCGAATCCGATAATAACCGGGCTGGGTAAACGTGTACCTGAAATTAACAGGATTGGCTAGTGTATCAATAAAGCAACCCCAGTTATTGCATTGACGTGTAAGGGCAACAGGGCTCCAAGTGCCTGTTGGTGTGGTAGGATTGAAGCCGGTGATATCCCAATAATTTCTGTCAGCACCTGAACTGATGTTGACTAGCGTGGTTGGTGTGTTTTGCCAAATAGTATCCTGACCCATGGTAAAATCAAAATTAGCCAACGGTGGTATGGGTGTAACAGGATTACCTCCGGGATTTGGAGATGAAAGCGGTGTAAATAAATATATCTGACCTGTTGCTGGGCGACCGGTTGGTGAGATGGTAAAATCAACATTATTCTGAATGGTAGGCGATGATGAAATATTATTCAGAGCTTTTATTAAACTTGAGGATGCCGCTACACCGATACGAAGGGTAAATGGCGACACAGCAGTAGATTCCTGACGATAAATGAACTCTATCGAGTTGGTAGCCTCGTATAGTCTTACCTGAACAGATATACCTTGAACAGCCGTGCAACAAATAGCCCAATTTAACCATTCGATGGTAAATATCCTATTAGGAGCACTGCCCGTAGTGATATATTTAGCTTCAGCGAACTGAGGTGAGGCTGTGCTACCAAACGCATCCGTACTCCAGGGCATTACTACAGGGTAACCGGGAGCAGCGGTATATTGAAAATTGTATGTATTTGTAGGTGCGGTCATACTTGATGTTCCTAAAGTAAACCAACAATTGGAGGATGGCCAGATATGTGTATAGGTAGAGCCATTAAACCCAAAGTTAAATCCTATAGGCACGGATGCCCCATTAACTGCATCATCTGTAATAATTGCAGGTAAATTTGTTCCACCACTCACCGGTGTATATGTGCCGGTGTAGGCAAAAAAGTTGTACGCTGCCAATGATTGTGCTTGAATATGATTAGCAACGAGGCTAAATACAAGAAATAGCAGTAATACTGAACGTGGAATTGTTTTTTTCATCTATCTTGGGGTTGCGGTTAATTAATTGCAATGTACTACTTTTTATGGTTTGCGATATTGCGGCTTTAAAAAAAACGTGCTGTCTGTCATGGTTTTAAGAAACGCAACCAAATCAGCCTTTTCCTGAGCAGATAACTGTAAGCCTTCGGGATGCTTCAGATAAAGCGGATCAGTAGGGTGTGAGCGAATAACACCATTATCATAATGTTCCACTACTTCTTCCAGGGTTTTGAATCGGCCATCGTGCATGTAAGGGGCGGTGTAAACCAGATTACGAAGAGAAGGCGTTCTGAATTTTCCCACATCGGCCGGATTCAGTGTAATTCGGTATAAGCCCGAATCGGTTGACCTATGGCCATTGTGATGAAACTGAAAATCGCTGGTGAAAGGCGTTGAATGATTGTGGCAGTGAAAGCAATCGCCTTTTTCTTCCAAGCTGAATACACGCAATCCGCGCAGTTCCTGCTCGCTGAAAACGGTGGAGTCAAAACGTTTTCCGCTTACCGGGTTTATTAAAAAACGGTCGTGCTTGGTGGTGGATGAAATAATGGTTCGCTCGAATTGAGCAATTGCTTGTGCCAGCCTTTTGGTGGTAATGGAGTCGCTACCAAATGCTTTTTTAAACATACCCGGATAGAGAGGATGATTTTGAAGCTTTTGTATCACATTGGTCAGACTTTCATTCATTTCTATAGGATCGATAATGGGTGCTAGAGCTTGCGCTTCGAGCGTACTTGCGCCACCATCCCAAAAAAAGCGAACGGGTCTCCCGTTTAATGTAGGTGCAAAACGTTCTACCCATGCCAGATTGAACAGAGGCATCGAATTGCGTTTACCTGAAATTCCATCTACACCGCTGCTAAATTGTTTACCATTGTCCGTAAATGCAAAATCAGGATTGTGGCAGGATGCACAACTGATGGTATTGGTTCTAGAAAGTATCGGATCATAAAACAATTTGCGCCCCAGTTCTACCCCTTCTACCGTTAGCGGATTATCAACAGGAATGGGTGGCATGCTCCAGCCTAATGGCATCTGCATGATGTAGGGTGTAGGTGTATATGGCTTATCCGTATTTGTATCATTTGTGGTATTTAGTACCTCGGGCTCTTTGCTGCATTGAGCAAAAAACATTACACCAAGTAATATGAATGCAATCGCTGCAATTCGTTTTATGTGAAATGAGCTACTCATCATTCAACTGATTTTAAACTAAACATAGTACCCATATTCGCCTTTAATGTTGGAATAAACGGATTATCGGCTGTATGAATTTGATTAACTACATTCTTCAACTGTATAATATTGGGTGCATTGAAAAATCGGGCAACATCGTGATTGATTTTTACAGTAACTGAATTTTTATTGACTTTATATGCCTGTAGGTCTAATTCTACTTTAATCAAATTAGGCACTCCTCCTATGTCATAGGCAATGGCTGCTCGGTTTATACCATGCCACCCTTTTAATCTGTAAAAGATGTAGCCGGTATTCCACCCCCAAAACATACCCAGTGAGGGGTCCAGATCCCCATCCAGCGGTCCTGCATGATTGTTAAAACTATCTACGCCTAGCAAAAAAGTTATTTTTGAGTAATCACCAGCAGGCACATTTAATGTTATCCCGTTATTGGCATTACCAAAGTCAACCAGTTTATGATTTTGTGAATTGTATACTTGACCGTTGCTGCGTATAAAACTTACGTGTGAAATATAGTATTTCAAATCTGTGATTTTAACTGTATCACCACTTAAAGTGATAAAACTATCCGGATCGAGCTTGAGTGGTAATGAACTGAATACTTCTTCAAAGTTGACTGTGAGTGTACCCGATTCTGTAAAGCGAATACCATTAAAATCGGTTGGTGTAATGACTTGATTGGCAGGCGGATCTTTTTCTTCGCAACCAACCATCAAAAATAGGAATGCAGAAAGGATATACAGATGCGTCAGTAATTTCATAAAATTAGCCTTAAATTGCTTAACAAATTTAACTTATTGAATTCATAATTTTAACTTAATAAGTAGTACATGGCAAGTTTTGACATAGTAAATAAATTTGATCTTCAAAAAATTGACAATGCTGTGAATACCGCAAAAAAAGAATTAATTAACCGGTATGACCTGAAGGATGAAGAATGTGGCATTGAACTGGATAAGAAAAATAAGCTGATAGAATTACAGGCTAAACAGGAAATGGCCATCAACAGCATGACAGATATCGTGTTGTCAAAATTCAGTAAACAGGGACTGGATGTTCGAATGCTGGACCTAAGCAAGGACGTGATTCCAAGCGGCAAGTTGGTATTTAAAAAACTACCGATAAAAGACGGTATAGAGAAAGAAACCGCTAAAAAGCTTGTTCAGTTTATTAAAGACAGTCGGTTGAAAGTACAGGCAAGTATTATGGATGATCAGGTGCGTGTTACCAGTAAAAGTATAGATGAATTGCAGGCTACAATTGCCGCCATACGGTCGCATGATTTTGAACTGCCTTTGCAGTTTGATAATATGAGAAGCTAATTATTATCTAAGCAAGGTTACATTTCCGCTTTTAAAACCGCTGCTTCCATCACTTCCTGTATAGGTTAGATAAAATACATATACATCATTTGGTACATAAGCATCCGACATTTTTCCATCCCAACTACCGTTTAGTTGATTGGTTTCGTAAATTATATTTCCCCAACGATCGATAATACTCCAATATATTGAAGTTACATTATGTATAACTGGCGAAAATACATCATTAATGCCATCGGAGTTTGGCGTAAATGCATTTGGAATGAAAATAGCTGCCGGACAATTATTCAACACTTCAACAGATGAAGTGCCCGTACAACCAAAAGTATCTGTAACGGTTACCTCATATTTGCCGTACGATGAAATATAGAGAACTGGTTGTGTGGTTCCGTTATTCCATAGATAGGATTTCATGCCAGGTGTTGCATAAAAGTCGAATGCAGGTTCACATACTTTTAATTCCTTAGCGGTTAAGGCAACAGGTGCAGCACGTTTATTTACGTTCACACTTGCTTCGTTAATGCATCCATTTACATCTGTTGCCCTCAAATTGTAAGTACCGGCAGTGCTTACGTTTATACTTTTTGATGTGGCACCCGTACTCCACGTATATACTACAAAATCATTGGAAGGCACCAATTCAACAGCACTGTTTTCGCAATAAAAAGTATCGTTGGCTAATTTAATATCAGTACGGGTAAAGGTATCCAGCTCAATACTATCTACCACAATACAGCCCTGAGCATTCGTTATTTTTACCCAATAAAGTCCCGGTGCAATTACGTTTCTGTAGGCATTTGTGCTATTATCATCCCACAAATAATTACTACCCGAATTCAAGGCATTTAATTCGGCTGTTGTATTTAAACAAATTTTACGATCATTTCCCAAAGGCTTCACAGGCAATGGTAGTTGTTCGATGTGTACCGTATCAAACGATTGGCATAAGCCGTGTGTAACACTGACCCAGTAAATACCAGGGCCTACAATGGTATTGCGATATGTTAGTGTACCATCGTTCCACAAATAGGCGTTAAAAGTATCAGCCACTTCAAGTACTAGCGGTTCGTTGAAACACGATGCAAAATCAGAACCAAGATTGACCTGCGGTATTGGTTGCACGGTTAATACAATAGAGTCGGTTAGGTTACAACTACCTTTGCGCACGGCAACTTTATATTGACCATTTTGGTTGGCTAGAAGTGTAGGTAGCGTACTTCCATTATTCCACAAATAAGCGCACCCACTGCAAGCAGCATTGAGTGTAATGGAAGCACCTTGGCACAGCGTAGTATCAGTTCCTAAATCGAGCTGCGGACGGGGTTCTACAAAAACAAATATCGAATCGGTAGAGGAACACCCATCCTTATTTACGTTTACTTTGTATAAACCTGTAGCATTGGCTTGTTCAGTTCGGGTTGTTTTGTTGGTGTTCCACAAATATGTGGCCCCCGGATTGCCGGCATCAATTGTAAGCGTAGCACCGCTACAAATAGTAGTGTCGTTGCCCAACTGTACTATTGGGTTGGGTTTCCAGTTGATGTTAATGGTATCGGAAACGCTACAATTACCTCGTGTGGCTTTAATCCAGTATTTACCGGGTTGTGTTGCCACTAAGGTGGAATCACTAGTTCCGTTATTCCATAAATAAGATTGGGCACCAGTTATTTGAGCACTAAGTTTAAGCGTTGTATTGGCACACACCAGCGTATCGTCTTGTAACTGCGATTCACTTAAAGTATTGCGAATAATTAGCGTTGTATCCGACCTGATACAACCGTTATTATTTACCGTTACCCAAAGTTTACCGGTTTGGGTCGTTGATATAACAGAATCGGTTTGTCCGTTGCTCCACAAGTAAGTAGCACCAGCAAAGTAGGCATTCAACAATAGGGATGTGTTGGTACATAATTCACTGGTATCGGGAAGTTGTATGTTAGGTGATGGAGATTGTGTTATCAGAACACTGTCGCGGGCTCTGCAACCGCCACCTGAAGAAACTTCTACCCAATATATTCCTGGAAAAAATGCAACAAGAGATGGTGTAGTAGCATTGTTTTGCCATCGGTATGATTGTGTATTGGTTACGACCGGTGTAAGTGTAGTTGGTGTAAACTGACATAAATTTCTATCTGCACCTAAATTCACAGTAGGTCGTGGTGTGTTTTGAACTACTATTGTATCCCAAAGTATACACGAACCAGAAGTAAGTCTGACTGCATAAGTTCCGGGAAATACTGCTGTTAAGGTAGATCCTGTATGACCATTGTTCCATAAATAATTGTTTACACCAGGAGCAAATGCGTTCAGTTGAAAGTTAAGTGGCAAAGACGCTCCGCAAAAATTAGTATCATTGGGTAATACACGTTGTGGCAAATTACTGCATACAGTTACCATTACATCGTCAATATAGTAATCTGCACGGGCAAACGTACCAGTACCGCTTACCGAAGTAGCAGAACCTCCGGTTGTTGAATTCGATTTGAAATTACCAATTGTAATCCAGTTTTCACCACCTGCGGCTGTAAAAGTTCCGGAAACTTTAGTCCATCCCGCAGCATCGGTAATAATATTATTTTGTGGGTTCGATATTTGAGGTGTTACATTCAGCCTGCTTGAACACATATTATAACTGACGGTATCGCTGGGGCGTAATCTATTATTTGTAAATGTAACTTGCAGCCCGTCAGAAGCAAGTTGAGAATTGTCGCACAGACTCACCCACATTTCAAAATACACTTCTTGCCCGGCCAGCAATGTTTGTGTAAGTTGAGTCTGTATGTATTGTCTGAATTCACAAGTCGGAGATGTTTGATATGTACTAATAGCAGCATATGCTACACCCGTTCTGGCTGACTGATTACCATGAGTGTTCGCAGGTACGCCTCCAAACAGCTGTTGCATGGTAGCATTGGCACAAGCATTGAAGTAATGTGGTACATTAAAGTTTATTGGGGTGTACCATACGGTAGGTATGTTAAAACGAACAGTTGATAAGTTAAACCCGTTACATACATTAAACGACTCAAAACTAGGATTAGGTACTAGATTTTGAGCAGCCGATGTTAATGTAAGGCATAGTGCCAAAACGCTATTTGTGATTGCTTTCACACTAACAAATGTAAAAAAAATCCGGAAGGTTAGTTCCGGATTCTTCAAAGTGAATAAGTGTAATTAGCACTACAGCACTCCTATTTCTTTTAATACATTATTCATATTGCGTACCGCGTCAGCACTTTTATTGAACACCTCTTGCTCTTCAGCATTCAGTTTGTAATCCACGATGGTTTCCCACCCGTTTTTCCCAATGGTTACCGGTACACCCAAACATATATCTTTCTGACCATACTCACCATCCAGATGCACGCAGCAAGGCATTACACGTTTCTGATCGCGCACTATGCTTTCAACCAACAATGCCGATGCAGCACCCGGTGCATACCAGGCTGATGTGCCTAACAGCTTGGTTAAGGTAGCTCCGCCAACCATGGTTGCGTCACTGATTTCTTTTAATTTATCTGCACTCAATGTGTTCGATACAGGTACTCCATTTAAAGTAGCCAAACGTGTTAATGGAATCATGGTGGTATCTCCGTGTCCGCCAATTACCGTTCCCTGAATATCGGCTGTTGGCTGATTCAGTGCCAGTCCTAGGTAGCCTTTAAAACGGGCACTATCCAATAAACCGCCCATGCCTATGATGCGGTTTTTGGGCAATCCTGTAGCTTTAAGCGCTAGGTAAGTCATGGTATCCATAGGGTTTGAAACCACCACAATAATGGCATTGGGTGAATGCTTCAGCGCATTTTCTGCTACTGATTTTACAATATTGGCATTGGTACCAATCAATTCTTCACGGGTCATTCCGGGTTTACGTGGTATTCCTGAAGTAATGACTACCACATCCGAATTGGCTGTAGCAGCATAATCGTTGGTTACTCCACTGATTCGGGTTTTCATTCCCAGCAGTGAGGTAGTTTGATAAATATCGAGGGCTTTGCCTTCGGCAAATCCTTCTTTTACATCCAGCAGCACTACTTCGTCTGCCAGTTCGCGGTAAGCAATTACATCGGCTGTTGTTGCACCTACTGCTCCTGCACCAATTACGGATACTTTTGTCATGTTGTTATTGATATAATTAATGGTTTGATGGATAAAAAAATAAAGCGCCCTAAGGCGCTGCGAAATTAGAGCGAATTGTTTTATCTCAAAATGTACCTGCGTGAATTAAGTCACATTTCGTTCACATTTATACGGCCATCTCTTTCACCGTATCGGCAATTACCAAACGACCCAAGGTTTTTTCTTTGATGTAATCTATTGAAACCCCAGGCGCGTATTCTATACACTTAAATCCTTCGGGTGTAATGTCAAACACACCCAGCTCGGTAACTACTTTTTTCACACAGCCCAAACCCGTTATTGGAAGCGTGCATTTGCTCAGGAGTTTGCTTTCACCTGCTTTGTTTACATGCTGCATAGCTACGATGATATTTTTAGCCGAAGCCACCAAATCCATAGCACCGCCCATGCCTTTCACCATTTTACCCGGAATTTTCCAATTGGCGATATCGCCATTATCGGCTACTTCCATAGCTCCCAACACGGTTAAATCAACCCTGCCGCTGCGTATCATCCCAAAGCTCATGGCACTATCAAAAAATGATGAACCGATGGTAGTGGTGACAGTTTGTTTTCCTGCATTGATTAAGTCTGCATCTACTTCATCGGCATAGGGAAAGGGACCAATTCCTAATAACCCGTTTTCTGATTGCAAAATTACTTCAATTCCTTCGGGTACATAATTGGCCACCAATGTAGGAATGCCTATTCCCAGATTTACGTAGTAGCCGTCTTTTAGTTCTTTGGCTATTCGCTTTGCTATTCCAAATTTATCGAGCATGATTTTTTCTTACAAATGAATAAATTTCCAAATCGTCCACAAAATAATGCCCTTTTCCCTTTAACCAAAAATATAATTGCAGAGGGTCATTATCTGAACGTACCTCTGGTGTCATATAGGTGTATTCAATTGTTGTCCATTGATTAGTCTGCATTGAATAGTGCGATTTACTGCATTCAACACCTCGGTAATCGTAAGACTCATTTTTCCTGTTTAACAATGACAAGACAGCTACAGGTTCAACCGTTTTCACATCACCGGGTGTGATACACTTAAACCGAATCGTTATCCATGCATGATCTGTATTACGTGTAAGTTCATGAAACGGAATTGTATATGCTTCACTAAATGGCATTGTATCATTTATTAATAGCCCTTTCGAACCATTCAATCCAACAGCTTCTTTCACATGCTTTTGTCCAAACGGATGCTGTGCATTATCAAATGAAAAGTGCAATGCCAGGCATGTATCGTATCGCTCTCTATCGGTAAACACATCCGGATTTTCAAGGCTTCTGTTTACAAGCAAATATTCATCTGCGTCAGGTATAAAATCGGTTTTCCCAAACACCTTAAAGTAATATGCCATCGTATTACGACTGGGATGCAATATCCATTTTGCGGCCTGCCATGTCTGAAACAGATTGAGTGCAACCAATGATAAAAACAGCATAATGAAGAATACACGTACAGTCAAATTCTTTGAAGCAATGATGGACAAAAAGTATCCTAACGGAACAGCCAGCAAGACATATGACTGTATCATAGCCCTTTGGCTAAAGGATGCTGCATACCACCAATTACTCCAGCTCGATACTACATACACATTTACAATGGTGTAAATAAATATTGGCCAAAACAGGAGCTTGTTATTACGATAAAAAATAAAGAATCCCGAAACGGTAAAAAGCATGAGTGGTGTATATATAAACCATCCTTTTCTGAAACTGAACAGAAAATTGAGCGTATGTGGTTGTAAGAAATCAAAGCCCTCACCTGCATTTCTATAGGCATAATAAAAGAACTCGCCTGCATATATTTTCCAGTACAACAGCTGCACTCCAATAAGTAGTAAAAACAGAAAAGCTGCCCAGTAAATCTGCTTTTTATAGGCCTTCAGTAAATTCCATTTTTCCTGCAACGTATGCATACTGCTTACATTCCATATCACCGGAATCAATAAAAGTGTTACTTCTGTAAAACGGCACAGGGTCATTAACCCAAGCAAAAATCCCATCTTCAGCATATGGTGCAATGATGGTACACGATGCCAGCTGATTACCTGATGTACAAATGCTGCCTGAAGAAAGAATAAGTACACATGAGACATTAAAGGTGCGCTATGCGCAGCCCAATAATAATTTGTTCCCAGTCCTATAAGCAAAATGAGTAATGCGGCAATTCTATCTGTAAAAAGCTGCAGCAGCACCTTTCGCATATACCACAATCCGGCCAATACATATACGAAGTGAAACAAAAGCATACTCCACTGATAGGGTGCTGAAAATCCGTCCGCATCATACCGGTTACTGAAGATTGAAAACAAATGACCTACCGCAAAAGCCGGAAGGTGCATAATAGCCATACCCAACGGATACTGTGAAATGTGGTTTCCGTTGGGAGCCTGATGAACCTGATATAATGTAGTGCTGGGATTTACCTTTTTATACAACTTAAACAGGGCATCATAATCTGCATTTCCAGGATCATGATAAATGAATGTTTGGGGAAGAACCAGATAGTACCCAAAGTCATCCCAAACAATTACATTGACTTTTTTATTCCAAGGATAAAAACAGGTAACAGCGGCAAATACAATTACAATTGATACAAGCGATAGCCGCTCAAAAGACGAATTTGTGTGTCTGATCAAAATACAAATTAAGGTGGTTAGTTTTTCAACCGGGTAGTTACCTGCTCAATTCGTTTTTCATAATTCACACCTTGAAAAATACGGTTTACATAAATGCCGGGTGTATGAATCCTATCAGGATCGAGCTCGCCTGCAGGTACCAGTTCTTCTACTTCGGCTATTGTAATTTTTCCGGCCATAGCCATCAGCGGATTGAAATTGCGTGAGGTTGCTCTGAAAATCAGATTACCATGTGTATCGCCTTTCCAGGCTTTTACAATTGCAAAATCGGAGTTAAAAGCATGTTCGAGCAAATACTGTTTGCCACTGAATTCACGCACTTCTTTCCCCGTGGCCACCTCGGTGCCTACACCTGCAGGTGTATAAATGGCAGGCATACCGTAGCCGCTTGCCATGCAGCGTGTAGCTAGTGTTCCCTGTGGTATGAGTTCCACTTCCAGTTCACCGCTCAGCAACTGACGTTCGAATTCTGCGTTTTCTCCTACATACGATGAAATCATTTTTTTTACCTGACGGGTTTTCAGCATCAGTCCAATGCCAAAATCATCTACACCGGCATTGTTTGAAATACAGGTTAGGTTTTTTACTCCTTTTTGTACCAAAGCGGCAATGCAGTTTTCAGGAATGCCACACAGGCCAAAACCGCCCAACATCAGAACGGCACCGTCATGTATATCTTTTATCGCCTCATCGGCATGTTGTACTACTTTATTTAGCATAAACGTATTCTCTTTTATTTTGAAATGGTAGCCGATAATCCTTCATCACATAGGGCCTGACACATAGCAGCCAGTTCGCTGTGCTCTCCTTTTTTTACACAGCACTTGCCCTTAAAGTGTACTATTAGTGCCGACTGCTCGGCTTGTAGAGGTTCATGCTTGCATATTCGAACTAGGCACTCTATGACATGATCAAATGTATTTACATCATCATTAAACAACAGCAATTCAGCAGGCATACCTATCTCGTCCAGCACATCCAGCCAAAGTTCCTCTTTTAGTTTAGTCATGCGTTAACTGTTTTCTTTTTAAAACTGAACTTATTTTCATTTCCGTTGCGCAGTCTCTTAATGTTAGTACGATGGGTATACACCACCAGCACCGAAACTACCACGCAAAAATAAAACAATGCTGTAATTTCTTTGCCCTGAATATTATACGCCACCAGCGGGCTAAGCACTGCAGAAAGCATAGAACCAACAGATATATAGCGGGTAAACCATACAGTTATTACAAAAATCACAAAGCAAATACCTGCCAGTTGATAATTCAACGCAATGACTATACCTAGTAATGTGGCAATTCCCTTCCCTCCTTTAAACCCCGCAAATACGGGATAAATGTGGCCAATAACGGCCAATGCACCAAATACGATTTGATACAGCAGCCACGTATTGCCGCCTTGTTCAATTCCGTTTACTAGAAAAACCAGACTTGATGCAGCGTAGCCCTTCAGAGCATCGATGGCCAGCACGGTAAATCCGGCCTTGCTTCCTAAAACACGCAGCGTATTGGTGGCTCCGGCATTGCCACTTCCATGTTCACGTACATCTATTCCGTAAAAGCGTTTGCCAAACCACACTGCTGTAGGTATTGAACCCAGTAGGTAGGCACAAAGACCGAGTATTACAGGTAGTATCATTTTTTATTTTCAAGTTTCATTAAGCGTACAAGTTTATTGCGTTCGCCTATATTGGCCAAACGCAAATCGTATTTATCGTCTTTCTTCGACACTTTATCCATATTTTCTTTTACTGTTTTATTAAACACCGGATCGGAGCCCAGTACGTACCATACCCCACGCAGCAACTTGAAATAATACCAGCCTCCGTCATTCAGTTCCAGATACAACATCAACTCATCTCCCGTGCGTTTTTTAGAAATTTGCAATCGGCCCTTTAGTTTCTTTTCTAACTTGTATTTATCAATTGAATTCAGGCTTAGTTCTCCCACCGAAATAAGTGAGCGGCTTACAGGGTCCCAGCGTAAACGGATATGCGAAAAGAACAGCTGTTTTACTATATCATTAACCAGACGAATACTGTTATCATCCAGTTCTTCCATAACCCTGCGCAAACTGCGTTCTTCTTTAATGTATTGCGTAAGTGCAGACTTAAGCATGGGTATATCCAGCTTGGTTGAAGGTGCATATGCCGATTGTAAATTTATTGTATCAAATAAAAGTCGAGTTGCACTTGAAGGGAAAGGATAATCCAGCATTAGCATCACATCCATGACAAATGAAGTATCCTTCAGGTTATACACAGCCGATCCCGCTGCATATGTTTCAAAGGCTTTAGAAGTATTAAATCCTATATTGAAAACACCTTCGGTATACACCTGCTGTTTGGGCTCTCTTAGTTCCATTATATTGCCTTTTAGTCCCGTTTTAAACACACGGTCTTTACTGCCAAAACTAAATGTAGATGTAGGTTCATCGAACCTTAAGGTACCTTCCATTCTCATCAATTCAGCATCGCTTGCATTGCGTTTGCGTGTAAAAAACAAGGGGTACACGTGTGATGAATCATTGGAAATGGCCATACCGGCCATCATGGCTTGTCTGCGCTCATTGGTTTGTTGTCCGTCTACATGCATGTGTACTGAGTCGCGGTTAATGATGGCTTTATTCCTAAACCAGTCCGACTTCGGCCTTGGCAGTGTATGTTCGGTTAAAAAGAATCCTTCATACTCCAAATTTTTACTGATACTTAGCACAGTAGCTATACCTTTAAACCGTATTTTCTTACCCACGTAAAACTCAGGTGTATCGGGTATGGTAGTCTTGCCCAGCAAACGCTTGGTTACCTCATCTATCTTAATAATATTGAGGAAGAAAAACTGTGATTTTATTTGCTTGTCTTTGTACTCGTAATACCCATCGGCCTGTATATTGAATTTACCAAAGATGGTAATGTTACACCGTTCCATTTTATGAAATTTATACAGTGTATCGGCTATTATCTGTGCATTGGTCAGCATTTTCATTTCTGCCTCTTTTAAAACGGTAACTTTTCCGCTATCGGGCAAAATGAATGCATCGGCTACACGTATAAAAGGAACTTTCAATGCTGTAACGGCAAAGTCGTTGAGGTCAAAAATAGTGCGTCCGGTAACGAAGCTAAGCGAGTCTTGCAGCTTACGAACGGAAAGCAAATAGGAGGCATCCTTGCCGTTAATCTGATACGGTGCAAAATCGAGCATACGCTTATTTATATCCCATTCAAACGACTGGAATGAGCCCACATACTGGTTGTAATCAAAAATTGAATTCACCCTGCGGTGATGAAATTCAAAGCTGCCTTTTCGTGCAGTAAGGTCAATATCGCCTTTTACCTGTTCTGTATGAAACGCCAGCAAGTTCGGATTATCGTACTGCTTAACTTTAAAGGTAGATGAATCGGCCTGCACGTTATCTGGGCGCAGCCAAAAATCATTGGACGTCATTTCAGCTTCTTCCACTTTTATGGATCCTCGTGCCCCAATACGCTTAGGTGTTATAATAGCTGTACCCAACAATAATGCTCGCCCTTCTGATAAACTGAGCGTACCTTCAACAGGCGTTACCAGCATAGTGTCACTGTAGGGAATCCAGTGTTCGTATACATTCTTACCTTCTATGTTGGGAAATGTGGTTGTTCGTTCATTCAAAAATGTCTGTGCAGTTGTATTCATCGAATCGGGCATCAGCAAAAATTTGTCGCTTTGTGTTATTGAGGCCACATAATTAAGCTGTCCATTTCCATAAAATCCCTGATCGCTTAGATTTAAAATCATTTTGCCTTTGCCTTTTCCGCCATACATGGTATAACCTTCTTCAGTCACCTGACGCACAAAGCCTAGCGACTGGTCCGGTTGCAAGTAAATTTCATTTCTGAAATTGGGAACTATGTTGGCTGCGTTCAATTCACCGGGCAACGTAAGGGTACGGAAATTAAGCTCATTCAAACTATCAAGTGTAAACGGATCTACTTTAAAGAAAAACCGTTTTCTGTCGTACACACTGTTATGTGTTTCAGGTTTGTCGTAGTATACATTGGAGCCTTTGTCTGATTTAAACACAGGATAACCGGGAATCTTTTTACGCCCGCTTTTATTTGCCGGATGATCAATGCTCAACGTGCCATATACATCCTGCAAACTACTTTTTATACGCATGTCCCTCCCCTCTTGTGGATCGAAATAAAAGAAGTTCATGGAGTCAATATTGTTGAGCCTTACCTGAAACTGACCATAATCAAATATGAAGCCGGTACCATAAAACTCAGCTTTGCCTGAACGTATTTTGCCCGAAAAATCCATGGCGCGGTTTTTCCTCATGGTAATGAGTTGATCTTTGGGAATAACATACACATTTTGTGAATCGCTGAATGAAAACTTAGGTACTCCCTGTATCTGAAGGTCATTATTAATAAGGCTAATAGTAGCATTAGGGTAACGCTTTATGATGGAAAAAAAGGCCAGCACATCGTAATCTGTTTTTCCGTAGTGTGAGTTAACCGCATCATACAACTTACGATTAACGTGTACGTAATCTTTCTTGGGATAATACGTAACATAGCCTTTATCATGAAGCTGTATCACTTGCAGCCTTATATCGCTTATGTTGCTTTTATAGTTTTTGGCGTAGTCTGAAATATAATATCCTTTTACATTCTGTTTTTGTACGTATGATTTTATGCGTTCAAGCGGATTATAATCCAAAATACCTTGTATACGTTCGTACCTAAATTCCCTGAAATAATTGTAGGATTCAAATCGTGCGGGCTCCTCATCATTCTGCATATCGGCTTCTACTACCGGTTCGGTCAACTTCCAGCGAAGCTCATCAACATAAATTTCATACCCGTGGTAATAATCTGTAAACGGTGCCTGACTTATACCCTGATTTGAACGAAAAATGCGGATAAAGCTGTCATTCAAAAAATACGCGAACTCTATTTGAGGATGGTATACTGAATCTTTATCCAGGTACAATACCATTTCAGCTGTTTTGGTTTGAACCCTATCGCCACGCACCACAAATTCATCACTCATCAGTTTCAACATAGGTTTATCTTTATAGCTAAACCACAATTCAGCTTTGTGCTCGGATGAGCCTATACCGCGCACAACTTTACCGGTCAGGGCAAAACCACCTGTAAGTAAGCCCCGGCCAAAAGGTAAATTTTTGAAGTTGCGCTGATGCGACTCAAACTTAGGATACACGGACTTTTCGCCCATTGATTGGGCAAATGGTTTATCGGTAATAGTTCCTGCAATGGGTTGAGAAAACAACAGCGGATAACTAAGTAAAGCAGTATCGGCTTTTAACTGACCCGTTTCGAATTGAATGGTATACGACTTCAGTTCAGCACTTATTTCGGCACTGTCTTTTGCCAGTCGTGCCCATGTATACGTGCCGCTGGTCCCTTTCCATATTTTTTCAGAAGGTATATATCTGCCTGATGTGCGCATTATCGTAATAGTGTCGCCTTGTGTGTAACAAAATATGTTGGTTTTTTTAAAAAGAATGGAGGGTGTTCCCCGCAAATCCATATCCATATCCATGTTATCAATATACCACGTTGCTGCACCTTGTCTAGCCAAAATATTGTCAAAGAAAACACTGCTCGAAAAACGTACATACTCGCTAAATTCATCCTTTGACTTGTCAAAAGCTAATCTGGCTGCTTTGTGCCACGCATCAAATTTTCCCAATTGATTAGCATTTGCCAGACCGTTCATCGCATTCAGGTAATCTTCCCAAACTGCATAGGCAACACGGGCGTTCAACAAGTCGGTAGACAATTTTATAACCTGCAATTTTTGCGCTGCATTCCATTTACCTGAATTATAGTTGGCCGAAAAATCGGCTACTGCATCCTTGGCTCGCTTGCTGCCTGATTTATCCAACCAGTCTTCCAGGTCAATAATAAACTGCTTGGGTTCGAAGGATAGCTGGGCAGTAGCCACCACCGACCAGCACAGCACCGCCATTATGAATACAAATTTCAATTTCATACAGATGGCTAAAGTAATGAAAGCATTACGTACTCACAAACCGGAAAAATCAACTTGTGCGGGTTTGGTGTTCACTGCCTTTTTGTTCAGTCAATAGCCAGTTTTTCTATGGCCCACTGCTCAGCTATTTGTGTTCCTGCCGTCTTGGTTATAACAAACACATGGCTGCCCAGGGCATTGCTGAAAGTAAAGTTATCTTTTTCATATGCCAAGGTTAAAACTTAAATGGTATCAATTTATTGTTGTAGCCCCAAACCTGTCCATGTTTTGGGTTTCCATAGATAGATAGTTTATCTACATAGAAAATGGTGTTTTTGTTTGTCTTTAAAATGTCAAACGTAGTGTTTTTCAGTTGCTCGTATTGCTCATATAGTCCTTTTGGATGATCGCCCCATGCAATTATTACATTTTTGTGTTTCGAAGTCAACGCCTTAATCGTTTTACTATTTTGGTTGTCAATTATTTTATTACCTAGTGTTACAAGCTGGTGTGCGTATGTCTCGTAAAATGGAATTAAATTAATGAGTATGATTGTCCCAATATTCTTAAAAGCTGAATACTTAAATCTGTTTTTATACACGTAGTTCGTTACGTTAAAAACTGTTTTATCTGAAATCTCCTTTGTTGCCCTGCTTGGATTTTTCAATATTACCAGCAAACTTTCTTTTGCATCTTTATCCATGCACAGTGATAGCCATAGACGCTTATTTTCTTTTTCAATTCGTTTGTCCTGGGTCTCTATAATAAAGCTTGGGTGTTTGTATGTAGGCTTAGCTTTCGTCATTACTATTTTCCCATTTTTTGATCTCCCACTCTTTAGCAATAAAGGATTGTGGCTACAAGCGTGTGGGTTCTTCGTTGCTGTGTTCGCCATTATCGTATATATAGGCTCCAATGTGGCTGTGAAGAACTGAAGCAGCGCTTTTGCTATACCTGTGCCGGTGGCTCATTGTTTTACTTAAAGTACACGCCAATATGTTTCTTTGTTTATCCGATTTTTTTGAAATGTATAATTTCATCCGTGTATTTTATTCTTCAAAATCATTGCTCTTTTGCATTTCTTCTGCTAACTTATATTCAAACTTATTGTGAATGAATAGTATTGAAAGGCCAAACAAAATAGCAGAAATAATGAGCACGTTATTAATGATACCGCTCACTGAAAAAGATATTCGAATTAATATAGTTGAAAGAATAAAACCCGAATTGCGAATGACTTTGTGAAACTCATCTGTGTGGAAGAAAGAAAATAACAATAATATCACATCAGCGATAATAAGCAGATTGAAAAACTGCTCAAAGAAAATATTATTGATGTTCTTGAACGAGATTGCATGGGTATCGTGTGGTTGAAAAATACCAATACTCCAGTTTAAGAAAGAATATACAGCAATAATTAATAACGTAGGCACCAGGGCTACAGCTATCCATTTTTTTGCGTTTATAAATTTTGAAATTCGTGAGAGGTGGTTCTTGCTGTTTTCAAAAATTCGACTGGCATTGGTTCGTTGAACATGGAAAAGATAAATTAAGAAAAACAACAACACCGATGTCAATAAATCATAAGTAAACTGCAAGTCATTTTTAATGCTAAACCAATCGGACGAAAGCGATAAATCCGAAAGATCCTTAAACAATCGTCTTATAATGACCAGAGCTATGATTTCGTACTGCTTCGCTATATAGGTAGAGGTTGATTTGGGTAGGTAGTAAATTAACAGATACACTTCATAAACCAATATAAAAGAAAAAGGAGTATAGATGGCTGCGATAGGATTCTTTAATAGGTTTGATGGTTCAACAATGGAAATTATATTAAAATGTATCAGCTCAATCACGAATAAATGAATGATAAAACTTACTAACGCAATCCATAAAATTACCCTCTCACTTCTCTGTTTGGTTTCAGTTGAAAGAAGTAATTGATAATTTCTTTCCAAGAGCTTGGATACGTTCATACTCTATATTTTAATCAAATGTACTTTTTATTTGTAGAATATGATTGGTTAATGTAAGAATGGCTGAAAACGGTTTCGAGCTTGGGGTTCGGGCAGGAATACTAAATGATTAATTTTCTGCCCACCGAAAGTCTAAAAAAGTACAAAACAAGATTGCAAGCGCCAATAAATATATTCCCTATTCAAAAAAACGCTTACAACTAGCGGTCAGCCCTCCCGATAACTATCGGGATGACGCACAACAGGTGTTATAAGATAGTCTTCTAGTTAAATCCTTTGAAAAAGTCATGGTCAATTTCATATACTGTAACAGGCTTAAGACCTAGTCTATATTTTTCAAAGAGTTCGATAAGTCGGTCTCCGTCTATTAATTCAATTGGTGTCACACCGTCTCTATTAGCTTCGCTTTTTGCTTCTTTTGTAAAACGTCCTGTAGTAATTATTAAGCCTTTTTCACCTCGTCCTTGCATAGCACCACGAAAATCACGAACGTGATGAGGGGAAACAGTTTCTTTATATCGCTTACATTGAAATACGATATTTAAACTAACAACATCATTGAGTTTTACAATTCCTTTTCCATCTATTCCTTGATCACCCGAACCACCTGTAATAACTATTTCGTTGATACCAATTTCAGTTAATAGACGTTTACATAGTTTTTCAAAACCTGAAGGAGTAAGGTTCTGAATGATGTTGATTAAGCCGATAGAATGTTCTTCGTCTTCTATTGGTATATTTTCAAATACTGGCTCAGTTTTTTTAGGCTTTGATGTGGGTGTTTTCTTAACGCTGTTCTGAACACTTTTAAAAAGATTGTAAACGCCATCATCATCAAGTTTTCTATCAAGTCCTTCATTTGTTAGTCGCCAAATACCACGTTGAGCATTATCAATTAGTCCTGCTTTGAATAAATAAAACCTTGCCCATTGAATTTGATTTCGTATACGTGATTGTCCATTAGAAGTTATTTCTTCTAAATCATTTTCTGTTATTCCTAACTTGTCTATAACCTGTTCTATTATGTCAGATGAGTCCCCAGCTCCACCATTCAGTTGAAGCGCTGTCAAAACTGGATTTACGTATTTTAAGAATTCTGGTCCTTTCATTTATCAGTGTCTATTTAATCGATGTTCTGTTGTCTGTTAGGTTTGCTTAAAACTTATTTATATGCGAACCTTTTGTTCGCATAACCATCTATTTCGGCTAGACATGCGAACGTTTTTTGGTTTTATATCGTGTGTTGATTTTCCATACGAGTTTATGAATTCCTTGCTTCAATCACAAGCCTATGGCATGGTTTCCATAGTAAAATTATCCGCAGCCTGTTTTTACAAAATATATGGTTTGCTCACGCACAGCAGCTAAATTGCACCCAAAATTTTTGTACCGGATGATCTTTAACCGCAAAAGCTATACCCCCGAAACCTTAATGGCCCTGTATACAGCCATGCTTAAACCCCGTATGATAGAAGAAAAAATGCTGGTGCTGCTGCGCCAGGGGCAGGTAAGCAAATGGTTTTCGGGAATAGGTCAGGAAGCCATCAGTGCCGGGCTTACGCTTGCACTGGATTCGGATGAATACATACTGCCTCTGCACCGCAATTTGGCTGTATGGATTAACCGTGGCATGCCTTTTCAGCGTTTGTTCTCACAATGGCAGGGCAAGGCTGATGGATACAGCAAAGGCCGCGAACGCTCGTTTCACTTCGGCAATAATGAACACCATATTGTAGGAATGATATCGCACCTGGGAGCCATGCTGGGTGTAGCCGATGGTATAGCACTGGCCCACAAACTGAAACAGGAACAAAAAATATCGGTGGTATTCAGTGGCGATGGCGGTGCCAGCGAAGGCGATTTTCACGAAGCCATCAACACAGCTGCCGTGTGGGACTTGCCCGTTATTTTCTTAATTGAAAACAACGGATACGGTTTAAGCACACCGGGTAATGAGCAGTTTCGCTGCAAACAGTTTATTGACAAAGCGCTGGGGTATGGTATAGAGGGATACAAGGTAGATGGCAACAACATATTGGAAGTATACGACAGGGTACGCCACCTCGCTACTGCCATGCGCCAAAACCCGCGTCCGGTTATACTGGAATGTATGACGTTTCGCATGCGCGGTCACGAAGAAGCTTCGGGTACCAAATACGTACCGCAGCAGTTGTTTGAAGAGTGGGGCAAAAAAGACCCCATTGCCAATTACGAATCCTGGCTGAAGCTAGAAGGAATTTTAACGGATGAAGCAATAGCCGCACTGCGCAGCGAAATAAAAGCTGAAATAGATGCCGGTGTAGAAGCAGTGCTGAATGAGCCTGAAATAGTACCCGAAACCCCTATTGAACTCCATGATGTGTATGCACCGCACACTACAGCTGAGCCTTTTCATTTCGGCACGCTGCAACACGTAACGGTGGCACCGCAAAACGAAAATAAAACGAAAAAACGACTGGTAGATGCCATCAGTGACGGCATGCGTCAAAGCATGCAGCGCCACGACAATCTGGTGCTTATGGGGCAAGACATTGCCGAATACGGTGGCGTATTTAAAATCACTCAAGGATTTGTTGAGCAATTTGGCAAAGCTCGTGTGCGCAATACACCGCTGTGCGAAAGTGCCATCATAGGTGCCGGATACGGTTTATCCATAAAAGGAATGAAAGCCATGGTAGAAATGCAGTTTGCCGATTTTGTAAGTGTGGGTTTTAATCAGATAGTGAATAATCTGGCTAAAAGTTATTACCGCTGGGGCCAGCAGGCCGATGTGGTAGTACGCATGCCCACAGGTGCCGGAGTAGGTGCCGGGCCGTTTCACTCGCAAAGCAATGAAGCCTGGTTCTTTCATGTACCCGGTTTAAAAATCGTATATCCTTCTACACCGGCTGATGCCAAAGGTTTATTAGCAGCTTCGTTTACTGACCCCAACCCGATATTATTTTTTGAACACAAAGCACTGTACCGTTCGGTAGAACTGGAAGAAGAAGTATTCGATGACTATTACGAATTGGCTATTGGCCCGGCACGCATTGCCCGCGAAGGCCACGAAGTATCCATCATTACCTACGGTGCCGGAGTACACTGGGCCATGCAACATGTTACCGAACAAGGCATTGATGCCGATGTGATTGATTTGCGTACGTTATTGCCCTGGGACAAAGCGGCTGTTGAAACAAGTGTTCGCAAAACGGGCAAAGCATTTATATTACATGAAGATACCCTAACCGGTGGTATCGGTGCTGAAATAGCTGCACACATCGCGCAGCATTGTTTTACCCATCTGGATGCACCGGTATTTCGAAGTGCCAGCCTTGACTCGCCAGTGCCATTCAATACTCAACTGGAACAAAACTTTTTACCGAAGGAGCGATTTAAACGTGAGCTGGAACAGTTGCTCAATTTCTAACCGTGCTGCTTTAATTCAACTCGAAACTTTTAGAAGGTGTCCATGCTAACTTCAGCATGAGTATTCATGTACGTTGATACCGATGGTCAGCTACGGATGAAGTGAAAAACAGGTTGGCCGAAATTCAATCTATGCCTCTCACTTATTAATTACGCAAGTCCTATCTGCATGGCGTACTTCACCAGTTCGGCTACGCTGTGAGCATCCAGCTTACTCATTATATTTTTACGGTGTGTATCTACCGTATGCGGACTCAAAAAAAGTTGCTCAGCTATTTCCGTATTGGATTTTCCTGTGGCTATAAGCGCTAATATTTCTTTTTCGCGCTTCGATAGTTTATTGTCAAATCCGTCATCGAAGGAAATATCCTTTCCGCTGTTCACCTCTTCGGCCAGCTGCCCCAGTTCCTTACTCATGTATTTGCCACCGTTGTAAACTGTTTCTATGGCCAGTAATAATTCATCCGGGTCAGCATTTTTCATGATATAGCCCTTCGCACCTTTCCCCATTACTTTTTTAACAAACTCATGCTTGTTGTACATGGTAAGCATAATTACCTTCACCTTGGGAAAACGGTGGTATATAACATTTGTGGCATCAAGCCCATCCAGTTCGGGCATATTAATATCCAGCAGTACTACATCAATATCGTTGTGGCTTTCTAAAAAGGTGATAAGTTGCCTTCCATCGTGCAGTATACCTTCCACGTGCACATGCGGATGCGAACTAAGCAAATTGCTCAGGCTTTGAGCAAAGATTTTGTGGTCATCAGTGATGGCAATTTTAATCGTAGGACTCATATGGCAATTCAATTATTACGGTTGTACCATGATGCGGATTGGAGTCAATATGAAGTGAGCCTTTTAAATGCTCAATCCGGGAGCGCATATTTCTCCACCCTAAACTTTTAGTCAAATCTACATTATTCAGGTCAAATCCAATACCGTCATCGCTCACCATTAAATTTACGGTATCGTCCAGCTGATTAAGCTGCACCTCTATGTTTTTTGCCTGTGCGTGCTTGATAGCATTGGTAATTAACTCCTGTGCGCATCTGTACAGAGGCATTTCAGATTTGGTAGGCAGCGAATTTTTGCGGTAATGCGATGTAAAGGAAATGTTAAGTCCTGCTGCATTTTTAAGCTGACTGCATAAATCGTTTAGCGCTGCAGCAAGGCCAAAACGATTCAGCACATCCGAATCGAGGTTATGCGAAATTCGCCTGATATCGTTGGTTGCACTGTCAAGCATGGTTGATGCTGTTTGCAATTTAATTTGCAATTCGGGTTCAGCGTGATTTAACACCGCCTGAACTCCTTTAAATTGTAACTTAACACTGGCCAGTAAGCTACCCACGTGATCGTGTAAATCAGCCGCAATACGTTTTCGCTCATTTTCCTGTGTTTCAATAACCGCATTCATGGTTTCAATTTCTTTGCGGCTTATTATTTCCTGCATCTCCTGAGAATGTATTTGCTCGGCCTGCTTATTCAATACCTCCTGATGCCTCAGCCGTTGTTTAAATGTAATCCATACCAGAGCCAAAACAATAATCAATAAGGTAAGTACAATCAATAAAATAATTTGCTGCGTTTGCTTAAGCTCGGCATTATCTGCCATAAGTTTTTGCTCCACTAACAATGTTTTTATACGCTGCTCATTTTGGGCATTCTGATACTGCGCATCCAGTGTGTTAATTTGTTGAGCGATGCGCTCATTCAATACCGACTCACGTGTTTCCTGATATTGCTTCTGAAAATACAAAGACCGTGCTATATCGCCTTTCAATTCATATACCAAAGCCGATTTTTGGTGTGCCTGCATGATTAAATCTTTTGACCCTATTTTGTCAGCTGATTCTTTGGAAAGTTTAAAGTAATAAGCGGCACGGTCATACAGTTTCTCGCGCATGTAAGTTATACCGAGATAATACAACGTTTGTGCTGCGGGCAAAAATTCCTGACTGTTGTAAAACGTAAACAACACGCGATTCAGAATTTCATTGGCTTCTTCAAATTGATTAAGCTCCAGCATACATGCCGAAGAATACATCAGTGCACGTGCATAATCAAGATTGGCTTCAGATGAGATAAAGTGTTGCGCAGCCGTTTTGTAATACCCAAGTGCTTTCGAATAATTATGGAGGTACTGTTCATACCTAGCTGCAGCAAAGTATACATCGCCTGTTGTCAGTTCGTCTGCATACAAAACGGACAGTTGCATACTTTTATCAATATACCTGGAGGCAATATCCAGTGTATGCAATGCGGTGTATATCTCCGATAATCCGATTAATGACTGAATCCACTGTGCTGTGTCAGCTGTTTCGGTGGCATACTTATACGAACGTAAATACTGCTTGTGGGCCTCATCAATAAAACCTAGCTGCAACAATGCATACGCATGCGCCTGTAACAATTCAGTGTATCTTTTATCCTTTGTATGTCCATCGTATGCACGAATGGCTTGTATACCTGCGCTATCAGCCTTGCTAAACTGAGCGGTACGGCTGTAATAATATACGGCAAGCAACGACCGGGTGGCAGCATTATCCTCCCGGTACATCATTTCCTGCAATTCTGCAGCTGCAAAACACCTGATTTTTCTAACGCTTAGTTCTGTAGCAGGCAAGGCATGAAGAGTATGTGCAACGCTTACGCAAAGCCATGCCATAAAAAAACCTGTGTACAATCTGAAAATCTTCATTATACTTGAAGAAACGTGTTGTAAACATACTCATTTTAATCAAAATACCATAAACAAGGTATAGACACAAAAAGTGATTCGTATACCTTTGAACCAACAAAATACGTAACACCATGCGAATACTTATTTTACCTCTTTTGTTAGCGGCATTTATAGTAAATGCACAAAACAAGCAAGCTATTATTATTGCTATAGCCGAATACCCTTCAGAAAGTGGCTGGTCATCTATAAGCAGCGATAAGGATGTTGAACTGCTTATGCCGGTATACGAAGCACAAGGGTTTCAAAACCCGGTTGTGGTTCGGGATAAAGCTGCAAGCAAAGACGGAATTTTAAGTGCTATGCGCAATTTCCGTGACCGCTGTAAACCGGGCGATATAGTTCTGGTACATTACTCGGGACACGGACAACAAATTGCCGATAACAATGGGGATGAACCCGATGGATTAGATGAAGCACTGGTTGCCTGGGGAGCTCCTGCCGAATACTATACTGGATACAACGGTGAAAAACACCTTCGCGATGATGAATTCAACGAACTGTTGCTGGACATCAGAGGTAAAATAGGAAGCAAAGGAAATATGCTGGTGGTGGTAGATGCCTGCCATTCAGGAACCATATCTCGTGGTGTAGGTAAAAAACGCGGAGGCAAGGCTCCGCTTGTGCCACCTGGCTATCAGATAAATGCTGCGAAGCGTGAAGACGGTAGCGGATATGCAGCAAAAACGCGCGGTCAGGCCCAAACCATTGCTCCGATGGTTCTTATTTCGGCCTCATCGTTTGACGAAGAAAATTCAGAAACTTTTGACGAACGTGGCGTAGGCATTGGCTCACTAAGCTATGCCATGGCCAAGTCATTGAGCAAAGTGGGTGAAAATTATTCGTACCGAAGCCTATTTGCAGATGTATTGGGTGTTATGAATGAAAAAGTACCTCAGCAAACACCCATGGTTGAAGGCGATGTTGACTACGCATTATTTGCAGGGCAGTACTTTAAGCAGGAACAGTATTATGATGTACGTGAGGTAAAAGGAAAAGATATTATTCTGAATGGTGGTAGTTTAATGGGTATTTATCCGGATACGAAGGTTGCGTTTTATCCGGCCGGAACCATAAACCCGAATCAATCGAATGCATTGGGCTACGGTGTGGTATCCAAAGTATCACCGCTGCAGTCAGTTATTAAACCCGAGGCTGCTTCGGCCAGTATTGATTTGAGTAAAAGCTGGGTATTTATTACCGAGCCTTCTTTCGGAAACGTAAGCCTGTCATGCAACATTGTAAAGATTAAAAATCCGGGCATTAAAAAAGACATGGAAGCATTGCTTGCTGCAAAACGCTACATGGTAAAAGAACAAGCTGCCGACATCAGTATTGTAGAAACCCGCAACTATTTAAGTTTTGTACGCAACAGCGATGGTTCACTAATTGACTCTGTGCCTTTAAATATGGAAATGCTTGCAGGTAAAGCCGATCAGATTGTAAGCCGTTATGCACAAAATAAATACCTCCGCGAATTGAAATCGGGCTATGCCAATTCGGTACACATGCAACTATTGCCTTGCGACCAGGATGGCAACGTTGTACAAAATGACAACCAGGGTTCGATGATGGCATTGAAGGCAGGCTCGTACGTAAAGGTGAAAGTCGTAAACAAAAGCAACAACCGGATGTATTATAATATTATTGATATACAGCCGGACGGTCAGGTAAATGCTATTCTACCCATGCAAAGCGAGCTCACCATTAAACACGCAGAACAATATGCACTAGAGGCAGGTGCCGAACGCATACTTCCTTTTGTTATTGATATCGCACCTCCATTTGGCAACGAAGTTTTCAAATTGTTTGCCTCAAACGAGCCATTCAATTTGGTACCTTTTATAGCATCAGCCGGGTTGCAAACACGTGGCAGCAGTGAGAGTGTTGTGAGTGCATTTAAAAAGGAAAAAATACAAACACGTGGAGCTGCAGGTGTAAACAAACAAGAGCAACAGCAGCTAATAACCAATGAAGTCGTTTTCCGTATCATCGAATAACTAAACCAACCATTTAATCATTTATAAACCATTTAATTTTAAAACACCATGAAAAAAATCATCGCCATTGCCGCATTTGCTCTAATGGGACTTATAGCAGGCAACGTATCCGCTCAAACGAAAAAAGAGTGCTCAGTGTATGTAAAATCTGAGCGTAATTCAAAATCACGCGGCATCAACATTTTCCAGATTGATCCTGCAAAAATTATTGCAATACCAGAAAATATTCCAGCTTCTCGCGGGGCCGGACAATGCTACCTGGTAGTTGATAATAATTGCTCAGAAGATGTCAATGTTTTTGTTGACAGCTCATACGTAGGTTTTGTACCTGCTAACAAGAAAGGATATATCGTACAGCCAAAAGGCTACACCATAGTTCACGCTTGGACTGTTTCAGGCAAACACAAGTGGGTAGAGCGTGGCGATTGCAAAGACTGCAAAATGACTTTTATACTCAACAAACCTGAGGAGAAAAACTAATAAGCATTTCTATTCTCCATTTAAAAGCAGCTCATTCGGGCTGCTTTTTTTGGTTGCTACTAACCCGATTCGGGTATTTCTGCAGCCATAGTATGCCGGGCTATTGCATTACCTGTTTGTGCATATATCTTGCACTCAGTTAATCGAAACACAAACAAAAACCACTAAATAAGTAACACCATGAAAAACCTCATCGCAATCGTAAGCCTCGCAGTACTGGTAGTACTTTCGGCTTCTGTCTATGCTCAAAGCAAAAGAGAATGCTCATTCTACACCATTGCTAAGCCCGTACAAAAATCACGTGGTAGTAAAAATGCAAAAATTAAGGTGAACTATGAAGCAGGAAAAATCAAAGTTCTTCCCTCAAAAAGCATCAAAAAACGTGGCAAAGCACCTGCATGTATGTTCAGCCTGTACAATTACAACTCGCAGCTGGTTCACGTATATGCCGATAGCGTTTATGTAGGTACTCTCCAGCCAAACCGTGTAGGTGTGGTTGAAACCATTGGCAGCTTCTCAAAACTGTATTGCATAACAGATGACGGACAGTTTCAGTGGGAAGAACCGGGAGGATGCGACTGTATACATAGTTTTCACCTGCGCATAAAAGATGGCGAAGGACAAATTATTGAATCAGATATGTAATTAACGCTAGCCACCCATTCACAACTGCTTACC
>Ga0315904_10002597_pt1 | contig 27706 bp, 18 predicted proteins | sample LakEriMetagenome_6_FD_203529 | JGI IMG/M metagenome (GOLD analysis project Ga0315904, IMG submission 203529) | Freshwater fungal communities from buoy surface, Lake Erie, Ohio, United States - Buoy 12 MA120 | ecosystem: Environmental > Aquatic > Freshwater > Lake | place: USA: Lake Erie, Ohio...
TGTGGATTACCGCATTTATGAGGGGACCAATACAATTGGAAGAGATCCGAAGAACACGATTACGTTGACATTGGATCCAACCATTTCAAGTGAACACGTCACGATCCTTTACCGAAACGGGAAATTTAAAATTAAGGATAAGATGACGGCCAATGGGACATATCTCAATGGCAAAGAGTTGGAGGTTGAAGAAGCATATGATCTCACGGATGGAGATGAAGTTAAATTGGGTTCAACCGTATTCAAGTTTAAATCTTGCGAATAAAATAAAGCACTATGTGGAATATGCTTAAGCGGACGATTCTCGTTCTTCTCACGAGTATTCTTTCATTGAATGGGTTTTCTCAGAAAAAAGCCATCGATGTTCAGCAGATCAACCTGGAAAACTACCCTGAAATAAAGGGTAAATTGTGGGTGAGAGATCCTGATGGAATCAAAACAGAGAGTGTTCGTTTTTTTGAAGATGACGGTATCGTTCCTGTATCCTTCGGTGGTTTTGAGCGACCTGATTCTATTCAACAGAACAAGGCAGTGTTGTTCCTTATCCTAAACACTCCTGATCAGAATGAGATGAAGTGGTATCAGGGCGTTGTCAAGGAAACGATCAAACAGGCATTGAAGCAAGGAGACAAGTATGCCATAGCCACTTTTTCATGCAAGGAAAATGACCGTTTTGTATTTCCGCAAAGGCTGAATTTTACTGACAATGATAAAATACTCAGCCGGCAACTCGATTCAGTTAAGTTCCTGCCACGCAGTAGACTATACAAAGGGAAGTCGCAAGTTTACCTTGCTATAAATGAGGCATTACTTATGCTGGAGGAACAAAACTTTGATGTTCCAACATCCATTGTAGTCCTTTCGAATGACAAGAATATGCAGCCGGTTGAATTCCAGGGTGAAAACCCGGTTCAACGTTCGAAGAAACTGGATATTCCTGTCTATGGGATCATGCACAGTAATGCAGCACCTTCTTTTGATATTGAGGATCTGTGCAGGCAAACCTATGGTATCTATTTCAAGGATCCGAAAAATGAAATTACTAAGGTTTCATCTCAATTGACCGAGTATTTGAATGGTATGAATGCTCGCTCTTCAGGCATCTATTATCCATTTACCTACAAGACAACATTTGAAAAAGACGGTCTTTCCCACAGTGTTAAAATTGATTCTAAGGAGGATCAAACGATGTTTGCGTTTGATGCACCTAAAAAGTCGCTGATGGAATGGGCGAAGGACAATCTTGTTATCGCCATTTCAATAGTTGTTTTGGTTTTAGTAGTGTTGATCACTATCATAGCGCTTTACAAAAAAAATCAACGTAAAGAACTTGAACTCGAACAGCGTAAAATGGAACAGATCGCTGAAATGGAGAGGCATCAACAGGCAGCAGAACAGAAACTAACAGCACAAGAGGCAGAATTAAATGAAATAAGGGAAAGAGAGCGTCTGGAAAGGCAGGAAGAAGAAGATAGCAAGCGTAAAGAGCAGCAGGAAAAGGAAGACGCAATCCAATTTCAGAAAATGCTGGAGCGAGGTAATTTACCTTGGTTTGAGTTTAAAGTAGGTCATGAATCAGGTAATTATCAAATTGCCAGTCCACGGTTGTCTGTTGGACGAGACAATTCTAGTGATTGGGTTATACCTCACCCGACAGTTTCTCGAAGACACTTTGAACTGAGCTTTAAAGATTACGTCTATCGCATCAAGGATCTGGGAAGTTCAAATGGTCTGCTTGTCAACGGCTACCCGGTGAAAGAAACAGAGCTAAAACATGGTGACGTCATCCAGGCCGGTGAACTGATCCTTACTTTTCATATTTAAGAGATTATTATGCAGTTTAATTTTAAGTCGCTTTCAGATACTGGCAAGGTTCGTCAGGCTAATGAGGACAGCTATGGCGATATGCTCACTCCCAATGGGCATGTATTTGTGGTATGTGATGGGATGGGAGGCCACGTTGGTGGAGCAAGAGCATCATCGCTTGCCGTTCAAAGTATATTACAACACTTCTCCAAAGAGGAATATGGAAATATTATTCAGGCAATTGATCGCGCCCTCATCTTTGCTAATGAACAGATTTATGCCACCACACTAGCAGAGCCGGAACTCAAGGGCATGGGTACCACTGCTGTGGTGCTGGTGATAAAAAATGATGAGTGTTATATCGGACATGTCGGTGATAGCAGAATCTATCTGAAATCAGACGGTAAACTGAACAGGATCACCAAGGATCATTCATTTGTGCAGGGACTTGTGGATTCAGGAGCCATAACCGATGAGGAAGCTGAACATCATCCCAAAAAGAATCAGATTCTTAAAGCGTTGGGTATCTACCCACAGGTAGAACCTACGATTTGCTCTTTTTCAATTCAGGCCAAGAAAGGGGATGTATTTCTACTCTGCTCAGATGGGATGAACGGTATGGTCAATGATGCCTCCATGGAAATGATGGTGGATGCAGATGACTTGGATCGTTCTGCCTTCACATTGATCACCGCCGCTAACGATGCAGGTGGGCATGACAACATCACTGTCACGCTGGTAGGGATTGTGGAGAGCCCATACATGCAGTCAAAATTCGAGCAGTTCAATCCACGACCTAATTTCGCTTCAACCGCGACGCAAGGGTTTGTATCTGAAAATCCTTCTTCAGGACCTAAACTGAAATTGTGGATGATTCTTAGTGCGGCTGCAGTTCTCGTAATAGCTCTTGGAATTGGGGCGTATTTCTTTTTCGGTAAGAAGAGTGAGCAGGAATTGACGGTTTTGCCACCTAAAGGGCAGGTGGTAACTGAAGAAGAAATTGGTTTATGGCCTGAAGCGGAAATGACAAAAATAATAGGGAGGGAAGTAGAAACAGATCAAGATCAACTTTTGGCTTCGAATGGAAAATATATTGTGGAATTGGAGGACGGTAAAATTGTTTCTTATGATGTAAACAAGGATCCAAAGGAGAATAGCGTAAGCACAGGACAAACAACGACTCAAAAGAAAAAGGAAAGAATAAAGGTCGAGAAGGGCAAAGGTGAAGTGCCAAAGGACACCTTATCAAATCAACCTAAAACCCCGGATGAACCTAATAAAAACTGTGATCAGGAATATAAGGTTAAGACGGGTGATAACCTTACTTCCATAGCTAAAGAATTTAGCAATAAAGGATGTGAAACGACGGCCGTTCAAATTAAAGTGAAGAACAATAAAGACAATACTAATGTTGCCGTGGATGAAAAATTGATCATCCCATGCAACTGTCCTAAGTGATTTGAAACGTATCAACAACATAGAACTGATACAGCCGATCAAGGCTGGAGGAACAGCCAATTTGTTTCTTGGTGTTGATCTGTTCAACGGTTTTCCCGTTGCTGTAAAGGAGTTGAAGCCGGGATACTTTAAAAGCGAGTTGGTGCGAGAGAAATTCCTGGAAGAGGCGAACCGATACCTTTATCTTGAACATCCGAATATCGTGAAACTGAGGGATTTCATAGACCAGGGAGACACACAGTACCTTGTCATGGAATTTATTGAAGGTAATGATCTTGCCGATTATGTTTCCAAGATCTCAGGTCCTCTCCCTTTGTACAACGTAGCCCTGATATTTAACGAGATCCTTGGAGCAATGCAGTATGTTCATTCTCAGGAATTGATCCATCTGGACATTAAACCGTCGAATATCATGCTGACCAACCAGGACACTGTAAAGATCATCGATTTTGGAATTGCTCATGCAAAGACAAGTGGTGATCTTAAATCCATAATGGGGAGTCCGACGTACATGAGTCCTGAACAAATAGAAGGAGAAAAAGTGGATCATCGTTCAGACATTTATTCATTGGGTGTTACGATGTTCGAGATCATGACGGGCAAACGACCTTTTGGAGAGTGTAAAACGAAAGAGGAATTGTTTGACGCGATCAAGCGAAAGAACCTTCCGGATGTTGATCCGATTTTCAATATCGACAGGGAACACACTAATGAGATCAATGAGATCATCCAAAAGGCAACAGCCAAGAATCCTGATGATCGTTATCAATCTTGTGAAGAGTTACAAATTGAATTCCTTCAGTTCTTATGAAATTTCGGAAAGTAACAGTTGGTCGATCCAGAGATAATGATGTGGTGTTGAATCATCCCTCCGTATCACGGCATCATCTGGAATTTTTCTTTGATCCGGAAGGAAATGTTTTCCTCACAGATCTAAATTCTTCGAATGGGACTTTTGTGAATGGCAGAAGAATATCTGGATCGGTGCAACTGAGGTCCACGGACATTGTAAAAGCAGGAATGTCTGAACCAATTCCATGGAAAAACTTTCAGCGTTCCGGATCGAGCAAGTTAGAGTCCACAGGTCCTTCAAAGCCGATTTACTATGATCAACCTGTCAATGCTAAACCATCCAACGTAAGTCCGTTGAAGGTTGTTCTGATCACCTTGAGCGTAATCCTATTACTTGGAGTTGGTGGTTTTTTGATCAACGAATTTGTGTTGTCCGATGCTAAACCTGTCGCAGTTGACCCGGCACTTCCGAATGATGAAGCGAAACATCCTAAAAAGCGTCAAAAGGACGAAGCCAAAGAGATAACCTATGACCTAAGCTGTCTTGAGGATGAAGACGATATGGGAAGTACGAGTGTCATAGATGCATTGGAGACGATTGACAGTGACATGACAGAAGCATTTGGTGGAGAAGTAAGTATTGCTGAAGAGGAAGAAATTGGAGATCAGTTACTTAAAGATTGTAGGAAACAATACAGATTCATTGATTCAGGTAAGAAGATAGCCAACCTTAGGGCATTGTTGGACCGTTTGGTAAAAGAGATAAAGAAACCGAAAGGATATCACTATCAGATCTATCTCATCGATTCGGATGAATTGAACGCATTTACAGCTGGCGCAAAAATATTTGTGACTACACGAATGTATTCCTTCTGCAAATCGAATGATGAACTTGCCTGCATCATTGGGCATGAGATCAACCACAATGAACTCGGTCATATAAAGCAGTATGTTCAGAAGGCGAGGCTTTTAACGGAAGAAGGAGCCGCTTTGGCACAAATGATAACGATGTCATTTAACCAGAAGAAGGAAACCATGTGTGATCTTACGGGAATTGATCTTGTGATTGCTGCAGGATACAATGGTTGTGTAAATATTGAGTTGTGGAAGCGCATGAAGGCTGAGGCTGATGAGGGAGATTACAACGCACTGGAAAACCTCTTCAGAACGCATCCTTATTCCGATAAAAGGGCAAATTGTTCTGAGCACCACATTAAGACGAATTATGACTTCGATTGTAAGGGGAATTGATCTTATCCTGAAACTTTCATTTATTTCGCTCCTCTCGATACCGAGTGGGTCACTTTTCGCTCAAAAAGAAGGTGTAGCATATGATTTCAGCTGCCTTGAAACGAATGCCATAAGCACTGGTGTGTCATTTTTCGGTGATTTAGAGAGAAGTATGCTGTCTACTTTTGGTGTGGAAGTAAGTCTCGAAGAAGAGATAGCGGCGGGAAAAGAAGTTTTCAAAGCCATCGAGAAGACAGGAAATATAATAAGTCATCCAAAAGAGTCTGATCTGAGGAAAATCCTGAAGGAATTGACAAGTGGGCTCAAGGAACCCAGGGGCTTTAAGTATTCAATACACGTAATGGATACGACAGAATTAAATGCATTCACAATCGGTGGATACATTTTTATCACTACCGAAATGCTCGATTTCTGTCAATCAGATGATGAATTAGCGTGTATCATTGGACATGAAATTTCACACAATGAATTAGGCCATATTAATGAACAACTTAAGAGGATCAAAACGGCAGAAGTAACCTTTGGGTCAACAATGGGAAGTTGGGCGGCTCAAACCGGTCAGATCATGATCCTTTCGTTTAACCAAAAGAATGAAGCTCACTGTGATGCTTTGGGTGTTGATCTTGCAGATTTGGCGGATTATAATGGTTGCGCAGCAAGTGAACTATGGCAGCGTATGAGTGACCTGGATGGAGAAAAGCCTTCTGCAGGAATTTTCTTTCGCTCTCATCCCTATTCATCTGACAGAAAGACCTGCGTGTTGGAACACCTCAAAAGGAACTACGAACATACGTGTGAATGATGAAGTTGTTGAAATCAAAATACTTCATTGCCGGCCTGACTATTTTCTTGGTTGGATTTATCGTAGCTCAAACTGTTCGACTCCCCAAATTCAATAGTGTAGAGAACTTTACCATACATAGTTTTTCGGGCGGTGTTATGATGTCAGATGCTGTCTTCAAAGTGGAGAATCCAAATTGGTTCAGCTACAACGGTAAAGATTTAAAATGTCTTGTTTTCTTTCAAGGAAAGCAAATTGCCACGGGTGAAAGGCCCGATAAGTTCAACTTGCGGCGAAAGACCATTTCGGATCTTTCTATGCGTATGACATTTTATGCAGACTCGCTGGAAAATAAACTTAGGGACATCCTGATGCAAGATTCTATTTCGTTGGATATTACTATTTCTGGGAAATTTTTCCTCGGGATCCGTAAAAGCGAAGAAATGCACGTAACTATACCTACCAAGGAATTGGTTAATTCTTTGGTCGGAGATCTCATGGGAGACGATGGGATTGGATTAGAACGGATTAAGCTGAAGGAGGTCGGGCTTGAACAAAGTACTTTTGATGTAGCTTTCAATTTCTCAAATAAGTTACCATTCGATTTATTGCTTCAACGAATGACCATCCAGGTCTATCATGACAAGTCTCATTCATTGAAATTGGCCACCTGGAATTTTGATGTTGCAAAACAGATAAGGTCTGGACAAAGCGAATTGATTTCTGGCGAATCGGTGGTTAAAAACAAAGAGTCGGTTGTTACCGGTATCATAAAGGTTGTTACCGGTGAGCTGGATTATTACCTCTCTGGACATGCATCACTTTCCGTTGATGGAAGGGAGATCCGTATTCCTGTTGAGCAGCATATTCGTGTATTCCCCTTAAGTAAAAAAGTCATTGTTGTGGAGTGATATGAGTTCTGGAAGGTCACATAGAATTGGTTTTGTTCAAGATGGAACACTTCTTCAGAAAGTGGCTTTCAGCCATGGTGAGCAAACGGCAATCGTTATTGGAAAGGCTTCCAACTGTGAAGTATGCATTACCAATTCCTTTGTTTCCAAGGAGCATGCTCAACTGATCCATAACAATAATAATGAGCTTTTCATACTTGATCTTAACAGTACGAACGGAACCTTTTTAAATGAAAAAAAGATCCAGCCGGGAGTTCCCTATCCCATAAAGTCAGGTGACAGAGTCGACTTTACCTCTTCCGGAAATGTGAAACTTGTTTTTGACCCGGATAATTATCAGTCGAGTAAAGCACCTTGGCGGGATCCGAATATTGGTAACTCAGGGGATATTTTTGGGACGACGGATATAATTGAAAAGATCCGTTTAAAAGGTAAGATCATAATTGGTCGGGGCACTGACTGTGATATTATCTTACCCGGTCAGCAATCTATCTCCCGCAGGCATGCTTCGATTGAGAAAAAGGGTGATCAGTATTTTCTGACGGATCTGGATTCTACTAATGGTACCTTTTTGAATGGCCGTCGCATCAGCGGATCACAACGGGTTACCGAAGCTGACACCATCTTTGTTGGACGTTATCAGCTTCAACTGAAAGGTAGAGCAAGAAATCTCTCTTCACAAGTATCTATTCGAGCTGAGAATGTGACCAAGCGTTTCAAGAATGGCGTTGTCGGCTTGCACAATTCTACATTTGAGATCCCGGCAAAGTCTCTTACAGCGGTTATGGGACCATCAGGTTGTGGTAAATCTACCCTCCTAAAAGCATTGAATGGTGATTCCCCCCCCTCATCTGGAAGGGTATTCATCAGTGGCCTGGACCTCTCCGAGAACTACGATTATCTCAAAACACTTATTGGTTACGTCCCTCAGGATGACATTGTGCACAAGGAGCTCACTGTCGAACAGTCCTTGTACTATGCTGCAAAGCTAAGGCTTGATCATGCGAGCAGTGAATTCATTGATCAAAAAATTGAACAGGTTCTCAAGGATCTGAATATTGTTCACATTCGGAAGAATCTGGTGCGGGATATCAGCGGGGGACAGCGAAAACGTGTTTCAATTGCCGTTGAGATCCTAACTGATCCGCTGATCCTTTTTCTGGATGAACCAACCTCCCCACTGGATCCTCAAACAATAGAAGAGTTTCTCGGTATTTTGCGCAAACTTGCCGAAAATGGGACAACGGTATTAATGGTCACCCACAAGCCCGAAGACTTGAGCTATATGGACTCGGTGATCTTTATGGCCGAAGGTGGTTATTTGGTATATCAAGGGGAATCTTCGGGTTACCTCAGTTATTTCAGAGTTGCTGACGTTGTGAAGGTGTATTCGGAGTTAGCACAACCCAAAGCAAAAGTTTGGATCGACCGACGTTTTGCGAAAGACACTAATGGTGGGAAGCCCAATACAGAATTTAAAAAGCAAATCCCGGTAAACTTTTTTTCTCAATATTTCTGGCTGACGATCCGGTATTTTAATATCAAATTCAACGACCGTGGGAATACGGCCATGATGCTTGGACAAGCACCGATTATTGCCATATTAATCTGCATGATCTTTGACCAGGTTTCCCAAGCCGTTCCTTTTCTAATGGCAGTTTCTGCAATTTGGTTTGGGACTAACAATGCCGCGAGGGAAATTGTTGGTGAGTTGCCTATTTTCAAGCGGGAAAGAATGTTCAATCAGGGCATTTTCCCTTACATTCTTTCCAAGATTACAGTGCTCGGAGCCTTTGCTGCAGCACAGGCCATCTTATTTGTATTGATCATTTACGTAAGGTATCAGGACACAAACCCGAGTTGGAACGATCCATTGGTCACCTTCTTCTGGATGCTATCTATTTCATTGGCAGCGACGTTGATGGGATTGCTGTTATCGTCCCTTGTAAAAACTACAGAAAAAGTAATGACTATTGTACCTATCGTGCTTATTCCTCAGATCATGCTGGCAGGCATCGTTGCAAAAATCAGCTTGCCCTTGGTAGAGGTGATCAGCTATGTGACACTTTCAAGGTGGGGCACAGAAGGATTCAGTGATATTCAGCAGGAAGTCTCTGTGCCCAAAATGGAACTGGATACAGCTTCCGTTGAGATGAATCAACAAGGACAGATCACTGATGCAAAATTTATTCAGGATGGTGACACCACTGCACAAGCTATAGATGAGTTGGTGAAAAATTTCCACAGTTCTTATCCTGATCGCTTTGGTACTTGGCATGGAACATTAGCCTTGGACTATTTAATCATTGGGATTCTTTCCTTACTTTTCTTTATTGGAATCTATATTTCATTGAAGCAAAAAGACTCAATGAAATTGAAATAAACCGATTACATGAGAGAGTTAAACATTGGACGACTTCCTTCAAACGATATTGTTCTGACAGATAATAGTGTCTCCAGGTCGCATGCGGTGCTACAAGTATCTGGGAATGAATTCTTTGTTAGAGATCTGGGGTCGGCTAATGGCACTTTTGTAAATGGGATACACATTAAAGGAACTACGCAACTCAGAAGGAATGATATTTTAAAGGTCGGGAATTCCTTGGTGCCATGGATGAACTATATTAACGATAACTCGAATCGAACGTATGTTACTCCCCAGCCTTCTACCGTTGTTGAGACAGCTCAAAGTTACGGTCATGGAATGAAGCAAAAGTTACCTAATGCATCGGCTGCACTTACCCTCGGGATCATAGGCATTGTGTTCTCGTTGGGTCTTGTTGGGATCATTCTGAATATCATAGCAATTGTTCTTGGCGCTGGCGCTATTTCGCGGTACGAAGCAGAGCCGGGAAGGTATACAGAGGGATCTTTATCGCAAGCAAAGGCAGGTAAGGTGCTTGGAATAGTCGGATTAGCATTGTTTGGGTTCATACTTATACTTATTATTGCTGCAAATGCATAAAAATGACTGCGGAACACAAGCTTATTAAAATAGGACGTGATCCTTCCAACGATGTGGTTTTGGATGATTCCAGTATCTCGCGATTTCACGCTGAGATTTTTGTCGATCCTGAGCAGCATGTGTTCTTTTCAGATCTCAATTCAAAGTTAGGGTCTATTGTGAACGGCCAGGCCGTCCGGGAACCAGTGTTATTAGAGGGAGGAGACACACTTATTCTTGGACAAGGGCAGAAATTGGATTGGGAAAAGCTGGTTTTTGGAAAATCATCAGCAATAACACAGACCCCAAAAAGAAGCACTCCTGATAGTCATGGCTTCTGGGTTAAAGAGAACAGAGATCTTGTTATTATTTATGGGTTGATATTGATACTGCTGGTCATTTTGTCTGTAATTCTTTAATGTTTCTTCAGGAAAAAGAATACGCTTAAAATCACCATAAAATGCAATAAAAAAAGCCTGTCCCAAGGAGACAGGCTTTTTTATTTAAGAGGATATTGTGTTACGATTGACGTTCCTTTATGAGCGTACGAATTGAGAAGAGTAAGAGGATCGTAGCAATCGCCATGATACTCGCGAAGCTATACATAGCCAGATCTCTCGAGAATAATGCATTCTCTTCCTTTTCAAGCTCACGTTCCATTTTGCGCTTTTCAGCCAGTTTAACTTTCTTGAAGAACAAGCGATGGTATTTACCAAAGATCTGTGTTACCGTCTTATCCGTGTATGTGAAATCTGTTGAAGCGAAGAAATCTGTTGAAGCCTTGTCGATATCTGCGTCCTCCATAGGGCTGGAAAGCACCATTCTTGCAATTTTGTGCTTATTCGGTTTCTCTTTGATCTTTCCCTTTTTCTGGATAGCCTCAATGGTCTCGTTTACGCTAGTAACACGCTCCTGAGTAATGGAATCCCTTCTGAAATCATCAACGTAATTCCGATACTCATTCCAATGGTCCTTTTCTTCATACGGATCTTTGAAGAAAGGCTCTTTACCCTCCACTTTCTTGAAGATAGCGGTTACATCCTTCAGATTCTTAAACGTTAAATTATTGTTATATATAACTATGTTTTTATAGTATTCGCGCAGCATTCGGGTTGCCTCTTCTGGTTTCGTATGACGAACCATTTCTTTGACCATGCGAAGTACTTCAATACGGTCACAGAATTGGGAAGAGTCGAGGCTTTTGTATTCCCAGATGTCATTTAGAATGTTCGGTACTGCATCATAATTCTTGCGGTATTCCTTGGTCTCGTAGCCTTCATAGTCTGTATAGAAACCAAAATAAGGGTGGTAGCGCTCTACTTCACGATAGCGCGTCACCTTTGCTGAGTCACCTAACTTGATCCACTCTGATTTCGGCATGGCCTTACGCAAGCTATCCAGCGTTTTGTTATAGTCTGCCAATGTACAATCATCTACATTGTTGCTTTCATCGAAATCTTCATCGATCTTGTTTTTATCGAATTCCATTTTTGAAATGGTCACTTCTTCCCTGGAGGTAGGAACTACATTAATGGAGAAGTAAATGATAGCAAATGCTAGACTAAGGATGGCAAGAGCTGCAATTGCCTGCCAGGTTCTTTTTCCATAACGAAAGAGATATTTCTCTTCCAGGACATTTAAAAAGTGCTTGATTTTTTTCATCTGTAGTAGTTTGGGGCTAAAGATAGAACTTTCATTGAAAATTCAATCAGATGATCAGGAATTGCGATGAGATTAATCTTTGTAGCCGCACAATTTCCGCTTACTATACGTACTTATCGCTTCCGCGTTTGAAACTTTTTTGACTATATGCGTGCATCGTTGAGTCCTGAACAACGGGCGTTGTAGTAAGAAATGGAAGGTGCATGTCGAACCAAATTTAGAACCTGGATTGGGAACCGATTTGACATTAGAAGATCTTCAAAAAAAGGTGTTCTTAAAGGATAAAAAGATTCATTATATTGATTCAGATGATGCAGGTGTTCTCACCGAAAAGCAACTTTGATTTTTAATTCAGTAGCAGGGTCTAGTACAAACGATTTTCCTCAAACCACTGATCCAACACTTTCCAATCCACCATAAAACCATGTGGTAGGACTAGATTACGCGTGAGGGGTGTACCTGAACATATATCGTCAATAAACATAGTTTTACTTTCCATGAAGGCTTCCCAATTCCAATCTGGAGGGATAATTTTTGCAGGAGTAACGTCGTGCAGGGGAAGTAAACCATGATCATCGAGTCCCAGAAAATCGATGGCATCCTTAAGTGATTGAGCGTCTATATCAGCACGATACGTGTTCAATATGATTGTATGTCCTGCCTTCTGTAATTTCCTTAGCACCTCAATACTGCCCGGATTGGGAGCGCCAATTTCCGGATAGGCATGCTCCACGACGGTTCCGTCGAAGTCGAGGTAGACGGTGAGGGTTTGACTCATCTTACCCCTTACATGAAGTAGGAAAATCGGCCGTCGAAATCAGCAATGAAGAAGGTTCCGTCGCTTAGAAATTTGATCCGAAATACGTTAATAGTAGTCTCGCGTAATTCTTTCTTTAAATTTTCAGGTACATTACCCCAGAACACATACCCACGTTCAAAGCAGAGAACCATTCCGTCGTTTGTTAAATGTGCTGCCCAAAACTCTCCATGTTTCGCCTCTCCTTCCTGAATTTTTTCAATGATGAATGGACTGGAAGCAGAATACTTTGTTTCAGTAATGGCGATCCAATCCTCGTTGTCATTGAACGTAACAGATGTAATCACCTCTCTCTGGGAATTCCATTCCGTTAGCTTGTTAAATAACCGATCAGGCGCTCCATATGAATTGATGCCGTTGTCTCCGTAAAGGATCATCCAGTTCCCTGATTCTGTGAGTACAAGATCATCTATAAGTTGATCAGATTGATTAAGAAGTTGCAATTTATCCAACATACCCTGTGGAATCCCATTTGCTGCATATCCATTGCCTCCGTAGATTGCAACATCTCCACCTGTCAACGTAAGGGCAACATTTTTACACTCACCCCATTTCTCGATCTGTTGTTTAATATAACTTCTGCTGTTTTCGGTGGTCTGCTCAGCAGGCTCATAAGAGGATGCATTCACATTGATGGCATAGAAGTTAAAACAGCCAGTATCGTTAAGGCACTCGACCAGATTGACGTAGTAAACGCTGCTAGGCAAAGCCGGAAAGAACAACTTGAAATAGATCTTTTCGCCGGCATAGGAAAAATTGTGCTTGTTTGGTGCAAGTGGCACTCCTTCAGCTCGTATAAGTTTCAATTGCTGGGAACCGTACGTATCTTGTAAATAGATTTCCGGCCTAATGTTAACCCACCCTCCGTTCGTATATTTCGAGGGAGAGGTGTACGTAAGATACAAGATCGTATTTGTCGAGGTTAGATCGATCCGATCCAACTGTATAGATGCTTGATCGCGCTTAAGATAGGTAGGGTTATCGATCCTTTGAGCGAAAAGTACACCCACCGAAAAAGGCAGGATCAGTAGTAGTAGATATTTCATACGTAACGAATTGCAATTTTTCCGGACCATCAAAGTATTCGGGAACATGGCAAATTTGATTTACCAGCCACTCAAAACTATGTTGGCTTTTTATTAGGTTTCAAATTTCAAAAAAAAAAGTAGAATTTCAAAAAGGATGGTATGGGATTCCGATGATCGAAAATGCTGCCCAATAACGTGGATCAGGATTGATATTTTTCTTGTATTCCAAAATGGCTTGACGCAAAGCTTCGTGTGGTGTGAGTACCTGGTATTCCTGAAGGCGTTTAAAGAAGAGGCTCATGAGTTTTGCAGTTTCACTGTCACTGATATTCCATAAGCTCGTTACAACATGTTTGGCTCCTGCAATTTGGAAAGCTCGACCAATGCCAATGATCCCGCCCTCATGTGTTTTACCCAAACCGGTCTGACAAGCGCTAAGTACAACGAGATCCGCTTTCAGTTTGCATGTAAAACGTAAGTCCTGTATTTCCCTAGTCGTCAAACTGCTGTTTGCATTGTCTTCTGCCAAGGCAAGGAAACTATTATTCAGAGGATCTTCACTATCACTGATACCATGTGTGGCAAAGTAAAGCAGATCACGTTCATTTATATCATTCAACACATTGGCCTTGGTCGCACGTTGTCCTTCAAAACGGGTGTATTCTGAGGTTTCGAGATTTGCTAATATGGAATCCACTTCCATTGTTGTACCTGGCAGATCTGGAAGAACGTAATCACCCTTTTCAGAAAAAGTGGGGTTGGAAATGAAAAGAGGATTCTCGAAGAGCATCCTTAATCGACCCATAGAATCGAACATGGAATAATTGCTGTTGGTTAATTTTTTATAATCAACCATGATCTCAAAAATACTGGGTGCGATGGAATAACTCATTTCATCAATGAGATACGTTTCTTCGTCGAGTTTGAAAGCTGCAAAAGGAAGGGTGGAAATATTCAATACGGGAACGATGATCAAGTGCTCGAGTTTCCGTATTTCATTGATTTCCGGTAACAGCAGTTTGTTGACCCTTTCAAAGGCTTCCTCAAAACTGATACCCGTTGCACGTGTATTTTCCGAGTTAGCCCCACGCAATTGCGGCGTCCTGTTTTCTGCTCCTTCGGGAAATCCGGTGTTGGCAAACTGGATCAGGGATATTAGAGAATCTTTTTTAATCGAATAGTTTGTATCAATTTCTAACCCATAATTGGTGAGTAGGTGAAAATTCAAGGTGTCATCATGGAAGGTATAGATCGCGACTCCTACTGACAAATAGTATCCGTTTCCGTTATAATCCTCAAGCATATCCTGTAAGTCACTTTTTGTAACCTTACCGGAGTGGGTCCAATTAACCGAACGACTGGTGCTCAGATTTTTCATGTTCTCAGCATGTAATTCGATCAATTGCTCCAAATCCTGAGAAAAACCCAAGAAGCTCCAGAAACAACAGAAGAACCACACAAGGTGAGAGTGCATAGAGAAGAATTTTACGCGAAAGTTAGCTTAAAAACGTGATAACTGCTTAACCAAGTCGAAATGCACAAGAGCTACCCGGATAACCCGATGGTTTGGGCGGGTTTGTGTTGGTGAGGTGAGGCGGAGCCTGGAAGCCAGAGTATGGAACCTGGAGCTTGGACTGGATACTCAGAAGAAAAAGTCTGTTCCATCCGTTCATCTGTGGTTATATATTGAGCATCGCGATCCCTGGATACCACTTCGTTTTGCTCGGGATACGCATGGGGTTAGTTAAATGCGCAGCGCTCTCCATTTTTTTTGCATTTAGATATACATGAGCGCCGCGAATCATAGTACCCTGATTATCTATGTGTCCTCCTTGTCTATGTGGTGATAAAGGTGAGCGCCGCGAACAATCTATTCCCTCCGTGTCTCTGTGGTAAAAAAATAGTGCATAGTTCATAACGCATAGTGCATAGTTCCCCACATCCCCGTCTCGCTTCTCCATGCTCCATGCTCCATGCTCCATGCTCCTTGTTCCATGCTCCATGCTCCATGCTCTCTCCTCTAATCTCCCTATACTTGTACCATGAAAAATCCATCACCTTTTTCCATGCGCGTTTTGCACCGTTATTTGGGTTTCTTCCTTGCCGGGATCATGGCGATGTATGCCATTAGTGGTGTCATTCTGATCTACCGAGACACCGATTTCCTGAAAAGTGAACAAACGTTTGAAGAGCAGCATGCACCGAATGTGCCCAACGAGAAACTGGCCGAAGAACTGCGTTTTCGCCGTCTGAAAGTGACCAAAGAAGAGGGCGTCATGGTCTATTTTGAAGATGGTGATTACAACCGCAAAACAGGGGTGGCACATATTCGTTCGATGGAATTGCCTTATGTCCTGGATAAAATGACCCGCCTGCACAAAGCATCTACCGATGATCCGTTGTACTACTTGAATATTTTCTTTGGCTGCGGTTTGTTGTTTTTTGTGATCTCCTCCTTCTGGATGTTCATGCCCAAGACATCCGTCTTCAAAAGAGGTATGCTGTTCACGCTTGCGGGGATCGTGCTGACCTTGGTGTTGATGTTTGTGTAGGATCCCTTTTCTTATAGGTGCTGCCGTCGAAATCGAGTTAGATGGTGAGGGTTTGGCTCATGAAGGTAAATTAGTAATTTCCCCAATTGAAATGCCGCAAAGACCGTTTGGACTTAAGTAAAAGCTGACTTGACTATATCAATCCCTCTAAAAAATCAAACTCTATATTTTGTAAGTCATGGGCATGGTAGGGCAAGAACATCTGATGTTGTCTATACTTGATAAAAGGACGTTGGTGATTTAACTCCCACCGCTCCCTGACGTTTCGTTGCGGTTCATCTTTCACCAAACAGACGTATTCGCCCAGTTGCTTCCAGTTTTGTCTAATGCTGGTCGAAGCGGTGTTTGAACGCAGACCATCTGACTCGAGCATCTTGAACTCGTTAACCTGTGTGCCTTCATGTTTGAGCGTGATGTCTTTTCCTGTTACGGTCAATTCTACATGATCCGCATACTCGGTCAAGACCTCGAAGTTTTTAAGAATTTCAATGGTGCTCAAAGGATCCTCCGAGTGATTCATGAAAACGGGAAGATCAACTTTCATGTAGACACCCCAGATGGAATTGACTGGCTGTGCGGAATCGTAGCAGATCTTGCACGTCAGAGCTTTATGGTTTTCGTAGTCCTCAAATGATGCAAGTGCAGCTTCAAATTTCTTCACGTCATTCTTTCGCCCCAAAGGAGTCTTTAAGGTCAGGTAATGCGTGACAAAACCTAACTTGTCTGTAGCCTTGGGATCATAGTTCATTTCGATAAATACGGGTTGCTCCCGGCCGCTTGACAGAATAGGGTTCAATACACAAATCAGTGAACTTTTTCCGATCGGCTCAAATACCGGGATGTTCTTATCCTGAAAGGTGCGAACGATCCGCTGGACGATGTTACTTTCTGTTTTTTCTAGTGGAACCTCATAATAAGGAGCATTAAACCGTTCTTTCTGCACATCGTAAGGATCTGGTGCGTTGAACTGTTCAGGAATCCTGAAGTATTCTTGCCAGTTTTCGTAATTGAAGTCTTCAGGGTCAAGATTGGTCCTACCAGCAAAGGCCTGACACTTGTCAATCAAGTTTTCTGCGAAGTATTTCTTGCTGATGAAATTGGCCAAATGATCCTGGTCAATCGTGTTGTGCAAGTAGGGATAAGCGATCTCTAAATAGCTGCTTTCATCCTTTTCCAGGTTGCGTTCCGTTTGACTGAACATACGGTCAATTCGACCAACCCGTTGCTCATTATCTCCAGGCGTCCATGCGATGCCATAGTGAATGATCTTGTCACAGAAATATTGGAGGTTAACGCCTTCCTGAAGCACGGATGTGGAGATCAAGACATCCGGGAAAAACGGTGTGTTGAAACTCGACATGACCCGCTGGTTCTTGGTATCTCCCGAATAGGCGTAGGCCGGTTGAGCATCATGGAAGATCTTCCACTCTTCCGCCAACAAATCATTATTCGTGGTGATGTTGAAGACCTTTTCGCAGAGGATTTTGAAGTTTTTCAACGATAATGAAATGATCTGTGGAATACAAGTTTGCCCCAGTGATTTTTTCACCTCCTCCACGAATGAGAGATACAGGTCATAACTCTTCAGCTCCGACTTGATGGAAACGTTTAGGAACGCAACATACAAGTCAATCAAGGCAGGGGAGGCCAATAGGATACCTTTCTCTATAAAACTGCTAAATGCTTCTTTTTCGAAAATGGATAGTCCGTCGTATAGGGCTTCGAGTTCCGCACGTTCCGGATCATTAACCTCTTTCAGATGCTCCCAGTATAGCGTAAGCAGCGTGGGAATCCTATAAACTATATCGTCCTTGTAGTTGACCGAACTCGTATCACGACCACCTAACAAACTGTTCACCTGAAGTGCGACACCTTTGCTCTTGGCGCTTTCAACTCGAGCATATAAACAACTCAAATAATGGTCGTCTATGAGTCCCTTTCCCTTGAGTTCTGTTCTTCGGATCCGCACCGCATATTCTTCCGATTTATAATCGGATGGAGGAACAAAGAACACGTTAAAGATGCTTGGCTTTGAACGGGTAAAACGCAAGCGGAAATTGGAAGCATGGGTTGAGCGAACAGACGGACCTGACTTTTTCAATGTCTTGAATAAATCCATAACCTTAGAGATCGGTACGCCCTGGATCTCCTCAACATCACCCGATTCTTGTGAAAACGCTTCTTCTTCCTCTTCTTCCTCGGATGATCTCGCCCCTAAAAGAGATGCGATTTGATTCTCATAATAGATGCGAAAATCAGCGTTAGGGATGAAGAGTTCTTTACCAAGGGCCTTGCTGATTTTCTTCAGCAGTATTTCATCGTACCGATGGTTGACCCGCGAAGCAATTTCCCGCACAGAAGGAATACGCCGAACGAAAATGAGCTTCTTCTCGTTGAGATGGGTAAGGTCATTTCCTGGCGCGATGAGGTTGTTTACCAAGAGATCATACTTCGGATGTGAAGGATGGATACCGAAAATCTCTTTGAATTTGTTCGACAGGTTCAAAAGGATCTCACCATCCGATCCCTTGGAGAAATCCTGTCCTTCTTTGAGCTCTTTTTCCTCTTCCGGTTTCACCTGCACCGCTTGGTGAGGAATGAATTCAGTGCCTTCTAAAAACCCAAGTATGTTTCTTCGGCTACCTTGTTTTTTCCCCTTTACGTAATCGCGCACTAGCTGCTTTTGGTAAACGCCAAAGAACATTTCGGCCAATTCATCTTTGAAATCAGCTTTTTGAGGGACTTCTTTCCGGTAATTGTATTTGATTTTTCCTTTTGCAGATAGTCTTCGGAAACGTCTCAGGCAGATGTCGTTCAGAATATCGCTGTAATTCGAATCATTGTATTCGGGCGTAAAGTAGGAAACGATTGATCGAATGTTATTACTGGAAGAATGATTGGGTGTGGCTGTTAACAGCAAAATGCGTTTAGCCAGTTTGTCCTCTCCCTTTCCAAAGAATTCTTCGGCCACATTCACGCGCAAACTATCTCCGTCTTTATTTCGGAAATAGTGGGCTTCGTCTATGATGATGAGATCAAATTGACCGTTTTTTAATTCGGCTTTTAATTTCTTGCGTATGCTTTCCGCGATGGTACGTGCGCAGTTAATGCTATCCTCCGGATTCAATTCTCCGTAGCCTTCAATGCCAACGGCATCCAGTCGCTGTTCGATGTCTTCCTTTTTACTGAGAAGTCCGCTGAAGGACGATATTTTGCCGATGTATAATCTTCCCCATTGTTCGTTAACGGCTGCAACCAGGTCATACAAATTCGAACAAAAGATACCTGGATTGATGGGATGATTTCCGATGAGTGATTTAACGATGTCATCATTCACTTTGTAGTGCACATTGATGAACGTCTCATATTCCCGTTGCCAGTTGTGGGCGATTTCATTCCGTGGAGCAAGTATCAAAATCTGAGCATCTGGCTTCTGTCTCCATAAAGCGGCGCACACCGCCAAGGATTGAATCGTTTTTCCCATGCCAACTTCATCAGCAAGTAAGGCGATTCCTTTTGTGTTGAGCAGGTTGAACAGGTAGCTGGAGCCTTCCGCCTGTTTGGCTTGCATGGAAGACAAGTTATAGGTGCCGTATTCCTTCTGAAAACCATCAGGATCTCGGTAAAAGCTAACCAGCTTGGTTAATGCTTCCGGAGTGATATTTTTCAATTCAGACATTGGGGTAGGCGCATTCTTCTTTAATGAAACTCAGCCATTGCTTGAGTTGCCCAGGATTTACCGTGGATGGCAGGGTGATTTGGGCAATGGATTCAATGAACAACTCTTTCTCAATGAAACGATTGAACAGGGCAATTACCTGATTGGCTTCCTCAATGAGAAACCATAAATACGGAGCGGTAATGGCTTTGTCATCCACTGTTCGATTGTTCTTTAGCTGTAAAAGATGGTCACGAAGCTGGATCACCGATCCTGGTATTTTGAAACCAAGAATCCTTAGCTCTTGAGGATTATCTTGTGCAGCATGGATCCGTTCCTTGATGTGTTCGAAAGCCAGGAACATGGAAAACCACGCCTGAGAGTAATCACCTTTCAATTTATCTTCAATGCTTTTTTGCAATTCATCTCCGGACTCCAGATCCGACGTGTAATTCAATTCGTGGAACGGCTGCTTGTTTTCTGGTTTTCCGTCCGTCCATGCTCGTATGAGATCATTGATGGAATCAAACCCAAAGGCAGGACGTTCACTTGGCTTCAGTTCTTGAATGACACCCATGTACACTTTTCTACCCTTTTCAATCGCATCGAAAACGGTGAAAACCCGATCTTTCAATAAGGTGCGGTAACCATTCTTAAAACTAACACCGCGTTGAACCAATTCCAGATTCAAGCGCTTGTCGATTCCGGGTAATTCGATAAAGAATTCAGCGGCATTGGTGTTCTCTGGAAGAAGGACATGGTAGCGATAGGTGCTCCAGTCGGCGATGACCTGACACGACATCGACCAGTTCTGCACCAGTTGCCGACGTTCATCTTCCAGTTGATCTTTCTCGACACCTATCAAGTTGCCATGTTCCGATAAACCGCTGCTCTTTAGAAAGGATTCGTATTCTTTCGGGGTTATCGTTTGAACCACTCCTGCTTCCACATTGGAGCGGCCATCGCTTAAATTTAAACCTGCGTAGGTGAAATTCCAGGAGCCGATCGCCAACTTGTTTTCGGTCAACCAGACCTTAGCATGCACAAAGGGCTTGAATTCCGTGCCATGGGAATGTGTGTCTTTGTGAAAAAGCACCCGGTTGTCTGACTTGAGGTTTTCCAATACGTCTTTGGCGATCTTCACCGTATCCTTCTCTGAGCGGTCGGGAATAATATTGATCTGTGTGCAAGTTCCCAGTTCATTGGTGATGATCGCTGGGATGTCATCTGAAAAATAGGGCGACCACACGTAAAGCGTTGTGTTTTCTGGCTGAAGTACATTCATGAAACGATCTCCGGACAATGAATGTTGAAATGTCCAATTGCTGGTGTCTCCCAATTTAGCTTGCCATTTCGCATTCACAGCATTCAACTGCGCACGGTCATCCTCATTGTTGAGCAGCGGCATGAAAAAGTCGACAATGCTCTGTGCATTTTGTTTGTCTTCGATCTTTTTAAACACGGCGCATTCGGAGTTCGACGACCAGGCGGATAAGGTAAGGTTGGCTGAACCCGTAAAGAGCCATCCGTTGTCCTCGCTGTCTACGATCAGAGCCACTTTGGGATGGAAAACACCGTGTCTAAACTTAGCATCCAGCTTAGAGGGATCAATGCCAATGACCGGTACCGACGTGCGTTTTACTTCGGGAGGCAGCGCTCGATAATCGTGAAATACCTTGATGTTGATGGTGTCAGATTCTTCACCGAACAAGCGCTCGTTCAGTGCTTCATAATCCTTGAGCGATCGTAAATTCTTATAGTCCGTTTGGGCTATCGCCGACAGCATGTACCGTTCGAAAAATGGCAGGGAAAGGTTGAAGGTAGTAAACCACGCCATCTTTACGTTAGGCTTATCCTTCAAAAAGCCGTTGAACTCCTTATATAGCTTTAATCCTTCTGCCATCAATTGGGATTGAGTCCTTTGTAAATCGAACCGACTGAAGATAGATAATAGTCATGGTACCAAATGCCATCGCGTAAAAAGTCTTCCGTGCTGTATGGTGTTCTTTGAGCGATGTAATGTTTGAGGTTGTTTTCCTGTATCTCAATCCAGGCACCACCACCGCGCAACTGCATCACGAAAGCGTGGTATTCTATTATTTTCTGTGCTAGGCGCTCAGGATCCTTTCCTGCTTCTTTGATGTGTGTGAAAAGCGTTTTCAAGCGAGGACTTTCCTGACATAGATCAATGATCTCGTCGAGATTCAAGTGCTCGGCAAGTTGGCTGATCTGTTCTGTTAAATCCCTGAGATGTTTGTTGGATAGATCTGTCAGTAAGTAGAAGATTTGCGACACACCGGACAGAAAGGGTTCCAAGCGTAGAATACGATCAATTTTCTGAGCGTTTTCTCCTTTTGTCTGTTCGATGGATTTGAGTAGAATGACCCTTGGATGGACACTCAGCCCCAGACTCCCTACCTGTTGATAGATGGCTTGCGCGGCTCCTTTGTCTAGCCCTAAATTGGACTCCCAGAATTCCCGTAGAGCAGGATGTACTGATGGTTTGCCAAGGCTGGTGATGTATAGCTCCACGAGCTTTTCTTGCGACAGGAATTCGGCTAGTGATACTTGGATAAAAGCGTCGGTTTTATGTTCCAACAGGGATACGAGCCACTCCACTAATGCATTCACGAGCTGATTTCCATCGGGCCATTGGCTCACCACGGTTTCGATCTCCACCCATCGTTCGGTGTATTGAAGCGTTCTGGTCAACATTCCCATATTGATGTAGGGCCCTTTGTAACGGCCGATCATTCCTAGTTGTAACTGGCGAACGAGGATGCCTTTGGTTTTTTCAGCCTCGATCCAAACCTCTGCAGGATCGCTTAGCATTTCTATCTCCGCCTTGTGACTTCCCAATAATCCATGGGTATCCACCTCCGTTCTATGCTTGTTGTGCATCAGAGAAAAGACAAAAATGTCTTCCAGCAAAATCAGTAAACCTGCCTTTAGATCATAATCATTAGCATAGGCTGGAAATGTGTGCTTGGCCTGTTCGAACACTTCGGAATGCTTGGTTTGCAACTCATAGACCACCAGGTGGTGCAACAAATTCGCAGTGTAGTTCCGAATATCCGTCGCAACGGTGGTCAGCTTGTTCTCGAAGATCGACTGACCGAAATGGGTCCAAATCACCTGCATCCCCAGCGGGTCCACCGAACCTTCTTGAATGATGCTCGGATCAGGTGATGTGAATATGTTGGACCATTTCATTGAAACAATGATAATCAATTTCAGTATTCAATGATTTGGTTCACCAATGTGTTATTCAATTTCATCCCTATTCTGCCTTCATTTCATCCATTTTTCCTATTTTCAATGCTTGTAAACTACTAGCGAAGAACACTGTGAAAATTTCGAACTTCCAATTTCTTGAAGCTGAGTATCCTATCTTGTATAAGATTGGACAGATGGCGGAGGTGAACTATGTTCAGGATCCGGTGACTTGTCTGTTCAAATTGCGACAGTTCGGGGAGAAGTTGGTGGAGTTTGTGTTTGAGGAGAATTACCTTGAGTTTCCTAGAGAAGTAACTTTTCACAATTGCCTCAAAGCATTGGAACAGGAGAACTACTTGCCGGATCGGGTGAAGGACTTGCTGTATACCATTAAGAACAAAGGGAACGTGGCCGTTCACGATAATGTGGGAACGGTTGATGATGCGAAAACGGTTCTCTTCGCGGCGTTTAAAGTAGGGAAGTGGTTTTATGAAACGTATGCTTCTTCTGCTGATGATCTATCAGCGCTGAAATTCAGTTTACCAGAACATGTGGACGTGAGCGAAACGCTTGCGAGCATGGAGCGCGACTACAAGGAATTAGAACAACGCTTTGAAGCCTTGTTGGCCGAACGCGAAGTGAAAGCTCTCAAGACAGAAGAGAAACAAGCGGTTCTTCAACGATCGGAACGAGCAGCCGGAAAAATTGAATTCTCAGAGGCGGAAACACGCTTGATGATTGATGCGCAGCTCGATACTGCCGGTTGGGAGGTGAATACACAGGAACTGAATTTCAAAAAGAATAGAACCTTACCGGAAAGAGGTAAGAATAGAGCGATTGCTGAATGGCCTTGCGGAAATCTATGGGCCGATTATGCCTTGTTTGTTGGAACTGAATTGGTGGGAATCGTTGAGGCGAAGAAATATGCGAGCGACATTTCCTCGGATTTACAACAGGCGCGCACCTATAGTGAATTGGCGAGTGACAAGCACGATGCTCAGCTCGTTGGTCAGTGGAAGAATTACAAGGTTCCTTTTTTGTTTTCAACGAATGGCCGTCCTTATCTGGAGCAGATAAAAACGAAAAGCGGCATCTGGTTCCTCGATGTACGCAATGAACGCAATCGTTCACGTGCTTTGAAAGGCTGGTTCTCTCCGGAAGGCTTGAAAGCCGAGCTGGAAAAAGATGTGGACGGCGCTACCAAACGCTTGGTGGATGCTGAAACAGATTACCTGAAAAGCAAAAACGGATTAGGACTGCGCGATTACCAGATCAAAGCGATTCAAGCGGTTGAAAAGAATATTGCTGAACAAGGTGAATCGCGACGTGCTTTGTTGGCGATGGCCACGGGAACTGGAAAAACCAGGACGATCCTTGGTTTGTGTTACCGCTTGATCAAAGCGAACCGTTTTAAACGCATATTATTCCTTGTCGATCGGAATTTGTTGGCGAATCAAACCTTCGATACCTTCAAGGATACCAAGGTGGAAGATTTCAATTCGTTTCTGGAAACCTATAAAGTTTCTGGAGTTGGAGAGACGGTTCCTGACTTTGAATCACGCGTGCATTTTGCAACGGTACAGGGAATGGTGAAGCGTCTGTTTTATGCTTCGGAAGGATCGGATGTCTTGCCGGTGGATACTTATGATTGCATCATTGTGGATGAAGCGCACCGTGGATACCTGCAGGATCGTGAACTGGATGAAGAGGAACTGAACTTTAAAGATCAGCGCGATTACGTCAGCAAGTACCGCATGGTGCTCGATTATTTTGATGCGTTTGGAATTGGGTTGACAGCCACACCGGCGTTGCATACGAAAGAAATCTTCGGGAAACCGGTGTTCAATTATTCGTACCGTGAAGCGGTGATTGATGGCTTTTTGATTGACCACGATCCGCCGTACATCATCAAAACGAAATTGAGTGAAGAGGGCATCACCTGGGAAGCGGGTGATAAGCCGAAGGTATACGATAAGGAACAGAATACCATTGTAGAACTGGATTCACTGGAAGATGAACTCAAGATCGATGTGGCCGGATTCAACCGACAAGTGATCACGGAGAGCTTTAACCGAACGGTGATCAAGGAACTGGTGAAACAATTAGATCCGGAAAGTGATGAAAAGACCTTGATCTTCGCAGCGACGGATGAACATGCCGATCAGGTGGTGGAAATTCTGAAAGAAGAATTTGAATCCATTGGTGTTGAAGTTCCCTTAGATGCCATTTTGAAAATTACCGGAAAGATCCACAAACCTCATGAAGCTGTTCGACGCTTTAAAAATGAAAAGTATCCGACGATCGTTGTGACGGTGGACTTGTTGACGACCGGAGTCGATGTACCGTCTATTTGTAACCTGGTCTTTTTACGCCGTATCAAGTCGCGAATTTTGTATGAGCAAATGCTTGGACGTGCGACACGCCGTTGCGATGAGATCAACAAGGAGGTGTTCCGTATATACGATGCGGTAAGAGTGTATGAAACGCTCGATGATTATACTTCGATGAAACCGGTGGCGCCGAGTCCAACGACGACCTTTCAACAATTGGCGGACGAAATGACGATGATCCAAAGTGAGGAGCGCCAGCGCAAGCAGTTGGAACAAATCATTGCCAAGTACCAACGCAAACGGAAATTATTGGTGAACAAAGAGGATCGATTCAAGTACCTCTCTCGCGACATTGAGCCGGATGATTTTGTGGATTACCTGAAGAAGTTACCCGCGCATGAAGTTGAAGGAACTGTACATAGTTATTCTTCGTTGTGGGGCTTTCTGGATGAATTGAAACCCGGACCATCTGTGCAGTTGGTTTCGGAACACGAAGATGAGTTCATGGGGACAGAACGCGGCTACGGAAAAGGGAAAAAACCGGAAGACTATCTGGAAGGCTTCAAGCTGTTCATTGAAGAGAACCGCAATAAACTGAGTGCCTTGCAGATCATTTGCACGCGCCCATCGGAGTTGGACCGAGCTTCCTTGAAAGAGTTGAAACTGATCCTCGATGAAAACGGCTTCAACACGCGTTCCTTGAATGCAGCCTGGAAAGCAGCGAAGAACGAAGATATTGCAGCAGACATTATTTCCTACATCCGCACCTTGGCGTTGGGAAGTTCACTGGTTCCGCACGACCAGCGTATTCGAACAGCAATGGAAAAGGTGCGCAGCATGAAAGAATGGAACAAGGTGCAGCTGAAATGGCTGGAGCGTTTTGAAAAGCAATTGCTGCAGGAAGAAGTATTAAAAGTAGAAGACCTCAACGCGGATCCCTTTGATGAAGCGGGGGGCTTTGAACGATTGGATAAAGTATTTGATCACCAACTCAACCAAGTAATGGAGGTGATGAATGAGAGTTTGTATAAAGATTTGGCATGAAGATGAATAAAAATTTGATAGCTTCTTTGACGCTGTTTGGTGAGATGTATAACAGTGAAGAAAAATTGACAATATCCCAAATTTTAGGAAGATTCATCGTCACTGCTTTAAAAGAGTCTTCTAAGTATAGTTTCACTTCACTTGAAGCAAAGACTTTGTTAAAATCCAATTTTGGTTTTGTAATACCTGAAGCTGTTATAAAAACCGCGATAAAGAGTTTTTTTAAAGATAACTACTCCTTAACTCATCATGTGTTTAGCGTTCATAAAGAATTCATTGATTCATTTAATAATGTAGAAATTGAATTAGAACAAATTACTCGAAAGCAAGAAGGTTTAATTTTAAAAATAAATGCTTTTGTTAACAAAAAACTTAAAGGACGACAGATATCGATTGATGAAACTAGAAAACAGATCAGTTTTCTTTTATTGGATAATGGAGGCGACCAGAAAATAATAGAATTCATTGGAGCATTTCTTGTTGAAAATGAAAATGATGAGGATGTATCAAGAATTCTAATATCAATAAAAGAAGGACTTATTGTATATTCTGGAATAATTTACTCAACTGAAATAAATCATCTTGGTAAATGGTCTGAGCCGCTTACCATTTTTCTAAGTACTGAACATCTGTTTAATTGTTTGGGTTATAATGGGCAACTTTATTTAGATATTTTTAATGATCTCCTTAATCTTGTAGAAGAAATTAATAAGGGACAATCAATTCCAATAATAAAACTTAAATATTTCGAGGAAACAAAGGATGAAGTTGCATCTTTTTTTCAGACTGCGGAGGAGGTGAAACGTGGGCGTGCCAAATTAGATCCGGCAAAAACAGCTATGAAAGCAATTGTTGATTTAAGTTCTACCCCTTATGACGTTCAAACTTTATACGCAAAATTTCAAGTTGATCTCAAGAAAAAAGGAATTGAATATTTTTCAAGCCTTCAAATTATCCCAGAATATAATGTTTATGATTCAATAACTTTGGAGACAATTGAGTCTAGTTATCGCGATAAATCAAAATATGATGAGAGTCAAACTATCAACACTTTAAATATTTTTTCAAGAATAAATTCTATTAGAAGGGGGAATAATAATTTTCCTTTTGAAAAAATTAAATATATATATCTTACTGAGAATCGTTTTGTAAATCGATTGGCAAACAGTACTATAGTAAGAATAGAAAGAAATAATGTCCCGTACTCAAAAGATATTGATTATTTAATTTCAAAGTTTTGGTTTCAATTGAATAAAGGATTCACCAATGAACAAGAATTACCTGTGAGTTTCTCATTCATTAATAAAGCCAAGATTGTCCTTTCGTCTCATTTAAATTCATCTATATCTAGGAGATTTGACCAATTAAATGAAGATTTTTTAAGTGGTAAATTATCTAGAGAACAGGCAGTAATTCAGAATGATTTAATAAAGTCAAGATGCAGACTTCCTGAAGA
>Ga0315904_10002600_pt1 | contig 27704 bp, 26 predicted proteins | sample LakEriMetagenome_6_FD_203529 | JGI IMG/M metagenome (GOLD analysis project Ga0315904, IMG submission 203529) | Freshwater fungal communities from buoy surface, Lake Erie, Ohio, United States - Buoy 12 MA120 | ecosystem: Environmental > Aquatic > Freshwater > Lake | place: USA: Lake Erie, Ohio...
AGGGCAATGATCGGATCACCGGGCCGAATACTGCCCCCGGCAACACGGCCCGCAAAGCCACGGAAGTTCTGATGGGGGCGGATGACGCACTGCACGGGAAAGCGAAACGGCTCATCGCCGCGGGTTTCAGCAACGGGCAAGCCTTCCAGCCACTCCAGCAGCGAGGGGCCGTCGTAGTAGGGTGTGTTCTTACTCCGCTCCACCACGTTATCACCCGCCAGCGCAGAGAGCGGAATCGCGGTTGCCGTCACGCCCAGCTTGGCCGCAAACGCGGCAAACTCCGCCTCAATGCGCCGAAAAACGCCCTCGTCGAAGCCGACCAAGTCCATCTTATTGACTGCCATGGCTAGGTGCGGCACGCGCAAGAGCGCCGAGAGGGCCGCGTGCCGCCGCGACTGCTCCAAAAGCCCGTTGCGAGCATCCACTAAAATGACGGCCGCTTGCGCCGTCGAAGCGCCGGTGACCATGTTGCGCGTGTACTGAGCATGCCCCGGCGTGTCGGCGATAATAAAGCGGCGTTTAGGGGTGGCGAAGTAGCGGTAGGCCACATCAATGGTGATCTTCTGCTCTCGCTCCGCCCGCAGGCCATCGGTGAGCAGCGCCAAGTCTACGCCGCCATCCTCGGAGTTACTCGCTCGCTTGATCGCCTCGTACTGGTCATCGGGGATGGCCTTGGAGTCAAAAAGAAGTCGCCCAATGAGGGTTGATTTGCCGTCGTCCACGCTTCCGGCAGTCGAGAATCGCAAGAGTTCCATCTAAAAATATCCCGCGCGTTTACGGTCTTCCATTGCCGCCTCAGAGCGCTTATCGTCGCCACGGCCACTGCGCTCGGTCACGCGGAACGTGCGCACTTCCTCGATAATTTGGTCTAGCGTGTCGGCTTCGGACATCACCGCGCCTGTGACCGTGATATCGCCCATCGTCCGAAAACGAACCTTGCGCGTTTCGACGAGCTCGCCGGGCAGCAACGGCAGTAGCTCGGACTCCGCCAGCCAGACACCCCGCCGGTTGAAGACCCGGCGCTCGTGCGAGAAATACAGCGATGGTAGCGCGATCCTGCGGGCCTTGATGTAGCTCCAGATATCCAGCTCGGTCCAGTTGGAAAGTGGAAAGATGCGGAAGTGCTCGCCGGGAGCTTTTCGTCCGTTGTAGAGGCTCCAGAGCTCCGGGCGCTGGTTTTTCGGGTCCCACTGCCCAAACCGATCCCGGTGCGAGAAAAAGCGCTCTTTCGCGCGGGCCTTCTCTTCGTCGCGGCGTGCGCCACCCAGCGCCGCGTCGGCACGTAGCTCCTCCAAACCATCGAGAAGTGTGCGTGTTTGTAGAGAGTTTCGTGTGCCCTCGGGGCCTGTCTCCTCGGTCACACGTCCGGCATCAATGGTGTCCTGAACATAGCGAACGAGCAGATCGGCACGAAGCTCACGAGCGAGGTTATCGCGGAAAATCAGCGTCTCCTCGAAGTTATGGCCCGTGTCGATGTGCAGGAGCTTGAAGGGAATCCTAGCAGGTGCAAAGGCACGCGCCGCCAAGTGGGCCATGACGATGGAGTCTTTGCCCCCCGAAAAAAGAAGCACCGGGCGCTCAAACTGTCCGTAGGTCTCCCGCAGGACATAGATGGCTTCCGATTCAAGGGTGGCGAGGGCGGGTTCTAGCATGGTTTTTTCCTACCCCCCCCCGACCCCCGCCCGGCGGGGGAGATATAAGGAATCCTCTTCCTCATTATCCCCCCGCTGGGCGGGGGTTAGGGGGGAACTACGCCGCCTCGACAAAGCCGGTGCGCATCAGCGAGCCAAGCTCGTCGTCACTAGCTCGGTCTACAAAGCTAGGGAAGTCTTCGTCCTCGGCTCGCTCATTAAGATACCCGTTGAGGAGATTTTCCAGTGCGACAGGCAGGTCGGTCGCAGGGACTTTGCGCCAGATCGGGCGGACAAACTTCGCATCGCGACCTAGGCGACCGCCGAGCGAGATATCGTAGCCGTCCACTTTATCGCCATCGGGGAGCTTCACAACGCAGCCTTGGAGGCCAATATCGCCGATATGGTGCTGGCCGCAGCCGTTGGGACAGCCATTGAGGTTGATGCGCAGGGGCTCGTCGAGCGAGACCGTCTTATCCAGGTGCCGGACAATCTGCCACATGAGACTCTTCGTCTCCGTGAGCGCCAGGTTGCAGAACTCACTTCCCGTACAGGCCACGGCGGCGCGGCGAATGGGGGACGCCACCACGGGGAAGCCAATCGCCTCTAGCGCCGCAACCACGGTTGGAACATCGGCCTCTTTAATATTGGGAATCAGTAAGTTCTGCTGGTTGGTCGTGCGGGTATCGCCAGTGCCATACTCTTTAGCGATTCGCGCCACTTCAAAAATCTGCTCGCTGTTCATGCGGCCCGTGAGCACGTTCGCCCCGACCCAGAACAGCCCCGCTTGGCTCTGCGGGTGGACGCCCACATGGTCGCGGAAGTTATTGGTTGGCTCAGGCCACTCGGTCTCGGTGAGGGCGGGCTCGGGCACCCAGCTCAGGCGCTTCAGCACCTCCTCCTCGTACTTTGCCGCGCCCCAGTCCGCCACTAAGAACTTGATACGCGCCTTCTTGCGGTTCTCCCGGTAGCCCGAGTCTCGGTAGACCTCGGTGACGGCACGAAACGCATCGACCAGCTTATCGGCGGGGATAAAGAAGTTGAGCTTCTGCGCCAAGAACGGCCGCGTGGAGAGCCCACCGCCGACCCGAATGTGAAATCCTTTTTCTCCATTTTTAATGACCGCAGTGGCAGCGATATCGTTGATCTCGGGCTGGGAGCAGTGCTCACAGCAGCCCGTGATGGAGATCTTATACTTGCGTGGCAGATCTGCAAACTCAGGGTTGCCGAGAAAATACTCGTGGATTGCCTGAGCGTAGGGCTGGGCATCGAAGGTCTCGTTGGGATCGAGGCCCGCCACAGGGCAGCCGGTGACATTGCGTGGGATATCGCCGCAAGCACCGAGTGTGCTGATGCCCACCGCGCTGAACTTGGCAAAAATCGCGGGGAAGTCGGCGGGGGCCATCCAGTGGAACTGGAAGTTCTGTCGCGTGGTGATGTCGGCGATATTGCGGGCGTAGTCGCGGGTCACCTCGGCGACGGCGATCAGCTGGTCGTAGGTGAGCTGGCCGCCCGGCACTTTAATGCGCAGCATGAAGAAGCCATCTTTGGGCTTCTGCTCATAGAGCCCCAGCCAGCGCAGACGGAACATATCGTCCGCGTCAATTCCGCCGTAGCCTTCGGTGGCGATACGCTGTAGGTCGTTCCAGACCTCCAGACCGCCTTTTTCTTTCTTGATTCGTTCAACGTCGTTCATAATAATTTCCTTGGTTTTTGCCATCTCTCCGGCTCGCTAGGGCTTGCCACCTCTCTTCCCCCCATGGCTCGCAAGCTCGCCGGGAAGAGAGGCTTCCGGGTGACCCTCTTCCCAACGAGGAACGAGTGGTCTGGGGAAGAGGGTCGCGCTCTAAGGCGCGGGGAGATGGCGCTTACTTGTGCAGACCGCACTCTTTCTGTTCGGGATTTTCCCACCACCAGCGTCCGGCGCGCAGATCCTCGCCCGGCTCAATGGCGCGGGTGCAGGGGGCACAGCCGATACTGGGGAATCCTTGGTCATGGAGTTTGTTGTAGGGTACCCGATGGGCCTGGATATACTCCCAGACTTGTGCCTCGGTCCAGTCCGCGAGGGGATTCAGCTTGGCGATACTGCCGTGCGCCGCGTCAACTTCAAGCTTAGGGAGACGGCCACGTGTCACAGACTGCTCGCGGCGCTGGCCGGTGATCCAGCCCTTCGCCTCGGCCAGAGCGCGCGAGAGCGGCTCCACTTTTCGAAGCTGGCAGCACTCGCGTCGGTTCTCGATAGAGTGGTAGAAACTCCCTGGACCTTTGAGCTGGAGAAGCTGTTGGAGCGGCTCAGTCTGGGGCGTGTAAGCCACGATCTTGATGCCGTAGCGCTGGTTGAGCTGCGCCCAGAGGTCGTAGGTTTCTTGATGGAGCCGCCCCGTGTCCAGCACAAAGACCGAGATCGGGAGCTTGGACTGGGAAATCAAATCTAGCAGCACCACGTCTTCAGCGCCGAAGCTACAGGCGAGCTTCAGGCCGTCGCTGTAGATTGCGACGGCTCGCTGGAGTACGGCACTTGCGTCCAGCTCTTCCCAGTTTAATTCAGGCATACTGGCGTCTAGTCTACTCTGTTAATTCTAGTTTTGCAATAGGAATAGTAGTGTTTGTCCTAGAGTCCGGGAAAGAGTGTGGCGCTGAGAAAAATCCGATACGCCTTGATCCGCCCGTGGTCGTTGTCTTGACGGGGCTGGCAGCGGATGCCGGTGACCGTCTGCTCACTTCCTAGGTCTACCACGAGCTGATGGGGATGGGGCGTTTTGTCTGCGCTCCAAGCTGTGTGCCAGAACGTGACGGGCTGTAGATCGAAGACATTGTCTGCCGTGCCGCTCTCTCCGACCAGCTCCTCACTGTCGGCGTAGGCGATCTTCCAGGCACCGCGCGACAAGAGCCTGCCGTCAGGGCCGAGGAGCTCTAGCTCGGTGAGGGTGGTGTAGACACTGTTATCCTGGGCGCTGAGCGCTTCTAAACAGAGGTAGCGGCCCTTAGCAGGCGCGGCAAAGCGCGCCTCCTGCCACTCGCCGCCGGGGCCGAACGTGCCCGTATGTGTCGGCGTGAGGCCCTCAAGCCGCAGGGTCTGGCCAGGCTTGCGGTGGCGCTGGCTCAGATCCACCACGATCTCGTCGAGAATAGGCGTGGTGCGACCCATGACTGTGGCCTTGGTGGGCGTCTCTAAATCCAGCACGATAATGCTGTTCTTGCCTTTTTTCAGCCAGCAACCAGGGCAGTAGAGTGTCTGCTGTGGCCCGATATGCCAGAAGCGCCCCAGCGCATTGCCGTTGACCCAGACCATGCCCTTGCGGAAGCCCTTCATTTCGAGATACGTGTCACCAGTCTGGGTGAGCGTGAAGCTGCCTCGATGAAAGGCGGGGCCTTCTGTAGGCGCTTTATCGGAGAAGCGTAGCCCCGGAAGCGGGGACTCACCCCAAGAGAGCGGGAAGACCTCCCAACCTGTGAGCGGCTTGCCATCGAGGCTCACCTCACCGACCAAGCCCTTGCGGTCGTGGATGCCGCGTCCAAAGTTGATCCGTCCCATCGCCTCGACTAGTACATCGAGCTGTATGGGCTTCTCTCGCGTGGGCAGACGAAGCGTGGACTGGTTGCGCCGTCGGTCTAAGACGCCCACACGCACGCCCTCCACAAAAACCTGTGTCCAGTCGTGCGCCTCGGCGAGCTTTAGCACACCCTCGGGGCCAGCGGGGAGAGTTGTCCGGTAGAGCATCGCCCCAAACCCAAGATCGTAGCTCTCCATTGCGGCAGGCCTCTCGGTGCGGATCGCACGGGGCAGGCTCTTAAAGAGCGGCGCTCGCTCGGTGAGTGCAATCTCGGGGACTGCGATCACGGGCATAGGCTCAGGGATCGCAGGAAGCGGCTTGCTCTCCGGCTGCCACTTTGCCAGCATCACCCGGAGCGCGTGGTATTTTTCGGTCGGTTTTGCGGCCTCATCCAGCGGCGCGTTGTAGTCGTAGCTGGTGACAATCGGATCATACGGCGGGCCACCCGCGCCTGCCCAGGGACCGAATGTCGTGCCGCCATGGGTCATGTAGAGCGAGAACGAGCCGCCATTATCCAGAATCCAGCCGAGGTCTTGGAGCGCCCCTGCGATAGCCCGGGTCTCGTGGGGCTTGCCCCAGTGGTCGAACCAGCCGCTCCAGTACTCGCTCACAAAGACTGGGCCATCGCAGGGGCGCTTGCGCTTGAACTCAGCGACATTGCGCTCGGCGCTATTGCCAAAATTCACGGTCGAAAGCACGCCCGGAAGCGCGTTTTGCGTAAAATTCGATGACCAGTCGCACGCGGTGAGCGGCACATCCGTGAAGCCCGCAGCCAGTAAGAACTTGCGCACCGCCTCCATATAAGGTCGGTCGGTTCCGTACGCCCCCAGCTCGTTCTCCACCTGCACCAAGGCAATCGGGCCGCCATGCGGGAGCTGAAGTGGCGCGAGAACCCGCCCAACCTCTTTTAAGTAGCGCTCCACGGCCGCTAAATAGTCGCTGTCCGCCGACGAGCGCAGCTGGATGTCTTTCTTCTTGAGGAGCCACCAGGGCAGGCCGCCCATCTCCCACTCCGCGCAGACATAGGGCCCCGGCCGCAAGCAGACCAGAAAACCCTCTTTTTGGGCGAGCTTGATAAACGCCGCCGCATCGGCCATGCCGGACCAGTCGAACTTGCCAGGGTGGGGCTCGTGGCGGTTCCAGAACAGATAGACCGCCACAGTGTTCAGGCCCATTGCCCGAAGCAACTTCAGGCGGTGGGCCCAGTACTCGCGCGGAATCCGGGCGAAGTGAAGCTCGCCGCACAGAAGACGAATCGGTTTACCATCGAGGAGGAAATCGGCTTTTCCGATCTCAAAGCGGGAAGACATGGCCTGAATTATACACTGCCGGTTTTCAACTGGTGGCAGATGAGGTACGCTACGGCATGAAACAACAAGAGCGGGGGGGCTGGAAGGCGGCGCACGAGTGCCATCTGGGAGCGCGGAAGGGCAATCTTGTGATCCGTACCACCGGCGGCGACCCGTATCTGATGGCGAGTGAGGTGCCGTCGGTGGGGGGAACCCTCACGCTGGAGTGGCGTCAGCGGACAAAGACACGTGGCTCGGCGGAGGTGTTCTGGGGCGATGCGCGTGGTGGGTTTGCCGCGGAGCGTAGCGTCCAAGTGGGCTACACGCCCGGCGAGAAGTGGCAGGAGCTGAGGGCGACTCTGCCCGTACAGGGCGCTCTCACGGCACTGCGCCTCGATCCGTGCCAAGGCCAGGGCGAGCTGGAGCTTTCTTGGCTGCGCCTGCGTGACACTAGCGGCAAGCTGGTGCGCGAGTGGAAGTTCATGAACCTCAAAGACGCCGAGCCCGCCGGAGTCTTACCGCCTGCGGAGAAGTGGGCCTTCCTCGATAATGGCAAGATCCGTATCGGGGTGAAGGTATCGTCGGGGACGGCGATTGGCTGGCTCTCGCTCTCTAAGTCCGAGCGGAACCTGCTCAATCATTGGGACCACGGACGCTTAGTCCAGCAGAGCTACTACGGCGACGACGACGGCTCGATCTGGGGAAAGCAGCCCTGGCGCTGGAACCCGGTGCAGGGCGGCGACTACAAGGGCACGGCGGCGAAAGTTCTGGCGCTCAAAATCGGCAAGACGGATCTCTACGCCAAGAGCATGGGGCGCAACTGGGCGGGCTGCACCGACCTCCCCGAGGCGATCTTTGAGCAGTGGATCATGCTGAAGGGCGATGTGGCGCAGGTGAAGTACCAGCTGACGTACTCCGGGACACACTCCCACGAGAGCCGTCACCACGAGATTCCCGCGATTTTCTTAGAGCCGGATTTAGACACGCTGGTGGTCGGTGGCAACGAAGCGGCGCGCAGCAAGCCCGGCTGGCCCAACGAGAGCCGCAAGCTCCCTGAGCACTGGGCGGCCTACGTGGACAAAGACGAGTTTGGGGTCGGGGCAAAAGTGCCTATCGCCGACGAGCTGACTTGCTACCGCTTCGGCGACGGCAAGCCGGAACACGGGAGCTGCTCGTACTTTGCGCCGCTGACAAAGTTTGCGATCACGCCTGGTATGGTCTTTACCTACGACCTCTATCTCACCTGCGGGACGCTCACACAGATTCGGTCACGGCTCGATAGAGCCGATAAAGGCGATGTGCCCCGACTCTAGGCTGTCGTCGGTGGCAGAGGCGACAATCGCTTTTGCGAACTCAGCCACCGTGGGCAGATCGCGGCTACTGTCCAAAGTGCCTTTCTGGAGGCGCTCCAGCAGCCGCACCGTGATCGTTCCCTCGATGCCATCGCCACTGACGATAGTGAGCCTGATGCCCCGTGCCTCTAGCTCGGGGATGCGCCTGCGGAGTCCCTCCTCGCCTGCTTTCTTGCTTGCTGCGACAGCCTCGTAGGCGGGCACGACGGGGCGCGTGCCGTAGAAGTGCGCCCAGTGGCTGGTAACAAAAACCACGCGGCTGCCCGGTGGCATCAGGGGAAGAAGGGCATCTAAAGTTGCAAGCTGTGAGTCCCGGTTGAGCTGCATCGCATAATCCGCATCTTTGTCTTTCTCCATCCCGCCGCTGGCATTGAGAATGAGCAAGTCGAGGTGGCCGAAGTGGGCGCGGACGCTCTGGGCCATGGCATCGCGCTCCTCGGCATGAGTAATATCGGCCTGAGCCAGAAGCGCCTGCTGGCCAAGAGACTCAACCTGAGCCGCGACTTCTTCCGCGCGTGGGCCTTTGCTTCGGTAGTTGATGACCACATCCGCGCCGTCTTCGGCGAGCAGCAGGGCTACCGCCGCACCAATCCCACGCGAGGCCCCCGTCACCAGCGCCACTTTCTGGGTTAACTCCATACCGAGAGTATACCTTTAGCCTGTTGTACGGAGGGCAGTTGTGCTCTAGTGTGAGGCTTGTGTCCGCACGAACGCCGCCGCGAGCCGGTACTCTTCCTCACTGGGCAGATGCTCCAGCATAAAGGGAGTGTCGGGAGGGAGCGCACGCATCTCCTCTAAAAATACGCCGTAGTCCAGCCCACCGAGGCCGGGGCGCACTTCGTCGAGGTGCACCGTGAGGTTCTCCCGAAGCAAAATATCTTTCGCGTGCACTCCCACAATCTGTGGGCCCAGCAGCGCAAAGCACTCGCGCAGGAACTCGGCGTTGTGGAAATAACGCGCCGGGCAGTTGATCAAATTCACCGGGTCGAGATGCGCCGCGACACTTTTTCGGTCAATGGCCTGCATCAACTCCAAGTAGCTCTGCGGCGAGTCCGGGTACATCCAGGGCATGGTCTCCAGCGTGTAGACCGCCCGCGCTGGCTGGACACTATCCACGATCTCTTGCACGCTCTCCACAATCCGGGCAAACGCTGCCTCCGTGAGATCCTCCGCGCATGGCCCGTCCCACTTTGTCCCCAGCGACCCGGCGATATTGACACAGCAGACCGCCCCAATTCTTTCGGCCAGCTCCAGCTGCCGCTTGCAAAACTCCCGCGCCTCACGCCGGATTTTGTTGTCTTGAGAGAGCGGATTGCTCCATGCCCCGACCTCGGCGATCACAATATCGCTCTCCCGCGCTGCCTGGGCGTAGGCCGCAATCGTCGAACGATCGGCATCGCTTTTCACCGGGCAGTACGCCGCCCGGTAGCCCGCTGCCTGTACCGCGGCGACCCATTTCTGGGGTGTCGAAATATCCCCAAATACGGGGCCACCTAATCTCATATACCCTCCTCATCTCATATACCCTCCTCCCCCTGCCCCTCCTCCCAACCCTGGGAGACGGGTTGAGAGGAGGGGAGACTATCTCCCGAGATGCTGTAGTCGTGCGACTCCCCTCCGCCCACACTTCCTCCCAGGGTTGGGAGGAGGGGCAGGGGGAGGAGGGCTTAGAGCAGACTCTCCGGGGCGACGAAGGGGATTGCAAACTCTTCGCTTAGGGGCTCGTAGGTGAGCTTGCCTTCGACAATATTCAGGCCCTTGCGCAGGCCCGCGTCGTCTTTGAGGGCTTTCTTCCAGCCTTTTTTGGCGAGAGACAAGACATACGGGAGCGTGGCGTTGGTGAGCGCTGCCGTAGACGTGTGCGGAACGGCGCCAGGCATGTTGGCGACGCCGTAGTGCAGGACGCCGTCCACAAAGTAGGTGGGGTTCTGGTGGGTGGTCGGGTGCGTCGTCTCTATACAGCCGCCCTGATCCACGGCCACGTCTACGATGACCGCGCCCTTTTTCATCTGGGCGACCACACTTCGGGGAACAAGTGTCGGGGCTTTTGCGCCCTTGAGCAGCACAGCACCGATCAGAAGATCCGCCTGGAGCGCTTTCTCGCGGATCGCCGCGAGGGTGGAGTAGAGCGTGCTGACGTTTTTCGGCATCACGTCGTCTAAATAACGCAGGCGGGGGATCGAGACATCAAAGAGGCTCACATTGGCACCCAGCCCCGCCGCCATCTTCGCCGCCTCAGTGCCGACCATACCGCCGCCGATAATCACGACGTTGGCAGGGGCGACGCCGGGGACGCCTCCGAGGAGAATCCCGCGTCCGCCCATTGCACGCTCTAGGTACTTCGCGCCCTCTTGAACCGCCATACGGCCCGCCACTTCACTCATCGGGGCCAGCAGGGGTAAGAGTCCATCGGGGGTTTCTACCGTCTCGTAGGCGATGCAGACCGCGCCGGATTCAAGGCACGCGTCGGTGAGCTCGCGGCTGGCGGCAAAGTGGAAGTAGGTAAAGAGAATCTGCCCGGAGCGCAGGAGCTTATACTCGGCGGGAAGTGGTTCTTTGACCTTGATGACCATCTCACAGCGTGCAAAGACCTCCTCAGGCGACGAGACAATCTGTGCGCCAGCCGCGGCGTAGTCTTCGTCCTCAAAGTTGATCCCGGAACCACAGCAGGTCTCCGCCAGAACCGTGTGGCCTGCCGTAACAAGCGCCTCGACACCCGCTGGGAGAAGCCCCACGCGGTTCTCGTCGTCTTTAATCTCGCGAATAACTCCTACAATCATAGCTAAGAGTATACCCAAAAAATTAAGACAGTCTGCGGAAAGTCCAGAGCCGGTGCAGGGTGAAGCTCCAGAGCGCGATCACGGGGAGCGCGATGGCCTTGCCGATCCACTGTGGCGCAACGCCACCGAGCGGCCCAATGCGCTCGGCCAGCGCGGCAATACCAAAGTCGAGTAAAAGCGCGACACTATGCACCACGGCAAAGCGCCCCGCTTGTGTGGTTGCGGCTTGGTCTTTTGCTTCGGCGAAGGTGAAGTGACGTGAGCCGATAAAGTTGACGATTGCGGCGAGCAAGTAGGCAAGCGGGTTGGCAAGCAAAACACGCCAGCCGAGGCCATGCGTAAAAAGTGCGACGGCAGCGTACTCGACCACGGTGGAGACCGCTCCCACACTCACAAAGCGCATCAGGCGCTGGAGAATCGTCACGTTGGTTTCTTTCCGATGGCAAGAATCGAGAGCCCGTAGGGGAGCGGTAGGGAGAGAAGAGGGCGCTCGGCGGCAAGCACGGCGCTGAGGGTATGGTTGAGCCAAGGCGTGACGGGCGCGACATCCGACGACTCGTCTTTACGGAGCCGACTGAGCAAGCGGGCAGCGACAATGGCGGGAAAGAGCAGTGTGTTCCAGTGCGAGCAAAACGTTACCTCTAGGCCCGCCTCAGTGAGGAGCTTTCTCACTTGGGGGCGGGTGTAGCGCCGCGCGGTCTGCACGACCAAATCGTGGTGGCCGCGGAGCCAGTCGTAGGCGGGGAGATTGACCAGAACGTGTCCGCCCGGCTTGACCACGCGAGCGGCTTCTTTTGCGGCTTGGGTATCGTCTACGGCTTGGTGGTACCAGACATCCAGCGAGACCACGGCATCGAAAGTGTTATCGGAGAAAGGCAGGGCATTGACAGAGCCCTCGAGGAGGTTTTCAAGCCCCCGCGTCTTGGCAAGCCGGAGCGCCTCAGGCGAGGAATCCAGCCCCGTGACCGCAAAGCCCGCATCGGTCAAGCGCCGGGCAAGCATCCCCGTGCCGCAGCCCGCATCGAGAACGGTTGCATCGGGCGCGTCGGGCTTGAGAAGCTTGAGTACATGGCCGTGAAGCGTGCGGTACCAAAAATGATCCGCCTCCACCGTAAACATTCGCTCATACTCCCCGATTTCCATGCCGGCTCCTATGGTATCCTTTTCGCATGCAATTTTGCGAGGATCAGGTAAATTTCTTTCGCACCGAAGGCTGGCTGGCCGTGGAGAGCTTCTGGAGCGAGCAAGAAGTCGCGGCGATGCGTATTGAGCTAGAGCGTCTTAAGACCGAGGGCAAGCTCCGCAATATCGCGACGGAGGGCGACGGTAAGACCTACTCGACCACCAAAGTCAATCTCCAGCTCTGCCCGATGTGGCCGCACTCCGAGCTGTTTAAAGCGATGCCCTTTGCGCCTAAAGTTGTGGCGGCGATTGAGGCGCTGATCGGTGCGCCTGCGCTACTGCATCTCGACCAGGTGTTTCTCAAGCCGGGCAAGCAGGGCATGGGGACGAACTGGCACCAGGACAATGCGTACTTTCAGATTCCGGATCCGCTCAAGGGAACCGCGCTCTGGACCGCCGTTCACGATGCGACTCTCGCCAACGGGACACTCAACGTCATCCCCCGCGCCTTCGTCGAGCCACTACCCCACGAGCGCGACGGCTTCTCCGATCACCACATCCGCTGCTGGCCCGACGAAACCAAAGCCATTCCTGTGGAGATTAAAGCGGGCGGTGCGATCTTTTTTTGCTACGGCACGCCCCATGCCACGGGAGCCAATACGACCGAGACGGAGCGTGCGGGTGTCGCACTGCACTTTATCCACACCGATCAGAGTGGGGTGGCGCGCAGTGGCTTTGAACCCGAAAAGCGCCCGTCGTTAATTGCGGATGCCGCTGCGTGGGATGCTCAAGTCGCGCGGGTTCTCGCATGAGGCAGGTGCGCTGGCAGGCCGATCTCGATGCCGCCTTTGTCGAGGCACGGGCGCAGAAGAAGCTGCTCTTTGTGCTCTTTCGCTGCCAGCGGGAGAAGCGGGACGCGGCGATCCTCCAGCCCACCGACCCAAAGCTGATTGCGCTGCTCACGGAGCACTATCTTCCGGTTCGGGTGATTAGCCTCAAGGGACTGGACCTCAATCGCTTTCGCTTCGACTACGACCAGCAGCTGATGGGGCTGGTGCTCACTCCCGACGGTGTCACTCTCGCCCGCTGGGGCGGCGACGACGTCTCGGTGGCTTCTCTTGTCACGCTTCTGGAGCAAGTGCGCACGGTGGTGTGGCCCAAAATGGCTTCGCCACCTGCTCCTCAGACACTGCGCCAGAAGTTCCCCGCCTTTGCGCAGTCCAAGCGCGCCGACGAGCCGTGCTACCACTGCCACTATGTCCACGATGCCGAGATTGAACAGCAACGCAAGGCGGGGACATTTCAAAAACTCTCGCTCTTTCGCTATCCTCCGCCGAGCGTGCTCGGGCTCACGCTGGATGATGGCAACCGCATTGCATCCGTGAGGCCCGGCTCCGTGGCGGCGAAAGTGGGCTTGAGAGTGGGGGAGCGGCTGACGATGCTCAACGCCCAGCCGATCTACACCGCCGCCGATGTTGCCTTTGCGCTGGATGCGCTCCCCGCAAGAGTAAATCGCGTGGTGCTCAATGGAAAGCCCATCACCCTACCGTCGGGCTGGCGCACCTACGACATCTCCGCCCGCCCGTCGCAGGGGGCGATCCCCCCGATCTTTGGGTTCTGGGAGGAGCCGGTTCCCAGCAGCAAGACCCTGGCACTGAAAGTGAACTTTGTCTTTCCCGGCGAGAAATGGGCAGCGTCGCTGGGTGGCCTCAAGCTCGGCGATGTGATTGTGGCGGTGGATGGCAAGACCCTGCCGCAGATGACCCCGCGCCAGTTCCACACTTGGCTGCGTCTCAACAAAGAAGTCGGGCAGAAGGTAAGGCTCACGGTTTTGCGGGGCGGCAAGCGCCTGATTCTCACCCTGCCCTGCTTGGATTTGCGCTTGGATTGAACCCCGTATCTACTTCGGCGGCAGCCAGCCGCTTTTTTCATAGCCCAGGCCGTAGGCATCGGCCATGCGGTTGAAGAACGCAAAGAGCGCCGTGTCAAAAGCTGCCTCGAAGATCTGCTCGTCTGTCCAGCCCGCTTTTCGGAGCGCCTCGATATCCAAGTCGGAGGTCTTGGCGGGCTCTAGAGTCAAGCGCTTCACAAACTTCAGCAGCTCGCGCTCTTTCGGGGCGAGGCCCTTGGCTTTCTCCGGCTCGCCCATGCCGACCGCGTCGACGTCACTGATTTCTTGTCCCTGCGACCGCAGGAAACCACCATGGCTAGACACTCAGTACTTACACCGGTTCAGCGCCGAGACATAGGTCGCCACCAGCTCTTTCTGGCGGCGTGTCAGGGCACCGTCTGCGAAGTGCATCATGCCCGCAAGCTGCTGCACCATCGCCATCGCCTCGGGTTTTAGGCTCATCGTGCGCATGATGCCGGGGATCTGCTGTGGACTCTTGAAGGGCATTCCCATTTTCCTGAGCGCCTCAAAGCGCGGGTCGGCGGGGTCGGTAAGCCAGTCAATCCGTGCCACATCGCCTGCCTGACGGGCGAGCATCATGAGCTCATCGGGGTTGGTAGCCTTGCCCGTCAGTCGGCCCCGGCGGTCAAAGATCAGGGCGGTGGGAGTCGTGACGATCTCGTTTTTCTTGGCAATGGGCTCCTCGCCCGTCTTGAGGTGAATGACTTGCAGGCCCACCGGCTTGCCTTTGAGCTGCGCCTGAATGCCTTCAAAGTACTGCTGCTCCATCGTGCTGCTCGGGCGATAGAAAAAGAAGATCGTGGGTTGTTCGGGCGTGAGATGATCGGTAAACACCACGTCTGCGCCGGTGGAGAGAGGAGTCTGTCTCATAGTGCGATTATGGTACCATGGCCCATGTTTCTCCGCGCCTATCCCGCTGGCAAGCCCGCCGTACTCTCTGCCAGTCTACAGATTCACCTCCCGTTTGTTGCTGAAGGCGAGCTGCTCGTTCACCACGACCGTCATGGAGCGAGCCTCTTGCGTTCTGAGACGCCCGCACCCGAAACTGCCCTCTACATCGGTGACTTAGATGGCGTCCCGTGCCTCGCGTTCTCTCAACCACTCCCCGCCGATGACGATGCCGTAGAGCCGGAGAACGTCAAGCGCCTTGGCCTGCGCTCGCTCTTTGGTCATATGAGTGACGAAGAGATCACGGTCGCAGGGTATGCCTCGCAGCTTATTCGCTGGCACAAAAATGCCCGCTTCTGCCCGGCCTGCGGCGGCCCGACCCACAATGATGATGGCTGGAACCAGAAGTGTGTGGCCTGCGGTTTCTCTCACTACCCGCCCGCCACGCCCGCCGTACTGATCCTTGTCCACGATGGCGCGGGCAATATCTTATTGGCCCAGAAAGAAGGCTGGGGGAAGCGCTACTCGATTCTCGCAGGCTTTGTCGAGCCCGGCGAGTCACTGGAAGATTGCTGCCGTCGTGAGACCATCGAAGAAGTGCAGGTCACGGTAGGGGAGTGCACCTACGACGGCAGCCAGACCTGGCCGTTTCCGCATCAGCTCATGGTCGGCTTTCTCTGCCGCTACGACTCCGGCACCATCACCCCCGACCCCACCGAGCTCTCTCACGCCGCGTGGTTCCACCACACCAACCTCCCCGAGCTCCCGCCCCCCTACGCCCTCTCTCGCCAGCTCATCGACCGCTGGGTGAAAAACTGTGAAAAATAGCACTGTGGAACAAAAATGCTAAAGCCAATGTATAATGACTGAGTCCATCACGCTGTGCCCTGGGTCCGCCCCCGAAGTTGGAGGCAGTTTACCGGGAGGCATAGCGGCTCTCGACGATGAGTGCGCGGAGCTGATGGGGACAAGGCGCGGCTGGGTATCCCACCGCGCCTTTCTCGTTTTTGTGGGGTACATTGGTGAGGAAGAAGGAGAATTCAAATGAAACGTTTGCCGATTGCGATCTTTGCCGTTGGAATGCTCAGTGGGCTTGTGCTTGCCCCGAGTGCGAGTGCTCAGCTCGATAAGCTTCTCAAAGGTGGAGCGATTGTCGTCGCTATTGACAAGTTTGGTGGGGACATCAATAATTTTGTGGATAGGTTGGTCGGAAATCCTCCTAAGTCTGCTGAGACCCGTGTAGTGCCAATCCTTTCGATTGGTAAGGGAACCTACGCAGGCGCGGCGCAGATCACGGGGCCGAAAGCGCAGGTGGATAAAGTGCGTGCTATCGCCCAGATCGAAGGGGATGCTCGGCTTGGTCTTCAGATTCGGGTGAAGGGGCTGATCCCGGTCGAGAGCCGTGAGGTGAAGAACTTAGACTCCCTCAAGCGTGTCGCGGGGGTGGGAGTCACGGGCTTGATAGACGCCAAGCTGTAGTGTTTAGAAAAACGCGGTAACCTGCTCGGCGATGTAGGCAATTTGTTCATCGGTGAGCTCGGGGTAAAGGGGCAGAGAGAGAATTCTCTCTGCCTCTGCGTCTGCGATGGGGCAGGTATCCTGTTGGCCTAGGTGCGCCAAGGCAGGCTGACGGTTCTGGGGAATAGGGTAGTGAATCTGAGTCCCGACTCCCCGCTCGGTTAAGTGCTGGCGCAGGGCATTGCGCTTCTCGGGGGTGGTGCGAACCACGTAGAGATGCCAGGTATTGTGGCTATAGTCCGTCTCTACTGGCAGCTCGACTCCCCGAAGAAGCTGGCGATAGAGCGCGGCTAGCTCCCGGCGACGTGCCAGGGATACGTCTAAGTGTCGCAGTTTCACCCGCAGGATCGCCGCCTGGATTTCGTCGAGGCGTGAGTTCACGCCTTCAGACAAGTGCTCGTAGCGCTGCGTCCCCTCGCCGTAGTTGCGCAGGCTCCGAACCATTGCTGCAAGTGCGGGATCGCCCGTTGCCACTGCTCCCCCATCGCCGTAGGCCCCCAGGTTCTTGGTGGGATAGAAACTAAAAGTCGCGATTTTCCCGAGGGTGCCCGTGAGCTGACCCCGCCAGCGTGTCCCGTGGCTCTGGGCACAGTCTTCTAAGATCGGGATACCGCACTCCAGTAATGGCCCGAGATCCACTGCCTGGCCGTAGAGGTGCACCGGGACAATCGCCTTGGTCTTTGGGCCGATCTTTGCCAGCGCCTTCTGTGGATCGAGGCAGAGCGTGTCGGCTTGAACATCCGCAAAGACCGGAATCGCGCCGATCTGTCGGATGGCTGCTGCTGTTGGAAAGGCTGTCATGGGCGTCGTGATCGCTTCGTCGCCCTGGCCGACGCCCAGCGCCCGGAGCGCCAGCGCAATCGCGTCGGTGCCATTTGCAACCCCTATAACACTGGCTCCCCCCCCGCCCCCGATAACGGGGGAGCCAATGTTGAGCCACGCCCCGAACTCTTGCTCAAAAGCCTTGCCTTGCTCGCCCAGCACAAACCAGCCCGCCTCTAAAACGCTCTGAAGGGCGGCATCTAGCTCTGGCTTGAGCGTGGCATACTGGCTCTTGAACTCTGCAAAAGGAATCGTCATAGCGCTCCCCAATAGTGCTGCCGGTTTTCTCGGTAAAACTCGACCATACGCTCAAGTCCTGTGGCGAGATCCACACGCGGAAGCCACTGGGTTGCACTGCTGAAGCGCGAGAAGTCCGCGTAGTAGTCTCCGATATCAATGCGCTTTTTTTCCTCAGGCCAAGGAATGTAGCGGAGGGTGAGTCTTGGGCAGATCGCTTGAAGTGTCTCGGCAACCTGGCGCAGAGTGACCACTTCAAAGTGGCCTAGATTAAACGCAAGGCCAAAGCACTCAGGGGTCGAGGCGGCCCGCAGCAGTGCCTCCACGACATCGCTGACCTCGTTCATGTCCCGGCGCTGCTCACCATCTCCGTAGAGAGTGATCTCGCCGCCCTCCAGCGCCGCTCGTACAAACGTGGTGATAAAGCCCTGTGTGCTGCCTTTGGTGAGGAGCATCCGAGGGCCGTAAGTATTGGTAAGGCGCAGGGAGACTGTCTTGATCCCGTAGACATCATGGTAGAGCAGGTGGTACATCTCGCCTGCGACATTGTTGACCCCATTGACATCCACCGGACGGATCGGGTGGTTCTCGGAGACCGGTAGACCGAGAGGCTTGCCATAGATCTGGCGGGTGCTGGTGTAGACCACAATAGCCCCTGGGTTCTCATGGCGCACCAGCTCCATCAAGATCATCTGGCTGCGGCAGTTGATCTGAAGGTCCGTCTCAGGATCGCTCATGGAGTCCAAGTGGCTGACTTGGCCCGCGAGATTGAAGATCACATCACGGTGGCGCACAAGGGAGCGCATCGCCTGATCGCGCATGTCTGCCTCAGTGACCGTGACTTTATGCTCGATCCCCACGAGGTTATGGTAGTTTCCTCCATGACCTGGAATGAGCGAGTCTACGATATGGACACTTGCGCCTAGTGCTACAAGTCGGTGGGCGAGGTTACTCCCGATAAATCCCAGCCCTCCCGTGATAAGGCAGTCTTTTCCGGCAAAGTCCATCACCAAAACCTACTTTCGCAGCCCTAGAGCACGCAGAATGCGCCCTCCTGTGCGCCAGAGAATCAGCTTGAGCCAGAGAGCGAGGAGCTTTCCTAGTGACGCAATAATTCTTTTAGGCTTGAAGAACTGAGACGTCCCCGAGACACGTGGGTAGTGGTGTACACCCGCTTCCATGATCTTCATTTTGGAGTTATTCATCTCAAAGACCAGCTCCGGGCAGATGGAGCCGCTATTGGAGGTGAGGGTCAGCGATTCGAGAACCTCGCGCCGCATCAGACGGAAATCGCAGTCCGTATCGCGGATGGGCAGTCCAAAGAGAAGCTTCGCGCTCCAGTGGTAGCTACGGCCCACCACGACCCGCACCCAGTTATCGCCGCGCTTGAGCTTGTAGCCATTTACCATACCAACCCCTTCGACCATCTGAGGAAGGAGGACTACCAGCTCCGTCGGATCGTACTGACCGTCGCCATCGGTGTAGAAAACATAGGTCTTGCTGGCCGCTGCAAAGCCGCTACGAAGTGCCGCCCCATAGCCTCCGTTTTTTTCATGGGTGACCACACGCAAAAACGGGTATTTTTGCTGACGGTCCGCGAGCACGGCGGCAGTCTGGTCGGGGCTGCCATCATTGACCACGATAATCTCGTAGTCGCGGGCCACACGTGCCAAGATCTTCGCCGACCAGTCCACAAGTGAGCCTATCGTGTGGGCATCGTTGTAGGCAGGAAACATCACGCTCAGGCTCTCTCCCTCAGAAAGCTGAGGCAGAATGTCTCGTGTGACCCTATCCTGCGCCACCGTTTCCCAGGGCATGGGAGTTTGTTCGGGGAGGGGGGTGACGGATAGTTTTAAGGGGGGATCAGGAGCGTGCATGGCTTAGGAACGTTAGTGTCGCAGACAACATACCTTAAATTTCTTTCCGCTGCCGCAGGGGCAAGGATCGTTGCGGCCCGGTGCTTTCTTGGTTGCCGCCGCTGCTGTCTCTTTTTGCAGGAGCAGTGCCATGAGCTCGGCAGGGGCACGGCCTGCGTGAAGAAGCCTGGTCATCGTTTTCATGTAGGGGTCTACATGGTGGAAAAACTTTAAGTATCCGGCGCAGAGATAGTTAAGGCCCCACTCCCCATCCGGGGCTTTGAGAAAGCGATGCTTGGGGCACTCACCGTGGCAGGCAAAGCGTACATCGCACTCTCGGCAGTACTTAGGAAGTGTGTCGCGCTTGTCGTTGCCGAACTTGCGCATCGTCTCACTATTGACCAGCTCGCTAAGGGGCGTGTCTTTTAGGTTTCCCAGTTTGTAGTCGGGGTAAACATAGTGATCGCAGGCATAGAGATCCCCGTTGTGCTCTAGTGCCAGTGCCGCGCCACAGGTCTCGGAGAAGACGCACAGGCTGGGGCCTGCGCCAGCCCAGTTGCCCAGGGCCACATCGAACATCTGGACAAATGTCCGGCCAATATCACGCCGCACCCACTCATCAAAGATGGCGATGAGAAACTTACCATAGTCTTCTGAGCGTACGGACCAATCGGTGACGGGCGAGCGCGGCTGTCCAGGCTGTGCAGGGGTGGCTAGCGAGAGCTGGATCAGGCCATCTTGTGTCTCAATCGGGGCGATGGGGTTGCGCTCCACCAGCGGAATGAACTGAATGTAGCCCGAGCCCACTTCTCGCAGAAACTTATAGACCGCCAGCGGCTCCTGGGAGTTCTTGCGATTGACCACGGTGAGCGTGTTGAACTCAACGGCATGTTTCTTCAAGACCGCCATCCCCGCCATCACGCGCTCAAAAGTCGGGCGGCCTTGCTTGTCTACTCTATAGGCATCGTGCAGATGCGCTGGGCCATCCACCGAGAGCCCAATGAGAAAGTTATTCTTGGAAAGAAACTCGCCCCACGCGTCGTCGAGAAGCGTCCCGTTGGTCTGGAAGGCATTGTGGATCGTCTTACCATTGGCGTATTTCTTCTGGAGCGCCACGACGCGCTCAAAAAAACGCACCCCCAGAAGTGTCGGCTCCCCTCCCTGCCAGGCGAAGTTAATCTCTGGGACACTCTGGCTCTCGATGTACTGTTGGATATAGCTCTCTAAAATCTCCGGGGGCATCTCCCAGGAGGGCCGCTGCTTGCGCTCACTTTGGTAGAGATCCTCTTTTTCCAGATAAAAGCAGTAGCGACAGTCGAGGTTACAGATCGGCCCAATAGGCTTGGTCATCACATGAAATGCGGGGAGCTGTCCTACTCCGGTCAGCAAGGGGGTCGAGGGCATACGTCATTATACGCTAAAGCCTCTTAGAATCTGAGGCATAAAAAAACTCTCAGGTATGATAGGGCTATGCAAAAAGTACTCAAGACCCTTCCTCGCCTCTGCTTTGTAGGGCTGGGATTTATTTTTTCAGGTTGTGGCAAGCAGGATGAAGTGATCGATATCCCAAACACCAACCAGCCTGCTCCACGCTCAGCTTCACGGGATTTACAGGCAAAACTTAATCTGACGGAAGACCAGAAAAGCAAGCTTCAAGAGATCCGTCGTAAGTACACTCTTGAGGCAGTGGCTATTGAAAAAAAGTACGTGGAGCTGACCAAGCCCTATCAAGCGGAGGCGATGGCGAGTGGGCGCGGAGGAAAATCAATGGATCCGAAGACCAAGGCTGCTCTGGATGCCGTTGTGGCGAAGAAAAACGGGGAGCTAGAGCCCCTGAAAGCCAAGCAAAAAGAAGAAGAGCAGGCCATTTATACGCCTGAACAAAAGAAGATCCTCGAAGAGTTTGCTGCGAAAAAGTAGCGTCAAGTTCTAGGTGACGATGAGGGCTAGGTAGTAGTAGGCGATGGGGGCGGTGAAGAGGAGCGAGTCGAAGCGATCCAATAAGCCGCCGTGGCCGGGCATGATTCCCCCGAAGTCTTTAATGCCTAGGTCGCGTTTGAGGGCGGACTCGCACAGATCACCGACCTGGCCGAGGGCACCTAGAATCGGGCCGAGAATCAGGCAATGGTACCAGGGAAGGTGTGCCCAGGCTCCCCAGAGCAACGATGTGAGAGTTGCGGTGACTAGCCCGCCAATGGCCCCGACCACGGTCTTATTGGGCGAGAGTGAGGGCGCGAGCTTGCGGCTATTTTGTCCGAAGCGCACCCCAAAGGCATAGGCTCCGGTGTCGGTCATCCAGGTGACGGCGATCACGTAAAGTGTCAGCCACGCGCCGTAGCTGACCGAGGGGCCATTGCCCCAGGGGAGAGGAATGGCGATACTCTGACCCGGTAGCAGGGAGCGCAGGAAGACCAGGTACGAGACAAGCCACCCGACATAGGCCACGCCAAAGAGAGTCACCCCGAGGTTCGCCACCGGCTCCGACTCACGCCGTAGAACCTGATTGATCAGAGTGGCAATCGTCAAAACGACCAGCATCACGGGCAGGAAGTTGACAAGCTGACCTCGGCTCACGTTCCAAGCGGCGAACTGCAAGACCACCACCCCGATATAGGAGAGCTGCTCGTTAGGTCGGAAGCCACGGTGCTTGAGCGCCTTAAAGTACTCACTGGCACAGATCAGGGCAATGAGTGCCACCGCGAGGGTGAAGACAATCCCCGGAAAGCGGTCTGGCCAGACCTCCACAAAGATCAGCGCCAGGATGAGCGGGATTCCTACAAACGCCGAGAGAAGGCGCTTGGGCAGCCCCGGTGGCATGGCATCGCGGACGGCCTTGGCACGCTCCTGTGCCTCATGGGCGTACTCACGCCCCAGAGCGGCGGCGCGCTCCTGGGCCTCACGCATCCGCTCTTGGGCATCGCGAAACGGATCGCTCATGGGCGTCCCAACCCTTTCAAGTAGAGCCACTCTTCATGGGTGTCTAGGTCGCACGCCAGATGCGGGTGGGCATCGGGAAGGGCGCGGCAGCGGCAGCCGGTGAGCGCGGTGGCGCGGGCTTCGGCGGCAGCGACGGTAAGGCCACCGGTGGCGAACTTCAGGGCGAAGCTTAAACCAAGTAGCTGCGCCATCTGCCACTGGCTCTTGCGAGCGTTGAAGACTTTCTCAATGAGGCCACGGTTGCGCTGAACTGCCGCAGGGCGCATCAAAAAGACCGAGCCGCCCGTTAATTCCCCGTCGCGCAGCTTTGTCCAGGCTCCGGGAGTGCCAGGAAAGCGCGCCTCGTAGCGCTGGCGGTCCGTGATGGGGAAGACAATGTCAGCGTCTTCGGGGGCGTTTTCCACGAGCCAGCGCACCGACTCGGCGCAAAGATACGGCAGATCCGAGGCGGCAAAGAGCGCAAAACCCCCAACATTGGCTCCCCCGTTATCGGGGGCGGGGGGGGCGGAGCCAGTGTTGGAGCCAATGTATTCTAGGCCACGTACCAGGTTCTCTATCCCATTATTGCCTTCCGGGATCAGGCAAGCGGCCCCGACGTGTGGCTTTAGCGCATCGGGGCCAACCACCACCGTATCGCCGACCACACCCGAGCCGGAGAGCGCCTCCAGCACACGCCAAAGCATCGGGGTACCTTCATGGAGCGCCACCAGTGCCTTGACACTCTGGCCCGTGGCCTCCGCCAGCGCTCCCTCTAGCCGTCCCCCCGCTGTCACGACCGCAGGAATCACCGTATCAGCACCTTGAGCTCTCGGGGACGGACTTCGATATTCATGGGGGTGAGGCCGCGCACCTCGCCGTCAATGTTGAGCGGCTGCGGCGGAATGGTGCCCACTTTGAGCTTGCGCACTTGCAGCATCTCGACGGCAGGATGGTCCAGGTGCTTGCCGGACGCCACGAGCTGAATCACGGGAAGGAGCTTGAACTTGGACATTTCTTTGATGATCATCACGTCCAGACGGCCATCGTCTACCTCTGCATGAGGAGCCGCTTCCATTCCCGCAGCGTAGACCTTGCCATTGAGCACCGAGACCATAAAGGCCCGCATCTGACGCTTCTCGCTATCATCGGCCTCAATCGTGAGCGCGAAAGGTTTGTACTTGACGAGCGTTTTCAAAATAGCCAGACGGAAGGCAAGCTGACCACTAGCGAACTTAATCCCGGTGTTCATCGTGTGCATCACAGCAGCATCAAAGCCCGTTCCCGCATTGTTGATAAACGGGGTGCCATTGATCAGCCCGATATCAATGCGCGTCGTCACACCCCCTAAAATTGTCGCGCAGGCTTCGCGGGTCTCCAAAACGAGCTTCAGGTTGCGAGCCATGTCGTTGCCCGTACCGGCGGGGATAATCCCAAGCGTTGCCTCGTGAGGCGCGTCGCCATCGTTCTTAGCCTGCAAGATTCCCCGCATCACATCGCCGACGGTCCCATCACCGCCGAAAGCGACCACCAGCTCGTGTTTTTTTGCCCCCGCGCGTGCCAGCTCCGTGGCGTGTCCGGGACGCTGTGTGGGAACCCACTCGAACGCTGGCCCCAGGTACGCTTGCGCCTCTTCTTTGCGCTTGCCTGCCTTGCCCCGCCCGGCAGTCGGGTTGAAGATCACCAGACCACCCTCGCTGACCATATGTTCCATGAGCCGATTGTAACGCACGAACCCTATACAGGCAATGGGAGAAAAGTCCTGCCTGAGCCTTTAACGCTGTCGTAGCGCATGTCTGCGAGGCTCTTTTTCTATGAATCGCTTTTTCTTTTTGGGGAGCCCCCAGAAATCTCTTACCATAAGGTAGCGGGGCACTAGTCGTCTCCGTCGCCACTTGTGGGCGCTTGATACAGCGCACTCGGGAACCGAACCCTGGGCTTTTGTGCGCTCCAGATTGCCCGTGCGACGGTCTCGGCATCGGCCTTGTCCACATCGTCCCAGTTGAGCTTCTCGCAGGCCTCGGCGAGGCGGCGTGCCTCGCCAGAGAGTGCCGTCTTTGCGACATTGAGCTCGTCTATCGGGATACGATTGGGCACGGAGGAAAATGGGGCGAGGTTTGGAGTGCTGGTGAAGCAGCTTGTGAGCGGGGTCGCAGTGCGGTCGAAGCGGTTCATTGCGGGGAAGCCCAGCGCGAGGCCGATGGTGCGGATAAAGCTGGTGTGATTGAAGAGGGTGCTATTGACACTGCCGCGCCGGGTGTAGGGAGAGATGCAGAGCGCGACGGTTCGGTGCCCGTCCACATGGTCCACCCCAAACTGTGAGTCGTCCTCGATTACCAGGATCAGGGTCTCTTTCCAGAACTTCGACTTGCTGATGCGCTCGACAATCCGGCCCAGCGCCAGATCGTTGTCGGCGACCGTGGCGCGGGGTGTCGGGCCACCGGCGCGGGTGCCTGCGGTGTGGTCGTTGGGCAAGAGTAGGATCGAGAGATGGGGCATCTTGCCAGATTTCTCAAAGCTGTCTATATCCGCGACATACTGGTCGGCGCGCCACTGGTCGGAGACCGTCGAGGGAAAGCCGATGTAGGTGGGATGGAGCAGGGGGCGCAGCGCGGCGTTGTCGGTGCCGGGCTTGATGGCGTAGCGCTTGCCATTATTTTGCTTGTAGTCGTCCCAGAGTGTCTTCCAGCTGGGGCGCACGGCCTTGCCTGTCTCGGTGTCGGTGATCACGGGCTTGTTGACAAACTCCCCGTAGACCCGCACCGATTTTTTCTTCGCGAGCGCTGCTGTCCAGAGAAAGCCTGTCGGGGAGCCTGAGAGCGCATCGCCGCCGTCGTAGGGATAGGAGCGTGCATGAGCGGCATAGTTCTGCTCCATGTAGCCATTGGCCACGCCTGAGACGCTCCACTGGTGCCCATCGGCAGAGTTCGTCCCGCTGGTGTAGGTGTTATCGAGCAGGACAAACTGCCGGGCGAGCGCGTGGTGGTTGGGGGTCACTTCCTCCGGAAAGAGTGCTAGCTTGGGATCTCCATTGCCCTCTTTCATGTCCCCAAAGACATAGTCGTAGGTCTGGTTCTCCTTGATGATGTAGACCACGTGCTTAAACACCGAAGGCTCCCCCACTCGCTCGGGAATCGGCACAGGCGCGACCCCACGGCGGGCAGGCTTTTCCGCCATTCCCCAGCGGTTGTTCTGCGCAACCACTTTCGGATCTGCAATACTCGCTGATGTGAACTGAACGAGTCCCATCGTCCCATGAACCCCGTAGGCAGGCGAAGGACTTATGCGCTGTGTGCGGCTCCCGTAGCCCTTGCTACTGACCACCACCAACCCTCCTCCCCCTGCCCCTCCTCCCAACCCTGCGGAGGCAGGTTGGGCAGAGGGGAGCTTATCTTCCGAGTTGCTGAAGTCACGAGACTCCTCTCTCTCCCTTCCTCCCAGGGTTGGGAGGAGGGGCAGGGGGAGGAGGGCAATGGGGTACCAGCCAGTCGGGGTGTAGCCGAGAATCTTGCCCGTGGCCAGCTCGACATGCGCGATGGCATTGGCACCGCCACAGGCCACATAGGCGATCTTCTCATCGGCACTGAGTGCGACTGCGGTGGGAATCTGGCCAAAGCCGGGGTCTTGCTCTGGGGCCAGAACAAAGGCGCGAGTCACTGTTGCACCCGCAACGTCCAACACTTGCAGCATGTCATCGTCACTGCTGGCCACGTAGAGCGTCTTGCTGTCTCTGGTAAACGCCAGGCCGCTCGGCTGCCGCCCCGCCTCCACTTTTCGCACGGTCAGGCTCGCCGTGTCCACCAGCGTCACGCTGCCGCTCTTGGCCGCATCGGTTTTTGTGTCGATTCGAATCGCGGTCCCTGCCGAGTCCGCGCTGGCCTCGCCTTTTTGTGCCACGCGCCCGCCCCGGCACGAGACGGCCAGTGTCTTGCCATTGGGGGAGAGGCGCAGGTGATACGGAGCCGCATCCACCAGAACCGTGCGCTCAGTCTTGCCATCGCTCAGCCGCACTACGACGACTACATTGCGAATCCCCATCCCGACATAGAGTCGCGTGCCATCGGGCGAGATGGCAAGACCCGTGAGCTGGGGATCGCCGGTTGCGCGGCCCCGCCCTTGGGTTCCCGCTGCGATATCTGGGTCACCCAGCGCCCCCACCGAGTCAATCGTGAGCTCTTTTTCTTTTTTCCAGCCTGTCTCGCTCTTGCTGATTTTTGCGACTTTGCCGCCTGCCAGTGTTGCGTAGAGCGCCTCACCACTCGGCTCCCAGACAATCCCCAGCGGCCCCGCCTCGATTCCGGCCACGCTCTCGACGGCTTCACCTGCGGCACTGTAGATCGCCACTTGGCTCTGCGCCAGTACCGCCACGAGTGCGCCATCGGGAGAGACTGCCACATCCTTGGGCCGCGATGCCCTCAGTGTCTGGAGTTTCCCTACGGGTGTTACCCGCTGGTTCGACGACACTAAAGTCGAGCCGTCGGCCTGCTCACCAATCTGTTCCGCATTCCCTTGTGTCAGCCCCAGCGTCACGGCTCCTAGGCCAAGCACCAGCGCCAATCCCATACTCTTTGTCTTCATGCCGACAGGATACCAAACATCAAGGGAAGATTTGTTATGTTGTCATAAACCTGCGCCGCCCGTCTCCGACACCGTGCACCAAACGATATACTGTGACCATGTTCCGAAGCACCGCCGCTCTGCTCAGTCTTTGTCTTGTTTTTATCCCTTGTGCGAAGCCGCAAGGGGGGCAAAACGCGCCGTGGGTTTCTCGAACGGTGGATGGGACGCTCACGTACCGCGCCGATGAGAAAGGCAACCGGATTCCCGACTTCTCTTATGTGGGCTACAAAGACGGAGACGCGCCGATTCCCGAACTACCCGTCACGCGAGTTGTGGAGCCGCTTGCGGATAAGGCGGCATTTGCGGATGCGATTGTCCAGAAGGCGCTGGACGAAACAAAAAGCGGCGCGGTGCTGCTCAAGCGGGGAACCTACCGGTTTGCCGGAGGCATTTTTCTGCGAAATCCCGGCGTGGTGCTACGCGGCGAGGGCGAGGGCGCGGACGGCACGGTGTTGGTCGCAACCCAAAAAAAGCAGCACACGCTGATTGTCGTGGGCGGTGAGGGGCAAGCACAAGCTGAGAAAGACTCACGGCAAGAGATCACCAATGACTACGTGCCCTGTGGCGCGGACACGCTCACGATTGCGGATGCCAGCGGCTTTAAGGTGGGCGATGAGGTGATCGTCCGGCGGGCGAGCACGGCCAAGTGGATCTCGGTGCTTGGGATGGATAAGATTCCCCCCCGGAGCGACGGCACGGCGATTCAGCAGTGGGCTCCGGGCAGTAAAGACCTAGCCTTTGAGCGACGTATTACGGCTATCTCGGGCAAGACACTCACGCTGGATGCGCCCGTGACCAATGCGCTGGAGCGCGAGTTTGGGCCGCACACGGTGAGCAAGCTACGCTTTCCCCAGCGCATCGAGGAGATCGGGGTGGAGAACCTGCGCTGCGTCTCCGAGTTTGCGTCGCCCTACGACGAAGATCATGGCTGGAGTGCGATTGCCTTTCGGGCGGCGCGTAACGGCTGGGTGCGCCATATCACGGCGGAGCACTTTGGCTTTGCGTGTGTCGCGATTGGCCGGAGCGCGAGAAATATCACGGTCGAGGACTCCATGTGCCTTGATCCCATCTCCAAGATCGAAGGGGGCAGGCGCTACCCGTTCCAGATCACGGGCCAGCGCAACTTAGTCCAGCGCTGCAAGGCTCGCAATGGCCGTCATGACTTTGCCCTCGACTCGTCGGTTCCGGGCCCCAATGTCTTCTCCGACTG
>Ga0315904_10002601_pt1 | contig 27702 bp, 40 predicted proteins | sample LakEriMetagenome_6_FD_203529 | JGI IMG/M metagenome (GOLD analysis project Ga0315904, IMG submission 203529) | Freshwater fungal communities from buoy surface, Lake Erie, Ohio, United States - Buoy 12 MA120 | ecosystem: Environmental > Aquatic > Freshwater > Lake | place: USA: Lake Erie, Ohio...
ACTCGACCTCAACAAGTCCGAAGACTCACCAAGACGCAAACCTATTACACGTTAGGTTCACTTTATCCCACTTTCGTGGTTTATTTTAATGGACCATACACGGCCCAATGACTTAATTTAGTTTCACACTTAAAGAAAGGGAGGTGTTAATTCGCTTTTTATAATTGTGACGACTATTTCTGTCGGTTTTAGTTTTTCAAAGAACGTTTTCTCTAATTCAACAACGAGTATCTTTCATCTCCTGTAGTTTTGAATCTTTTACAAAGTTAAGTCTTTTTTTTCTATTAGACAAGTACCTTGTGAACTTTTTTTAGTTTTTTTCTACGTACACCTTATCGGTTCCGTATTTGTCACTCATAATCTTAGCAAACTCTAGATTAGGTGTGTACACTTTCTGACCTTTGTCATTAACGTAAGCGTAAATTTCGTTTACTGTTACTTGATCTTCACTCATTTTTTTTAATTTTTCAAATTATCATTAGGTCATTTCCTAATTGTTTAACAAATCTAAAACATTTATTCTAAATTGTCAATTGTTTTCTAAAAAAAAATATGAATTTTGTCAGAGGTATTTTATAAATATATCAATATGTGTCAAAAAACTAATAAGTTGTTAAATTTTTTAATAACTCTATCCCTAAATTTTTATATTTACCTTTAAGTGGGATTTCAAAGACATTATTTCCAGGAAAATGATAACTTTTTTCAGGTAACATTAATTTAGTGTGTCCTGTATCATCAATACCTAATAATGGATATGGTACATTTTTCATAGTAATAGAATTACTTTCAATCATTGTACATTTTTCAGGGTGATCCCACTGTCCTCTATTATCAGTAACGCAATCCAATTTTTCCATTATGTAATTCCAATCATTTTTTGATAAAGTTTTACCACCTGTTATGTGTTTTTTCAAAAGTGTTTCAACATCTTTTCTGTCAAAATTTTCATTGATACTTTCACTTTCTGATCTAACTTTTTCATTTAAAATATCAACAAACCTAGCTTGTATTTCTTTTACTAAATCTAAAAAACTTCTTTCTGGTTTTTGATTCACCAACGAATCAATATCAACTCCCTCTCTTTTCATTCCACTTAAAGCCATTTGTATCTGTTTTTCAGACAATTTTCTAAATCTCAAAAGTTTTTGTTTTATATCTTTGATAAATGTGTTATTACCTTCATAAAAAGCAATAGGCAGAACTTCTTTTGGTAAATCTTTGGTGTATGGTTTGTCATAACCACTATACATAAAATTAATTCCTGAAATATTTGTAATGCATTTATGTCCCCCTGAATTTGCAATTATAAAGTCATATCCATTAATTGATTGTGTGTTTGGATCGTAAGAAGGCATTGAACCATAAAGGGCCATCATGTCTCTTGATGTAAATCCTACGGATTCTTTTGTTGCTTCTCTTTCTGCTATTTTTTTTATTGTTTTGAATGTTAAAATTTGTTTTTCTAATTCTGGTTTAAAATCTAATAAAACTTGATCTTTTATTTCACCCAAATTTATACCTTTTAACGACCTACTTTCTTTGAATGGGTTACATGATGCTTGTACCATACCCATTGGCATGCCGGTTACAAGAAAGTCAGCATCGGGATTATTTCTAAATGGTGTATATCTATCATATGATCCTGCCTTTTTTGCTGAACCAAAACCGTATTGAGATAATACACTACCGGTTCTTTTAACTCCAGAATCTTTTCTACTTTGAACATATTCTTCAGTATTTTTTGTCATCATTTCGGGGGTTGCGTACCCTTTTTCTAATGCCACTTTTTTTATAAAATTAAGAATACTTAAAAGGGATGGTTTTGCATTTAAAACAATATCTTCCAAAAAATTTGGTTTTCCTTTATAGGCTAAAAGTAATTTATTTACAACAAGTCCCATTAACATTTTATTTCTTTTCAAAGACTCATTTTTATCGTATTTGAAAAGGTAGTTCATGACCATTTCTGGTGTTATTTTATTTGCGACAAAATTTGCAGAATCTACTGTTGAGATTAATAATATATCTTCTGCTGTAAAAATTTCTTTTGGTGATAATATCTGAGATATTGTTTCAACATTAGATCTTGCGTGTCTAAAACTTGTTGCGGTATCACTTTCAACACCAGCTTGACTATCGTGGTGGTCGGTATGGATAACAAACATTGGTTTTCCGTGAGCAAAATCAACCAATACCGGCATCACATCTCCTTCACCTTCGGGTTTTTTAATTGCAAATTCTTTAGCGCCGTATTGTATAACCTCAGCATCAACAACATTAATTCCATGTTGTTCAAGATAGTTTTTCATCGCCAGTGCCGTGGTAACACCATCTAAATCTTGATGGAAATAAATTTTAGCTTTTTTATATCTTTTAGATATTTGTTTTATATCTCTAATACCTGATTCTTTTAGTAGTCTTTTCATACTAAATAAATATGAAATAAAACAAAAAAACCAACATTACTGTTGGTCTTCTTTAATTTCTTCTAACTTTTTAAAGTATTCTACCCTTGTTCTTGCAACTTCTGTATAATTTGGTGAGAGTTCTATACCTAACCACCTTCTTCCTAATACTTCGGCGGCCACTAAACTTGTTCCACTACCGGTGAAAGGATCTAATACAATGTCATTTTTATAGGACAATATCTTAATCGCCTTGGTTGGTATGTCCATTGAAAAGGTTGCCTTAGTCAAAGACTTCGTATCTGCAAAATATTTCCATTGGGCAAATACTAAATCCATGAACTCTTTTTTATCTTGTTCCTCATATACCACTTTTTTCTTAAAAGTTCCGTCTTCCTGTTCAATTTCAGTTGGTGTTCCCTTCCATTGTGGTTCGCCCTTGACCTTTTTAATATGTTGTTTTTTATAAGCTAAAATTATACATTCCTTTGGGTTATAGATATATGGTGATGATGGTGACATCCATGATCCCCAAGCAGTGGTTTTAAGTCTATGTGGTGCATCTTCTTCTAAATCAACAAGACCAAAAAATCCGTAACCAATTTCTTTCATCAACTGATACATCTCAGAAACAAATAAAATTCTTCCACCCTTTTTTTGTCTGTTAACTTCGTATGGTATATTTAATGCAATACGACCATCATCTTTTAATACTCTATATGTTTCTGTTAACCAGTTTCTAGCAAAAACAAGATAATCCTCAAACTCCACATCATCTTCATGTACGTCATACGCAATACCTACACCATAAGGAGGACTTGTAACCACAAGGTCAATACACCCTTCAGGTAATGTTTTCATGACCTCAATACAGTCACCATTTATAATCTTTCCTGTTTCTATCATTTTTTTAATGTTATTTTATTATCTAAAAGGTTTTGGTTTATTAGTAACATATCAGGACTTACTTTAATCATAAGTGCCATGTTGCTTTTAGACCTAACTGAATTTACGTTTTCAAAAGTGTCTATTTTATTTGCAAACCTTGTTATTGAAGTATAGGTACCGGTTTTTAACTTATCAATATCCTTATCACCAAACTTTCTAATATCATCTAAATTAAATACAGGTGTTTTTCTAATTAAAGTTTTTCCCTTATAACATATCCAATCATAATTGTACTCATTTGTTTGATACATCTTTGATGCTGTGTTTTTTAAACCTTTTTCTAATAATTCCACATTTTTAAAATCACACTGAATTCTTACAATATAGTTTTCATAATCTTCGGTGATGATGACATTTGTTATACCTTCTTGTTCTTGTAATGTTTTTTTAAACAAACTAATTTTTTCTTTTATTTCAAAGATTTTAGGAACTTTTTCACCATATAAACTATCAAGAGCAAGTATTGCTGAGGTTTTGGTTTTACTTTGACTAAGGTTTATTGAATACTTAAAGGTCCCTGATCCATCTAAATTAATTTTCAGATCTTCAATTATTTCAATACAAGAAGTTAGAAGTAGTATTAATAAAAAATAAAAATATTTCATTTTTTCTCTAACGTATCAATATGATGTTGTAAATACCACAACGCCTTCTTCAGGTCCTCCAACTCCTTTTCTTTATTTTTTTTACCGGCTCTTGAGATATACTTCACAGTATTTCCTAAACTAAATCCAAGATCCCAAGCATCAATCACTTTTATCGCCTCATATGGGTTTGACTCGCCCCCATAATGTTGGGGGTGATTAACTTGTTCATTACTCATAAATTCCAAGTTGGTTTAAATAACTTCTTACTTGTTTACCTAACTCCATATCGTTAGGGTATTTTTTTACTAGTTCAATAATTACTTTTGAATCAACATTGATTTCTTTTTTTTGAACCACAGGATGTTTGTACCCAAATTCTTTCTCCTGTCTTAACTCGTTTAATGATCTTTGTTTTACTACCATGACTTTTTTATTTGAAATAATAAGAAACTATATCTTATTTGTCAAATTTTTGTGTTTGATAATTTTTGATTGAATCATGTAATTCATTATCTTTCTTTTTGCGATAGGTAGTAATGTTTCTTTAAGTGGGTAATTGTTATTATGGTTGACATTAAATACAATCAATTTACTATGAACCTTTGGGTCTTGTAGATTTTTAATTAATGGTTTTTTTACTTCTTTTAATTTTTCATCAAAATCTCCTTTTGAACATTCACATATTCTTTTTATATGACATTTTGTTTCTAAGTTTCCTTTTTTGATTGGTTTTATAATAAATTCATATAGATAAGTTTTACTACCATAATCTAAAAAGAAAAGACCTTGTTTTGGTTCAATGTTTTTTGGGTTTTGTACCGGGTCTATTGAAACCGTATCATTTACAATATCCCAAATTGCTTTAGCGTGATTAAAATAATCAGTAAGTTTTGTTGATGAATACTTACATATATGATAAACATCTAGTATTTCTTCTTTTGTTAATAAGGGACAATCAACAGGTATTAAGTCTGATATTAAAATTTCATCATCAGGATCCTTTAATGTTCTATTAAGTGTGAGGATTTGACCTTTTTCAATTAAAAGATTGATACTTGCAAGATGTAATGATATTTCTTGAAACTGGGGGTATAGTTTAAAACTATTTAAGTTTTTATCTAATTTTTGTAAATAACCTAAAAGTACTAATTGTTTGTGCTCTAAATCAATCGGGTCTTGAAATAACCAGTCAGTTTTCATTAAAATATTTTAGATAAAAAGTAGATGTTTTTTTAATGAGTGTAAATGATTAGTTATATCTCATAACATAATAATCCTCTCCGTTGATGTTATATTCGTTCTCTGTTCCGTCATAACCATTTAACGTGTGTCCGTAACCGTCAGTTCTTATCACATAATCAATAGCGGCGTCTACATCTACAAAATCTAAAAGTGCGCTATTATCATAACCTCTACCTCTTAATACGTTAAATATATCATCCATGTTGTCTTCAACCATACCTTCTATGGTGTCTTCGATTTCTTGTTCATTATAATCACCTTCAGGGTTTTCTTTGATGTCTTCCATTAATTGCTCGTAGTCGTAAATATCATTTTCAATTTCTTCAACTTCTTCGTCAGTAAGTCCACCATCTTCAAGTTTTTGATTTAATCTATCAATACTTGCTTGGTGTATTTCTAAATATTGTTTTTGTTGTTGGGTAAATTCTCTTTTTATATTCCAATCTTCTGGACTTTCTCTAACATATTCGTTGTAGTCTTCATAAAGGTAATCTCTTACGTATCTTTCATCAATATGGTTTTCCCAAACATGTTCTCTAAACGCATCAAAACCAACTTCTTCAATTAGTGATTCTAATTTTTCTTTTGCCGCTTCATGTAAATTATCTTCTCCTTCATAAACAACATATTCACTTTCAAAGTTTTTTGATCCTAACCATAAATAAACACTTGAATTTCCATAATGATTATATTTCTCTTTAAATAAAAAATACTTATCTTCACCTTCTTCTACACTTCCACTTTCTTTAAGATACTCAAAAATTGCTTCAGTTTCATTTGATTCTTTGTCATCATTTTCAACATTCCAATCATCATCCTGTCTTAATAGCTCTTGATGTGCAAGTCTTTGTTTATGGATTTTTAATTTTTCTAATCTTTGCATTTCAGAACCCCAATAATCTAACCTACCTCTTACTTTATTTTTATCAAAAAAAGGTATTTTGGTGTATGCGATATCTAAATCACCTTGTACTAAATCAATACTATCTATATTTGTCACATTTTTATTTCCTCTAAGATCTAATTCACCGGTAATTCTAATTTTTTTACCAGCATAATCAGGAAGTCTTTTAATAATAGAACCATCACCATTAACATAATCCAAAAGTTCTTTATAATCTTCAGGACTAACGTCAACCCACTCTTCGGTCTCTTCTTTTATTATTTTTTTAATTAAGGAATTTAAACTCATATTTTATAAATAGTTTATATTGACAAATGAATATTCATAGTTTATAAATATTTATATATAAAATAAACCTATAAAAAATTTTAGTCATGGGATGTGGTTGCAAAAATAAAAACAATGGTCAACAGGCACAACAACCTGTTCAAACACAACAACAGTCTAATAACAATACTGTTAAGGAAGCTGTACAGAAAATTGTAGAAAAGTATTACAATAAGAAATAAAAAACTATTTAGTCATATTTTAATTTTTTATAACATTAATTAAAAATAAAAAGTTAAAAAAATTAATATGATTGAAGTTTCAAGTTTTTTATCAGGTAAAAATCTATGTAATATTTTTGCGGACCTTATTGTAAAAGAAATTAATAAAGTATCTCCTGATGCTATAACAGAAATAAAAGTTATAAACGTCAGGAGTTTTTTTATTGTTAAAGGTTTTACATCATCTGAAAAAATAGTAAATGTTTCAGATATTTTATCTGACTTATATCAAGGTTATGATGAAAATTTAGTAAAAACCGTTAGAGTAATTGATGTGATCATTTATAACAAAAAAATAGATAGAAAATTAAATATTAATATTCAAAATAATAATCAAACAAAAAAAATTGAGGTCAATTTACTCGTAATATGTAACAAATTACAAAAAGAAGGTTATTATTTAAATTTGAAGGTTCATGATAAAAATTTATTTTATGATTTTGAACATAGTGTTGAGTATGTTCATGAATATATTTGTTCAAACTTTAAAGGATATAATTGTATAAAGGACGACTTCTCTAATGATGTTTACACTTCTGATTTAATATACGGTTTATCAGACAATTATGAAAAATATTATCACTTTTTATTGAACAAAATATCTTTTAACTTATTGAGTCGTGGTTTCTCAACTTCTCTAAACCTTTCGATAAGTTCAAACAATAATTTAGAAGATATTGATTCCGATAATATAAATCTTTCAATACATAATAAAACAACTATTAATAATGAAAAACTAGAAAGTTTAATTTTAGACATTTTCAGTTTTAAACTTTCAGATATTAAAAATGAATTTAATTTAAGTGACTTTGATTTAATTGATAGCTTAACAGAAACGGATTATGTTACCTGTTGGGAAAACTATAATGGCACTAAAGACTTAATGTTTTTATAAAACGTACTTTTTTACCTTGTTCACACCTTCAAATATATCTTGAAAATCTCTTTCGGGTGCAAGTAATTGGATGTTACTTGCATTATCTTTTTCATCTAACGTTAATAACATTAATGCAGGTACGTACTCATTTTCCGTTAATTTAGTAAATTCATCGTATTCTTCTTCAAAATCATCAATGTCTCTTTCTATAAACGGTATGTTTTCTTTTTCTAATTCTTCCTTAATCATTGTACAAAAAGGACATCCCTTCATTGTGTAAACTACTGTAACTTTCATTTTAATCTATTGTAAAATATTTATTTAATCCTTTTAATAAAAAATTTAGGTTTTGGGTATCTTGAAGTAAATATAAAACATTGATGTTGTACGCGTTTTCGTGTTCAGCTCTTTTGAAATAAACATACACATCTGTTTTACCATACTTTATTAAACCTTCTCTCATTAATAAATAAACTCCATCATATTCTGAACTTACCCACACTAATTCATTTTTTTCTTTAAGTTTGTTAAACCCATCTCCAACAATTTTTTTTGTTTTAACAAACGATGGGTAAGTTTTATTTTTATTAATAAAAATATCAATAATATTATCTGGTACTAATTTTTTTTCTTTTTCCATGTGTCAAGGTAAGTCTATAAATAGTTCATCATAACCATAATTAAAATCAAAAGACATGTTAATTTCATCATTTATTTCGTTGACCCATCTCGGATAAATATCATAAACAGATTTTGTTTCGTCATACTCCTTAAATTTAGCAAACATCCTATTGATCCTTCCATTTTTATACTTTTTAGTCATTACTGGTAATTTTATAAAACCTTTTTTATAAAGATAATCTAGTCTTTTATCTAAATCATCAACCGCCTCAATCCATTCATCTGTCAACATTCTATTATACTTACCTAAAGTTTGAACTCTTTTTAATCCATTATTTGTGTACGTATATTCAATTGTTGCTCTATCAGTTCCATCTTTACCTCCCTTTCTAAGTGACACAATAAAACAATGTGCTTTTTCTGAATAGGTTCTTACACAATTATGTTGGTTTGCCGATTCTCCCTGATAATCTTCCGTTGTTTTTAAAAGTATTGGAAAATATGTATCATCTGAAGTATAGATTGGATCTTCAACCAAAACGGAATCTTCACCGTAAAATCTAGTAACATGTCCATTACTATAGGATTCAAGTAATGTTGACCATTCTACGTGTTCTTGACCGAACTCTTCTAAATTCTTTGCAACTATTTTAACTTCCTCACCATAACTCAAAAGTTTATGTTTAAATCTTAAATGGTCCCTTAATGTACCTAAAAAATTTTTAGATTTTGTTTCATTTAAAATGTTAAGTATATTTTCTTTTTCTTTTTTTGTAATAAGTGAATCAATATTTTCATAATATATACCACCATCCGCAACTGGATTATAGACTGAATACATTTCTGTTGTAAAAAAAACCTCCTCTTTAATTTTATTAAATAAGTCTTGTCCTAAAAATCTATATAACTCTACAATACCATCAATGTCCAAATAATTATAGTTATTTAAAAGTTGTCTTATTTTTACACCTTTCAGATTATTTTTTTTCATAAACCAAGTAACCAAATTGGCATCATACTTTCTTACTTCTTTAGTTGGTGCAAACATTTTAGAAAACTTCAAAAAAGCATTTGGGTATTTTATTTTTGAATTTTTAAGAATGATTTCATAATACTTTTCTTGTATTGTGTTAAAATTATTTGTTGAGACTTTGACATTAGTTTTTTCAATTATTTTATTTAAAAACGTATGAATTACGTCGTATCTTTCATGAACTGTAAAATAATAGTTTAGTTCACTCATAATTGAGGTTAGTTCAATGTCAGGAACATTAACATTACATCTGAATCCTAAATTTTGTTTTCTTTTGAATTTAGATTCTCCAGTATAAAATAACTTTTTCTTATAATTAAAAGTTAAAAAATAAATTTGTTTTCTAACTTTAAAATATTTTTTACCAACGTCTCTACCGCTTCTGTATTTAAAAACTTTAAAACTTATTTTTTCTTCATTTTCTTCAAGAACAAATAACGTTCTACTTAAAAAACAGGCAGCCAAAGGATTACCATAATTTTTTACATATGTTTCTTCATCTTTTGCTATACCACTATCACCTTTAATGGTAGTAAAATTACCAACCCATCCTCTAGGTGGATTTTTTGGTACCCAATACATGGTTGAATTGAATAACTCATCATCATCATTATTTGAGTAATCAATTTCATTAAAATCTTGATAAAAATATGTATTGTACTCTTTGAATTCCTTTTTAAATAGGACTGTCATATCTGACATAAGAAAATTATTTAAATGTTACTAATTCATACAAATTAAACCCATGTGATGTTGCATATATGGTAGTATTTTATCTACCGATGTTTGATCTCCATTAAGTTTTAAAATTAAATCTATAAGTTGTTTTCTTGTTGGTTCTAAAGCCTTTTCTTCATCCTTAGAATTTTCTTCTACGATAATTCTAACTCCATCAAAAAACTTTTCTGAGTCTATTGAACCTATCAACTGAGTTAACTGTGCAGGATTTTTATCAAAAAACCCTTTAAAGTTGGTCATGTAAATTTCTATGTCTAAATTTCTCATAACTTCATTTTTTTTATTTATTAAACAAAGATAAGAAATTTTTTCTATACTTTTTACTTTGTGTCAAAAATAAAGAATGAATTATCTCTTTCTGCTCTTTGTCTTAATGCATCAGGTACTACGTTTTGACCTGTACTACCTTTAATATTAATAATTGATAGTTTTGGTAATTCTGCTAAACATGCTGGTAAAGGTTGTAGGTTTGGGTTGTCTGGTAGTGACAAGAACTTCAACTCTTTCAAATTACAAATACTATCAGGTATTTTAGATACACATCCAACAAGGTGTAACGCACTTAACTGTTTAAAGTTACCAATACTTTCAGGTAGTGGTAAATTGAATGAGTCTCCTCCACCTTTATGTGTAAATTCAAATCTTTTTATGTTTTCAGGTAATGTTTCAAAAAACTCAGGGAAACCATATAGTACAATAAATTTAGATGCCGAATCACCTGGATAATTAACTGAAACTTTTTCACCATTATTTTGTGCTAAACCTTTCATAAATTCAGGTTTAAAGTATTCTCTTAACTTTTCTTCACTACCATTTAAAAATTTAACCAAATCGATTTGTCTATCTGCTGGGTCCATAAATTGATTAGATGGGAAGTGGAACTGATATCTTAAAGCAGGAAGTCCTGATTTTTCACCTATATCCATACTACTTGTAAATTTTGTTGGTGAATTAGGAATAACAACATATAAAGGACCATCTTTAATATATCTATCAAACCAAGTTAAACCAGGTGAAGAAGTACACCATCTTGTTTCTCCTTTTTGTGGTTCCAAATAATAACCACCGTAAAAACATGCAGCATCTTTACCTAATTGTCCTGTATTTGAAATTTTAACAACTGTCCAATTATCAAATCTTTTAACTTCTTCAGCACCTGGGTGTTGGTAGGTTGTTGATGCTTCTTTCTTTTCTTCTTTTGTTGCTTTAGTTTTCTCTAAACTGAAATCTTTAACTTGATCATAAAGAGTTTCAGGTGTTAATTTATTAATATCTCTATATTCTTGAGGTAATCTATTTTTATGTCTTTCATACTTCATTAAGTCACCAGTAACTTTATATAAGTCTTCCAAAAATAATGCTTGATATTCTTTAATCGCTTGTTTAACTGCAGGACTATTAGGGTCTGTAACTCCACTACTTAATTCAACATTTGGTGTTGTAAAATTTTTAAGTAACCACTGGGTATATTTTCCAATTTTTACTTTTTCCATGTCTTCAGGTTTTGCATTAATTGCTTCCATTCCTTCAGGAACTCTTGATGTTGGGTCCGCAGCGATTATTTGAAACAATACTTGAAATGGCATCATACCTTTTCTTGTTTCTTTATTTGGTTTAACATATTTGTCGAATAGCACTTGAAACCTTGAACTCTCAATGATTAAATCTCTTAAAATGCTCGTAAATCTAATAGCCATAATTAAAGTTTTTATTAATAAATATCACAAATATAAGAAAAATATTTTAATAATTCATAATCAATAACTCTTCCCCCATATTTTGTTTTTCTCCTTTCTTAGCTGAAGCAGCTTTTGCGAACTCTTTTTTAACCCAACGGTATTTATTTTCAGGAAACCAAGTGTGTAATAATTCAAAATCATAGTAAGATAAAGAGAACTTACCTTTTACTTTGTGTAATACATTTGCTAACCTTTCGTGGTCTTGTCTATCAAAATCATGATTTGAATAATAGTTTTCCGTTTTCCAATATGGTGGATCTAAATAGATATATGTGGATGGTGAGTCGTATTTATCAATCACATCTGAAAAGTCCATGTTTTCAACATCAGTAATTTTTAAAAAATGGTCAACCCAATCAGGTTTAGATAACTTATCTCTAAATGTTAGATACTTTGACTTGTACTTACCTTTAAGATCAATAAAATTAGATGTCTCAGGTTTTGACCCACTAAATACTTGTGTAAGAATATAAACGTATTTGGCGGCCACTTCATAATCGCCAGGTTCTACGCTGAAACCTTGATTAAAAATTTCAGCCTGAAAGCTTATAAATTGTTCTTTATAGATTTCAGGCGTAACGTCCACACCTTGTTTTTGGCAGTCTATTGAATTAATCGCCCTTAATAATTCAGATGGGTTTTGAACACACTTGAATAAATTATAGTTCAATGGGTTAAAGTCATTATAAATGACTTTCTTGAGGTTAGGGTATTGTTTTAGGTCCATGTTATAAAAACACCAAAACATACCTCCAAATGTTTCTAAATAAACCTCCATATCTTTATCATAAAAAGGGACTATCCACTTTCCAATCTTACTTTTACCACCGATATAACTTAGCATAATTTTTTACTACAAAAATAATTGTTTTTTATTTATAAGTCAATTTATAATATTTATAATTCAATAAAACATATTATGGAATACAATATTAATGAAAACGAAGTACAGGAAGTTAAAACAGAAGCAACAAAAGTAACCGGTTGTAAAACATGTAAACAAAGATTATCTAACACACAACTTTTTTTAATTTTTGTTAGCGTTTATATGTTATTAAGTTCAATATTTGGTACTGTGGTTTTATTTAAGTACCTAATTGATTTATTTAGTTGAATTCATCATTTGTAATAGACTTTCTTTACTTTTCTTATCATTAGTTACTGATATTTTAATATAGAAATTACCTGTCGCCCCATTTATGTTATAACCTTTATTTATAACTCTCAAAGGTTTATCGGTATCTAACATATCAGGTTTAGTCAATTTAAGGTTACCATCAGGATGTTCAACATCAATAAATTCATTAATAATTAATTCAACTGATGTCATTTTTTTCTTGTAAATTAAATCTGAACCACTTTTTTCAAAAAGACCGGTGTTATCCAATGTTACTTTTAATATAAGATCACCTCGTTGTTTTACATTTGTGTTGAAGTCGCCTCTATTTTTAAGTCTCATAAAGTCACCGTTATCAATGTTTTTTGGTAGAGATACTGTTAAATTTTCGGTTTCTACTACAACACCATTTCCTGAGCAACTTTTACACATATTTTCAATTATTGAACCTTTACCATTACAACCGTGACATTGTGTTTGTATTCTATGATTAAACATACCGGTACCAAATACTTGAATAATTACTCCCGAACCATTACATACTTGGCATCTTTTTTTATCCCCACCTTCACCATTACATGGTTTACAGATGTTATAAAAAGTATACTTTAATTCTTTTTTTGTCCCAAGATATGACTCTACAGGTGAAACGACAACATCTAAAACTTTATCAGGTGCTTTTGGTGCTTGTCTAGGTCCACCATTCATCATTTGTTCAAACATACTATGAATATCAAATCCATTAGTAAAATTACCAAAAGGATTATTTCTTTTTTGATCGTAAGTTTGTCTTTTACTTTCTTCACCAATGTTCTCATAAGCTTCACTTATTTCTTTAAACCTATCTTCACCTTCAGGGTTTACATCTGGGTGAAATTGTTTACTTAATTTTTTATAAGCTTTTTTGATTTCGTCTTGTGACGAATTTTCATTAACACCTAATATTTCATAATAATTTTTCATGGAATCAAAATATTTGTTAGTACTTTTTAAGAATAAGAAAAAAAGAAAAATTATCAAACGTTATTCGACAGAGATTTCAGCAAAAAAACTATTTGATAAGTTATTAATTGATTCTGATAATGTTATTTTTGAAAAAAAAATAGAAAACGCAGAGGAAGTAATTTATGAAATTGGTTTATTAACTAATCAAACAAATGTACAAGAAAGTATATCATATAAAGATGAGTTCGGAAGAAACCAGGTTGCTCAATTAGAAAATGAAAATTATGTTTTTTTGAAACTATCAAAAATAAATATTGAGGAAGAAATCTATGATTGGCAAGATAAAAATAAAAAAACCTTGTTTAATATAATAAACGAATACTGTAATTCTACTGAGTTAAAAAGTATCTATACATTAAACAATAAATTATGTATTCAGATTGATAGTGATGTTAATATTTTTTCATTGAAGGATCGTTCTGAATCTGAAAGATTACTAGAAATAATGGAATCTTATTTTTACTCTAATTCTAGACTTGATGCTATTTTTGTAAAAGATATATCCACTTCACAAAGAAAATGGTTATACAATGTTTTAGAAGAAAAGGGATTCAATAGAAAAAGACTATACAGATTAAAAACTACTTTTTCGAAAAGATAAACTTTGAGTTACCAATTTCTACGACACATTTAGTTGTTGTTTCGTTGTGTCCTAAAAAATTGGTAATCTCTTTGAATTTAGATTCCTCGACAAAAACGTTTATTTCTATACTATCATTAGTAATATCTGCGGTCTCTAATAAATCAACCGCTTCTGCTAATTTTTCTAATTTATCCCCAAAGTTCTCAGAAATCTTATCCATAAACTTATTTTTTCTTCTCGTAAAGGTGTATTCTTAATTTGTTTTGGGTCGAATTGACGTATTTCTTCAGAAAGTTTTTTTTTATAATTCTCAGTAAACTTCTCTAAATCTTTTTGCTCGTCTTCAATTCTTTGTAACTGTCTCTGTACTTCCCTTAATGGTAACTTCTGGCTCATTGTTAGTTAATTTTGTAAGTTCTTCTAAATCAAACTTCAAAGCTTTTAAGTTTTCTAAGTTTTCTTTTTCGAATATATTTTTCAACTCTTGTACTTTATTTTTAAAGAGTCTTTCTTTTTCTTCTCTTTCTATATTTGTTTTTATAATAATATCAATAGTCTCTTCAACTATGTTAATAAAACCTCTTTTATTCTCACAAACAAAAGAGGTTACGATACCTACGTCACTTTTTTCATTCTGTAAAATTTCTATCGCTTCTGGTTTCTTTTTCAGCATCACCCAAGAACCAGGAAAAATCATATCAAAACTAATATAATTTTTCAATATTCTTACTGAGTTGAGGTACTTTCCTGTTTTTTCTGTAAAATCACTATAAATCATGTTAAATGTATATTAAATATGTTAAAATGTATGATAATATTGTACCGTACAACAATTTTTTCTGAATACTAAGTTCAAATGGTACTGGTGGTGTGCTCATTAAGTTTTTTACAAATTCAAAGACTAAATTTATCAAACAAACTAAAGAAAAGATAAATAGAAAACCTAAAATCATATTCATGTTTAAGCCTCTTGTCCTTCTTTGTTATGTGCCAAAATCTCTTTTCTAAGTACTTGCATAAGCTCTTTTAATTCTTGTGCCGCCTTTCTAGCTCTTGTACCTGCAGAATTATTACCTTTAGTGTAGAACTTAGTTGTTTCTGCACTCAATGTTTCAACCAATGTTTTAATCTGTTCTAATGTTTCCATTTTTGAAAATTATTAAATTTATTTATTTATTTAAAATAATATCAAATATTATGTGTTTGTAAATGAATTATTTTTAGTTTCAATAGATCTTTCTAGTGTTTTATAGATGTCTGTGAATATTTCTATGTCTGATTTTGTTTTACGTGTTTTGTTATCAAATATTTGTTTGAAAAAATCGTCTATAGCGTTTTTAAGTTTTTTTTCTTTTTGATTATAAAACATCTCATAAAAAAAGTTTTCAAAGAATGAAAAGTCTTCGTCTGAAAATTTGAAGTTTATGTTTTCTTTTTTAAAGTTTTCTATTGTTTTATTCCAACACCATCGGAAATGTTCTCTGTTTTGGAACTCTGTCATTCCTATTTTAGTTTCAGTTTGTTCTTCTTCATCATCACCCAAATAAGTTTCCCTCATTATAAGTAAAAATGATAAACAAAAATCCCTGAATAGTTCTGTAAGTTCTGGAATGATGTTGTTTGCCAAATACCAAGATGTGATATCATCATCAGACATAGGTTTTGTCAACCACTCAAAAAACTTTCCCATATTATTATCTAAACTTGTCATTTAGGTTAATAATAAGGTCATAAAGTTTTTTTTCAATAATTTTATTGAGTTTTATTATTATAATTAATTATTCTAAAGATATCCTCAACATCCTCATTCAATTTACTCTCGGACACTTTTTTCTTTCCACTCTTTTTAGAACCATATTTTTTCATAAGAGTATCGACAGTATCTCCTAAATCTTCACCTGATCGATCAAATCTAATTGGTTGATCGTCTTTTTGGTATGCGTCTCTCTTAACTTTAGCTAATAAATTATTTTTTCTAATTTTATTTCTTCTATCACCTACGTCTGTTTTAACGGCGTTTGCCCATTCTGGATTATTACCTGTTCTTGAACTACCAACTACGTTATCTCTAACCCACTCATCGTTAGGGTGAATTTCATCATATTCTAAGTTTTCTAGTCCGGCAGCGGTGAAATTATCAATATATTCTTGAGCAGTGTCTGACTTTATGTATGCCATTTTACTCATTTTAGCTAACTCGCCATTACCTTTTGGAAAAGTTTTTGGATACATGTCATAGTCGGCCTTTGAACCTTTTTTCAAGTAGTCTTTCATTTTTTTAATAACTCCCTTAACGTAATCATCATTCTCTCCTTTAGACTTATCTAATGATTTTTTTGTAACACTTGGAAGTTTACTTGATTTTTTCTTTTTCTTTTCTTCTAAAATGATATTTTCAATTATGTTAATCATTTCATTTTCATTGAATAAGAATTGTTTTCCTTCTAAACTGATTCCATATATTGATTCATTTCTAACCATTCTTAGATCTTCGTAATCAATTTTATTGTTTTTATTTTTATCTAAAACATGTTGTCTACCGTATAATTTTTCTTTAACTTCTGATTTTTTTGACCTTAACTTTGCAAAATCGTTAGCTCCAATTTTATTATATGGTTTTGCTTGTTTTGCAATGTATTGTTGACCTTTAGAAAGTTTTTTTGACTCTTTGAATTCTCCTTCTGTATAACCGCACTCTGAGCACATACCTTCAACCATACCTCCTTTACCACACTCTGTACACATATCTTCACCCATATAACCACACTCTGAGCACATACCTTCAACCATACTACCTTTACCACACTCTGTGCACATTTTTTTATTTTCAAAAAGTCTTCTTTTTCTTTCACCTGAAATTTTTTCAGATAAAACCTTATTTACTATATTTTGTATTTTTCTGTCCATACTTAATAAATATCTAATAGTTTATATTTTACCATTGAATTTCTTAATTAAAATTTCCTTGATTTCTTCTACGGATAAACCTGTTTTATATGCTACGTTTTCTATTGCTTCTGAAATTGGTGATAATTTTTTCTTTACTCTAACCGGTTTGTCTTTACTGTCACCTTGACTACAATAAGGGAATGTTTTACATTTTTTCTTAAAAGTTACAAATCCTCCACCCTTATAAAGTGGTTTTCTGAATTGTTTACCTCTACCAACAGGGTTATTACCCCTCATATTTACATCTTCAAAACCTGAAGCATCATAAGCACCTACAGATGATGATGAGGTGGCCTCTTTAAACTCACCTTCCATTCTTTTATATTCTTTTTTTGCCTCTTCATCATCAGACCACATTAAAAAAGCATTCGCTTCAAATCCACCTGAAGACCCTGAACCTGTACCCTCTTTTGGTTCTTTATTAACTATTTTTTTTCTCATTTGAATATAAATATGTAAGTAAGTCCTCCTATAATAGCACCTGAAACTATGTTTGAGATATTATTTCTTAGTTTTAATTTTCCAATATCCTTTCTAAGATTTTTGTTTTCCTCATCAACAATTTTAAACTTTTCTTCATTTTTTTTGATGATTGTATCACATATCTGTATAGTTTTATTCAAATCCCCAATAACACCATCTTTTTCCTTAATTTTATCATTAAGTAATTTTATCTCTTTTTCTGAAAACAATAGCAGATCTTTATTTTTATCACACTCATTAAGATCCAATAATATTTTTTGACCAACATGATATGGAAAACATATTTCAGTACTATCTATTTTAGGTTTTTTTTGTGAAAAAACTGTTGTTGACATTATTAATAAAACTAAAGTAATTAAATTTTTCATATTTTAATATCTATATCTTAATCTTAGCAGACTATCGGTTTGTTTTGCATCTGCTTGTTTTATTTTTGTTGCACTTACTTGATAAATTTCATTAATAGTTGTTTTTTCAATTTTTAAATTATTAAGTGCTGAATCTATTTTTTGTATATTTTTATTTCTAGCATTAATTGATGAGTCCAAACTTTTTCTCTGATTGTAAAGTTCGTTTATTTCTTTATCTAGTGTTTCCAATTTAAATTTTATTAGTTCACTATTGTCTGTACTAATAAAGTACAATTTATAAAGAAATACAGATATTATAACACCAAATACCAAAATCAAAATTTCCCTGAAGTATTTTAATATAAATTCTTTCATTCTTCTTTTTTTACTTTTGTTTTCTTTCTATTACCGATAACCTTAGCCCATTTAGATTTAAATTTTTCAAAAAAAGATGTTAGTTTAGTTGAAAGTTCGTTTAATTTATCATCAAGTTTAATCATGTCTCCATTTATGTATACTCCGTTTGATTGTCCTACCGTAAAAAAGAACTCTAAATTTGCATCTATTATTCTTCCACTCCATTGTACTTCATTTTTATAAACATTCAATACACCAAAATCAGCAAGATCTGATACATCCGTAACAAAATCATCCATTGTTTCTTGAAAACAAGTTTTTTCTTCACCAGTTATTAACAAATCTTTTTCTGTCTCACCATAAAAAGTAAGTAAACCTCCTGAAATCCTATAAGTTCTAGATTTTTCTTTTTTAACGTCTTTAGAATCTGTTTTTTCTAAAGATTTTTCACTATCCGAAACACTTCTTTCAATACTCTTAGCCAAATTATTTACCGTACTTTGTTCTTGTAGTAATTTGGATTTTCTAAGAAGGTTTTTTATTTCATCATATTCATTCAACATTTTTTAAAATTTTTTCAATTAATTCAAAATCAAAAGAAGGGTTCACATCTTTATTAATAAAGTTGAAATTACTTCTTGAAACGATACCTTTAAAGTTTTGGACACCATCTTGTCTAACATTATGTCCTATAGAACTCTTTGGTATTTTAAAGTTATTACAAAGTTCTAAAACTAAAACAGATAATCTTTCCATCTGTATCTCAGTATACTTATCCCAATAAAAATAATCTCTCCACTTCTTTTCGTAAGCTTCTTCTTTATAAATATCACCTAACCAAGTAAGATAATAATTATCTAATGGATTTTTTTTTAACCATCCATGATTCTCTAACATTATTACTATCGAATTACTGTCAACATCTTCATCATTCATGAATTTAGAATAGTTTTCAGGTTTAACTACTAAATAAATTTCACCATCTTTTGTTATAATATAATTTGGTAGGTAAGGGTTTTTTTTGTTATATCTATACCTTAGTGAATTAATATAGTCTTTATAATTTCTTTTTGTATCAGCAAGAATTATTTGTTTTTTCTTTTTATTGGTACCGACAAAATTAAAATCTGTCGATTCTGAAAGATCCACCATTTCTATTAGTGTAGGAAAGTCGTTTAGGTTCGTTTTGAACTTCTGTTTCATCTTTTATTTCTGTTTCAGGTTCATCATCGTTATTTTTTTGAAGATTAAATATATTTTCTGTCTCAAACAATTCTTCTACTGGTGTGTCGTGTTTTTCAATATAAACAGGAACTTCAACAATTTTTTCAACCTCCTTAATAACCTCAACCGGTACTTCAACAATTTTTTCTATAATAATAGGATCTTGTGTTTTATACTCAACTTCATATTCTCTTTCTACTTGGTCTTTTTCTTCTTTGTGGGTGACATTAGTGTCGTCCTCAACTTGTGGTGTACTTGGGGGGTAGTTGTGGTGTACTTGGGGGGTATTTACCGTAGAATTGTCCTCATCTTTTTTATTTCTTTTAAAAGCTTGGTTTGTAGCGATAACAAGTGTGATTGCTAAAGGATCAAAAACAAATATTAAAATTAATATAAATAAATTTGCAGTTTTTTTAATATCCCAACCCAAAATTTCACTTAAATATTTAATCGTTCCAAGTTCACTTCCTTCTATTTCTTCTGATTCTTTAGTTAAAATACTAACATCAAGATTTGTTATACTATCATTAAATGCGTCAATTTTTTTAGATAACGTATCTCTTCTAATTTGAGCATCTTTTAATTGATTTTCAAAAGTTCTTCTATTAGCGTTATTTGCTCTTGTTATTAACTGACCTGTTCTTCTATCAACTGTTTGTGTTGTTGTGTTATTTGAAAGACCGTCTCTTAGTTTTGTAATGTCTCCATCTAAAACTGTTTTTTCTTTTCCTAACTCATCTTTTATTTCTTCAAATCTTTTTTTCTTTAACTCAATATTTTTTACTTCTTTATTGTTAATTTCAAGTTTTGCTATATTTTCTTGAAATCCGGTACTTAGTAATCCGTATATTCCTAATGATGTTATAACAGATAATGTTATAAGAGCAGTTGTCATGTATATTTTCAAGACACCATACGTTTCTTTCCATTTATCGTGTAGATAGGTGGCAATCGCAAGTTTTGATATTTCTAAAAATGAACCCATAATTATAACAGGTAATGCAACACCACTAAAAACAACGGAAAGACCTAAAACACTATAATACGCAGCACTTCCAGATAGACCTAAAGCACAAAATAATAAAAACCACGGCAAAAACTTTTCTTTCATAATATAATATTATAAGTAATAAATATTAAAGATAAATAAAAACCCCCACCGGCGCCGATGGAGGTAGTGTAGTTTCATTTTACCATATAGATAAAATTGAGGATTTTCACCCAGGAATCATCGTGTCCCATTACGCCGAGTTGTATGGGTAATCTCGGTTCAACCCAATAATTTATAAATAAACAACTTTATTAAATGTAAAATTAACGTTTTCTACTAATCTAATGACTTTATCGTTATTTAAACTAGCTAAATATTTACCTTCTAATGAATGAGCAGAACTTAATATTTCAAAATCCCAATGTTTATCATCTTTTTTATCTGCGGCCAAAGCATACTCAATATATGTTGGTTCTTCGTTTGGAAAAGCAGGGTTTTGAAATTTATCAATAAACAAAATTACTTTGTTGTTTAAATTTTCAAACTCAGAAAACTCTTTTATTATTCTATCTAAATTTCTAAATATTTGTTTTCTTACTGAAAGACTATTGGCACCCGTTTTCCATTTTCCGTCTGCTATTTTTTCTAAAACATTACTGGTTTCTGGTTGGTCCCCATTTCTATGTTCTTTTTGGTGACCTGTTTGAAATACTCTTGCCGTTATACCATCTTTTGTGATATTAGGAAATAACCTAAATCTTCTATTTAGTTTTTCTGTTATTAATATGTTTTCTTTAAGTAGATCAAGAAGTTTCATATAAGTATAAATATACAAAAAGGGGGAAACTTCCCCCTTTTCGTTTTCGAATCTTTTTAAAACCCACTCACTAGGAGGGTGGTCATTCGGACCAGGTGCCAAAACCGTCGACACCACCGTGTTTTCTATACTGAGACAGAAACTCAAAACGTTAATCAGATTAACAATACAAAGATATGTTCTTTTTTTTAATCTGCCAAACTTTTTATCATAAATATTCAAATAAATCTGAACATTCATTTCTAAGTTTTCTTAAAGCCTTTTCTTTGATTTGTCTAACTCTTTCTTTCGTAAGACTAAAATCTGACCCAATGTCTTCTAATGTCCTTGGTGTACCTGTAATTCCATAATAATCCTCAACAATAACTCTTTCTCTTTCATCTAAAACTGACATTATTTTCATCATCTTTTCTTTAAGAAGGTCTTTTGTTGAAAAAATCTCATCCGGTGACTCGACATTATCGTTTTTGATAATATCAATCAATGTGTCTCCATCTTCATTTATATGCATATCTAGGTCAATCATTCTTGGTAGGGTTGCAAACTTATCAGAAAGATCTTTATTTGTTTTCTCATTCTGTTTCTTTTCTTTTTGCATATCCTGAACAACATTGACTGGAAGTCTTATAGTTCTTGAATTTTCATTAAGTGACTGAAGTATAGATTGTTTAATCCACCATACGGCGTATGAAATAAAACGGTTATTTTTACTCCAATCAAAGTTTTTAATTGCTTTCATCAATCCAAAGTTACCTTCAGCAATTAAATCCGATAAATCAATGCCTTGGTTCTGATACTGTTTTGCCACGGTAATTACAAATCGTAAATTACCCTCCAACATTTCTTTTTGGATTAATTCCTTTTCTCTTTGTGTACAATCGTTTGACGATATACGTTCTGCTAAGACCTTTTCTCTTTCAGGTGTCATTACCTTTAGTTTTCTAATGTCTTTTAAATAAATTTGAATCTCATCTTGATTCAAAGGGTTTGACGACTTAATGTCCTCCATCTTTTCTCTTTCCATAATTGTCTAAAATCTCTTTTTCTTTCTCTGTTAATGATTCAATTCCTTTCTCTGATATTTTGTCTAAAATTTCATCCACTGTTGGTAAGTAATCGACTTCTTTATTAGTATTGAAATCCGAGTTTGGATCCAATATTGGAAAGAAGATATCGAAACTTATATTCTTAACGTCTCTTTTTCTTTTTTCTTTCAATTCCTCTACATCTATTTTTCCGTTTTTAGGTTCTATTTTTGTTGTCTCGTCATCTATGTTTAAAAAATCTTTCTTTAATTTTCTTGGCATTTTAATGTCCATATTCTTGGTTACCTCCATCAAAAAGTATTGTTCAGTGATTTCAGACATTGCCATATCAACATATTCTTTTAAGTCTGAAAAATCTTCTTTACTTCTAAAATGAAATACAACACCATATTCACCGTAAGTGAATTTTAAAAATGGTGAAGAAACCACTGTTAGTAATTGACCTGAAAGATTTGTCGCTAAATTCTCATGTTCATCAAAGTCACCGAATATGAATAACATATATGATGGGTCTTTTTTTGGTTGTTTTTTACGCATTAATTTGTTTTTTATATATAGTACAAAATTATAAATTTTTTCTGATAATCTTAGCATTTTACTATAAATATTCTTTATTTGATTCGTACCAATCTTCTTTTATTTTACTTACAGGTATTTTTAGATTTGTTTCATTGCAAATTAATTCTGTAATACCTACTGATTCTAATTTTTTGTCCCAATTTATACACGACTCAATATTTTCATAAGTAAAACTCCATTCGTGTTTAAATAGTTTCGTGTTGTTTAAACTTTTTTCTATAGGTAATAGTACATTCAACGCTTTTAACGTTTTTTTAAAATCTTCAACGTTATTCCACTTTTTATGTAACCGTCTTTTGTACATATATAAAACAATGTTACTTATACCAATTAAATGGTCCTCAGTTTCTTTATTCATATTTTCAATAGAATAAGGTAGTCTTGTTTTGACTACTTTAACATTATTATCAAATATAACCGGATTTCTTAACATGGTGGCACATGTTTCCAATTTTTTAGTATCACCTTCGAAATCAACTGAGAGCGTATCCATTACAGACATTAATCTCTTTACACATTCATATCTATTTTCCCACTCTTTTTTTGTTCTCATCTTACAAATATACATACATTTTTCAATATAGTTTCACTTTTACTGAAAAACTTTTGAAATATTCTCTTCTTTTGAAATCCTTATGGTGTTGTCGGCCCAGTTATTAACTATAGGATTGTGACTTATTAGTAAAATAGTAGGGAAAAAGTCTTTAATACCCATGAAGAAATTATGTACCATTTCTAAGTTTTCATTCGATATTTTACCAAATACCTCATCAAAAACAATCAAATTTGGTTTTGGTAAACTACATATTTTACTCAACACTGATCTTAAAGCAAGTGAAGCAATTGTTCTTTCATATCCACTTCCTGAAGACATTAACTTTTCAACACCAGTACCATTATCAATCATTGAAAACTCAACCTCATTTTTATCATTAATTTGAATCTGAAGTTTAAAGTATGCACTTTCCTCCATTAATCTTTGAAGTTCTGAATTAATAAGTGGTATCATTGTTTTCATTATGATTTTAGAAATACCATTTTTACCATATGCTTCCAAGTATATTTTATATATTTTTTCTTTTTCTTCTTCTTCAGAAATTTTAATAATGTTATTTAAGTTTGTTTTAATTTTTTCTTGTAGTGTTTTAATTGAATACTCGTCACTATTAATCTGATTTTGTTTTTGTGTCTTTTGTCTATCAAGATCTTCAAGTCTCAAATTAGCCTTAATTAACATTGAATCAATATGCTCATTTTCTTTGATCTTATCCAACATCTTATCATACTCAGTTAATTTTGTTTGAAGTCCGTTAATTTTTAACTCGTAATTTTCAATAGTTGCTTCATATTTTTCTTTTATGAGTTTGTTTTTTTCATACTCATCAAATAATCTTTTTGTTTCAACAAATTCTTTTTCTTTGCTTGTTAAAATAGACATTAACCCCTCTTTTTCGTCTTTTTGCCTAATATAACCATCAAGTTCTGATATTTTTTGTTGTGTAATTGAAGCATTCATTAAGTCGATCCCACAGTGTTCGCATTTAATACCACCACTAACAGAACTAGCTAATTTTTCAATTTCTGATATTTTAGTATCAAGTTCAATCTTTTCTTTAAACACAATCTTGTATTCTTCTTTTACCTTATCGTGTTCATCTTCTTTGTAGTACTCTTTTGGTTCAACAACGTTAAGTTCATTTAATTTTAACTTTGTTTGTTCAATTTGAGACTCGTGACCTTCAATTTCTTGTTTAACTTGACTTGGGTTCAATCTACTTAACTCAACATCAATATCTGTATGTTTTTTTCTTAACATATCATCTCGATATTCTTTACCTTTTGATATGTTAGATTCAATAGTTATTAATTCGACTTTGTATGTTTCAATATTACTAGACAACTCAGTTATTTTTGTTTCGTTGTTTTCATTATCAGTTTTCAATTGCTCCGTGTTATAGATGTTTGATAACATGGACTTTGAAAAGTCAGAATATATTGATTTTGCAACATCTTCTTTTCTTCTTAAAAAATCAAGTCCCATAAATCTTGAAAGTACTTGACCTCTTGCGGTTGGCTTTGAATCAATTAGTTCTTCAAGATTTGTTGCGGTGGTAAGAATCGTCATCAAGAAATCTTCTTTTGTTCCAATAGATTCTTTGATGAATTTTTCAGTTTCTCTTCTTTGTTCTCCTGTAAAGTTTTGGAGTGTCCCGTCAGATAGTTTTTTAAAAAAGTCTAATTCGGTTTTAACATTCCATTCACCCTTTTTAGACATTTTTCTTTCAATGTTTCTTACAATGATATACTCCTCACCATCAATAACAATTTCACCTTTTACTGTTACTTTATCTTTATCAGTAAATCTATTGAATATCTCTTCGGCCTTTGTTGTTTTTGTGGTTTCATTAAAGAATAAAAACAATAATAGATCAACAGACAAGACGGTTTTACCACCAAAGTTTGGTGGATTTGATTCAATCACTGTAAGCCCTCCCGTTTTTTCAAAATCAACTTTTTGGTTTTCTCCGTATGATAGAAAGTTTGAAAACTCAATATTTTTAATGAACCACTTTTTAAAAACAGCGGTTTCTGTTTCAGTTTCTTGCATTTTATTTTCAACCATCTTATTATGGTTTAAAATATTATCCAAGTGTTTGTCATAATTTTTACTTGTTAGAAACTGTCTAAGTAATTCAATTTGGTAGTTTGTGTCCATGATATTCACAGACACGTCTACCGTTTGCTCTCCTTCTTCTTTTTCTGCTTTCGCCTTTGTTATGACATTAACATTTGTTGTGTTATACTTTTTTTGAAAGTAATGTTTAACACTTTTAATCTTATCTTGTGTAAAGTTTTCATTATAGTCCTCCCATACTACTTGAATAGTGGGGTTATCATATTTTGAAAAATCAATGTCTTTAGTCATTATATTATAATTGAATGGTTTACTCTCCTGAAATAAGTTCTGTTGATTCGGATCCTTCCTGTGTTGTTTCTTCTGTCTCATTTTCAATTGATTCGGTTAATCCTGACATTGTTTCAGCCGACATATCAGCAAACTTCTCTTTCATAACATTCATTTGTTCTTCAAACGCCTCTTGCCAAATTTTTTGCATTCTTTTTTCTGTTTGTTTCAAATTAGCATTTCTTTTTGCTACTTTTTTTCTGTGTGCTTTAGCTGCTTTTCCCATTATTAGTGATTATTAGTTATTATTAGCTATTATTACTTGTTATTAGTTGGTCTATTTTCTTCAAACCATTCAATTATTGAATTAATTGCCCACACAAAACCAGCAGACAACATACCATCAAAAAATACTGATAAAATTTTATTAAGTCCAATCAATTCTACATTTGGTGAAAAATAAACTAATGATAGGAAAAATCCAACCCATGTTGAGGTACATAATACGCAGGATATAAGACCTGATAAAAACTGACCTAAAAAGTTAAATGGTGCTAATTCATTATTACCCCATTTATGGATTGCATCTCTTAATCCGTTAAATATTGATCCGTAGACCAAAATGTTTGTCATTCCGTAGGCAACCATTGCCCAAATTACTAAATTCATATTATTTGTATAAATCATCGTTTAGGTTAGAACTACCATGAAACCTGGCGGGAATATCGCCAAGTTGTTTTGGTTTTTCTAACAGTTTTTTATTTAATTCTTCATTTTTCTTTTTTAATTCTCTAATCTCAGAGTTTAGATTTTGAATTGTTTGTTGAAGCATGTTCACTTTACTTTCATCTACAGGAATGTCTAAAGTTTGTCTAAGTTTAGTTAATTCTTCATCTTTTTTAGACATTTCTTTTTGGAAATTATTTTCCATTTCTTTTGTCTTAGTGGAAAAAATTTTGCTTTCTTCCTTAATTTGCTCGTTTAAATGGAAAATTTTTTCTTCTAATTCCTTATTATTAGTTATTGTAATTACTTTTTCAATTTCTTTAACTACTTCAACCGGAACCTCTTTAATTACTTCTTTTTCAACAACAATTTCTTTAACCACTTCAACAGTCTTTTCAACTTCCTTAATTACTTCAACTGGTACTTCCACTCGTTTTTCAACAATAACTTCCTTTATTAAGTGTTTTTCTTCAACATCACTTGTTTTTAAGTCTTTTTTATCTTCATTAAGTGTTTTTCCTAAAAGTCCATACTTCTCTATATTAAATCCTGACTGAAAACATTTTATAATAAACCCATCAATATCTTCAATATTATTAAGTTTACAATATGCAGACACTGCCTGCATTATCTTTTTATCCTTCAATTCCATTATAGTTATAAATCATAATTTCTTGACTATTTTTTGAGTTCTTTTTTCTAGCAACTTTTTCGTAGTCAAATTCTAATATTTTATGGTTAAAACCATCTTCTAATAATTTATATATAATATCAGATTTTTCTCCATTTTTATGTTCACCAAGTACACCACTTAACGCAAAAGAATGACCTAATTTATTAATTTCAATTATGTAATCATACAACTGACTTTCTTTTGTTTTAGACCAATAAGAATTGTAACCCGCTTCAGTATTTGTATATGGTG
>Ga0315904_10002603_pt1 | contig 27686 bp, 20 predicted proteins | sample LakEriMetagenome_6_FD_203529 | JGI IMG/M metagenome (GOLD analysis project Ga0315904, IMG submission 203529) | Freshwater fungal communities from buoy surface, Lake Erie, Ohio, United States - Buoy 12 MA120 | ecosystem: Environmental > Aquatic > Freshwater > Lake | place: USA: Lake Erie, Ohio...
TATTGCCAGGACTATTCATATTCCATTCTGCAGTTAATAAAGACCCAGTATTAATACTAAATGAGGATTCAAGATGATCCTTTAAATCTTCATCTTGAAACATACTATACCTCTTCCAATGTTACGGAGACATTCCACATGTCGTAACCGTTAAAACTAGCGTTAGCTCCGCTTCTTTTTATAATAGAGTAATCAAAAGATGATATTTGCATTTGTACAATTTGATTATAATTAGGTAAGTTTGTATATGCTGTATCTGTTACACCAAAATTAATATATTTATCGTACGCTAAGAATACCCAAAATGGTCCAGTATGAGACTGATACCAAGATAACATTTCCACTCCACCTGCACCACCATCTGCAGTATATTCTTCTACTGGATAAAATGCTGGTGGCGGATTAGGATTTGCAATAGTAGATGTAGTATCTGGTAATCCAGTAGATTGATTAAAATCTGGTCTAAAAGAAAAGCTTCGTGATGGTAATAACGACCATGAGGTTGAAATTTTTAATTTATCGGCTATATGATATGATCGTAAAGTCCCATTGACCATTCTACGCTTTTGCTCTATTCTTTCTGGATAAATATCAATTGGTGCACGATTATGATCTGATAAAATTAAGAATCTATTTGCTGGTTGAACTCCAGATAGGTCAGACAAGGTTTCTACTCCTAGAGGAATATATTTACCATCTACTAGGGTACCCTGATCTTCTGACCACAACATTGCCTGTGGTCGATACCATTTTTGTCGTCCAGCCATGTATCCAGTAGTAGTCACTAAATCACCTGCCTTCTAATTCTTTGTCCATCAATTTGTTTAATTCTAGACATTACGACATTAGCAACATCGTTTGCATCCATGTCAGTTCCATTGAGTGTAACATTGAGGTTATAATTATACACCCCTGAGCCACTAGATGCCCCATCATTAATTCTATTAAGTGCATTTACTCCAATATTATCTACAGCAGATTTTCTAACAACAAATTCTCCTGGAGATAGCATTGCTGGAATAGTATCTGTTCCTCTTGCAAATGCTCCATTAGCAAAATATCTTGGTTTTACCATACCACCCTTTGCCATCATAAGCATCATGCCACCACCACCGCCGCCACCGCCGCCCGAAGAAGTTATAGTTGATTTACTGCTATAATCTTCAACAACTATCTTACTTCCAACAAGAGACACACTCTTGTCTTCAGGAGCAAGAATATTTAGTGCCTCCAGTTTCCCAATAATTGTTCCTTTTGCAGCAGCCTGTAGTGCAGAATTTATATCTTGAAGAAGGCTAGTAGCTTTTTCCATTTTATCGTCAAATATTTTAGTGCTTTCTGCAATATCTTTTTGTGCCGAAGTATAAGCAGAAGATGCTCCCGAGCTAAATCCGATATCTGGCATATCTCTAAAAGTTATAGGTGCAGAAGTGCTAGATTGTCCGCTAGGTTTAAATATTTCCTCTTCTGTTTTTGTTAATGCTGTAGTTTGTTGTGGTGTAGATGTTTTATCTTTTATTAATGGCTTTAATACCCATTTATTATTTTCCCATACCCATTCTTGTCCAGCAACACCCTTTGGTTTTGCAGGCTTGGTAGATTCTTCAGCATAATCAAATATAGATTTAATAGAATCATATAGCTTTCCAAATTTTGTTAAGATTGGATCAAATAATGCTGGAGCGTCCTCTAATGCATGGTTTAAAGCAGTAGCATTACCAGATGCAGCTCCTAACACAAAATCAAGTGTCTTTTTATTTCCTTTTATACCAGCAGCCTCAGTTAAGTCTAAAGCTTTAACTATTCCCTCTATTTGAGTTTTAGTTATACCAAACATTGCCTGGAATCTTGTTGCCATAGCAGCTATCTTAGATTGAATTGTAGACTCTATGGATGTAATATTTCCTTCAATTAAAAATATATTAGACTCTACCGTTTTCTTTTGCAGTTCAAGAGCATCTAGTCTTGCTTTATCTGTATTCCTTTGAATTGTTGCTATTTCAAACTGAAGTAATTTATTTTCTTTTTCAATATCTACTCTCTTGAGTGCAGATATTTCTTGTTTTCTAGCGACAGCAATGACATCTCTTTGAGAAGATATTTGCTCTGATGATTGAGTTGCTCTAAGCTCTTGGATAGCAGAAGCGGCAGCGGAAATATCTCCACGAGTCAAAGCATCTGCTATAGATAGCCTACCCTTTTGAATATTAGCTATATCTTGTTGTAGTGATGCAATTCTGTCAAGTGCTTCTTCTTGTTTATCATATTTTTCATTAATTTTATCTTCGATAAAAGATATTCTTTCAAGCTCATAATTATTATTTTCTAAAATCTTAGTTAGTGGGGCTGTCTTTTGTTCAATTGTTCTATTGATACTTTCAATTGATCGATTAATATCATCAAGGACAGTTTGCTGATCTTCAAGATTTTTAGTTTCTTTTTCTAGCTCGTTTGCATAGTTTAATCTGATTAATTCTTCTTGTAAGTCATAGTATGCATTAAGTTTATCAAGAGACTCGCCCATTCTTTCAACTTGAGTTTTTTCTTTTTCCTCTTGCTCTTCTTCAAATTTTCTCAACATTCTTAATGCTTCTGCATAAGCTTTTATTTTTTCCGTTGCTTCATCCCATTTTTTGCCAGGTTTTTCAGCAAGAGCTGCAATTGCAGCAGCAGTTTCTGGATCAGAAGCTAGCTGGGTAGCTACTGATGCAGCAATTCCTGCTTTTTCCATTGCCTTTAAAGCTTTTGTTTGATTTTGTGTAGCTTTAATTCTATCCTCTAAGGATTTAAGTAGGTTAAATTTCTTACCCCCACCTCCACCACCAGCAGATTCTGTAGCAAATAGTTTCTTAAGTTCTTTTTCTGTTATCTTTGCAGCTTCTGCAACCTGCTTCATTGTTTTTTCTACCAAAAGCTGAGCCTTAACTCTATCGCTTACGTCTGCATTTGGATTAGCAATTAGCCTTAATGCTTCTGCTACTCCTGCAAGATTAGAGGTAAGTCCTACTGCTTGCATTCTAAGAAGAAGCATTTTTCCTTTCAAACTATCTACACCTTCTACAGCTTTTTGAAATTTCTTTGGCATTTGTGATATTACACCGTTTATAATCATTAATGCTGCAGCTGGGTTACTTTCATTCAAAGCCATAATGCTATCTTGTATTTTTTCAAAAGTATTATTAAATTGATCTCCTGTTATAACTCCATTTTGTAAAGCACCACTAAGTCCAGTAAAAACATTTTTTAATTCTTCTGCCATAAGTTTTGTTTCTTTTTTAAGTTCTTTTGATGGTACAAGTTGCTTTACCCATGAAATTCCACCTTGTGCACCACCTCTTGTTCCTGCACCACCAGAGCGAGTTGGTGATGGAGCTAAAGCAACTGCAACTAAATCTTCAACAAAACCACTCTTAAATTCTTTTTGATAATCTTTAAGTAAATTATCAACGCTTTTCTTTATTCCAGCCCTGCCTTGTTTAGTGGTTAAATCTAATGATTCAAAATCAAGCGTTACATTAGTCTTTCCAGATTCTTCACGTAATGCTGCAATAAGAACATTTATCTGCTCTTTTGCAAATCCTTTTCCTTGTAATCCTATAGCCAATGACTGGAAAACTCTTGATGCTTCTTGATCTGTAGCACCTCTTAATACACCAATATCTGTCTTATATTGTTTTTGAAAATCTTTATTTTCTCTAAGTAAAGAGATTTGTGATCGTGTTTGTGGAGTTAATACATCAGTAACTAAATCTTTTTCAAATGGTGTTTCTGTTGCAGCAACCCCAAAAAAATCACCTAGAAGTTTTGTTTTTTCTGCTGTTATACTTGCAGCATCAGATAAGCCTTCTATAGAAACTCGTTCTCTTTCTCTTGCTGCATTTACTGCTTTAATAATTCCAACTGTTGCAGTTAGTCCTAAAGCAAAAACTTTTAAATGTGGTATTGGAAGAATTTTAGCAAACTGTGTTATAGCCTGGATACCAAAAGCTGCTGTTGCAGCAGTTCCCGCAACCTGCCCAACCTTGCCTGGTAAAAATGATGCAGCCATGAGTCCAGCACTAGCAGCCATTCCAGCTCTACCACCAACAAGACTCCTTCCAACTGTTCCAGCTCTTTGTCTAAATGTTGTTTTTGGTGGTGCAACTGTTTTACCAGATTGAGTAGTTGGTCTTCTTGTAGCAGTTGTTTTTTTCTTTGAAGCTTGTTTTTTAACTTCTTTCTTTACCTCTACTGGAATAACTGTTCCAGCTCTTTCTGCTGCAGCAATAGCTGTTGGTGTCAATTCTCCACTTTTAGCCATTTCCATAAGATTTATTTCTTGTGCTGGAGTCATATGTGCTTTTACTAATCCAGCAATACTAGAAAGTCCAAGAGCTCCAGCAATTTTTCCAAATTCCTTTCCTCTGTATGATCCAACATTTTTGAAAATAGCTGCCCTACCAATAGAACGCTTTCTGCCAGTTGACTGTGAAACTCGTGTCCTAGTTACATCTTCAAAAGTAGTTACTTGTGTTAAAAATTTATTAGTAGCAGCTTGATATGTTTTGCCAAATTTTTTGGCTTGTGTTCTAGCTACTTTATTATATATCTTTGATAATTCTGGATCTGTTACCTTACCAGTTTTTTTAGCAAGCTCTTCTGCAACACCCTTAGAAATGCTTTCTCCAAATTTTGCTAAATTAGGATCATTTTTAATCATTTTAACAACATCGTTTGCATTTGTAGCACCCATAGCTTCTGCCATTGCTCTAACAATTGGTGCTTGTATCCCAGCTCCACCTTTCGAAAATTCTTTTGCTAATGCAGATGCAGAATATCCACTTTTGCCTTTTAATCCTTGATTAGCAGCACTGCTTAGTAGAGTTACTGCATTTGTATACCCTGGGAAAAGACCTTTTTGGAATCCAGGAATATTTCCTGCTACCATTCCCTGAATAAGTGGAGCATATTTTTCAACCATTTTTGCTGGAATAACCGCTTCACCAGGAGAGAGCATCGCAGGAACAATATCTCCAGCTCCTCTTGGTCCTGGAACACTTGAGACTCCGTCAGAGTATTTTTTACCACCACGTCTGCCTGGAATTGGAGCCATCATTCCTGGATTTGTTTGTGCAAAATTTCTAGCAGCTGTAGCAGCAGATCTATATGCAGCAATTAGTTGATTAAGAGCTTTTGTTTCTACACTAAATGTTTGGGTTAAGTTAGCATGAGATTGATTTAATGAATGTGCTGCTGCCGCCGCATCAAGCTGTTCTGTAGTAAGATATTGAGTTTGAGCTCCAAGTATCTTTGATTGTCCAGTTAATCTTAAATATCCATTTCTTAGTAGTGCAAAAAATTTAATTCCATTAGCGATAAAGTTGGCAAGCAAGCCAAATGTCATAAGTAATACTGGGGCAATTCCTCCAACAGCAATGGTTAGAATAGCAATAGCCTTTTTGCTACCCTCTGACAATGAAGCAAATTTATCTAGTATGCCACCCAAACTTTCTAATATTGGAGTAACGGTCTCAAGAAATACCTTGCCAAGTGGAACAAGCGCAACCTTCAAATCTTCAACTGCTTTTCTAAATTTATTCATTGCTGATTCGGCAGTCATTCCTAATTCTTTTTCAGCCATAGCAGCTAAATCACCAGTAGAGGCTGTTGCTAAATCTAATACTCTTGATGCCTGATTACCACTTTTTGTAACATTTTCAAATAAAGTTGATAGACGTGCTAGCTGGAACTTACCAAACAACTGCTCTATAGCTCTTTGCCTATTAAGATCAGATAAGTTGTCTAATGCCATTGCAAACTCTATAACTGTTTGCTTTACATTGCCTGCATTTTTATTAACAATAGAATCAATATCTATGCCAAATCCTTGCATCATCTCTCTTGCTTTATCAGTAGGATTAATTAATGAAGCAAGACCAGACTTTAGAGCATTAGCTCCTTCTGATGCATTGATACCACCCTCTTTCATAGCAGCCATAAAAAATGCTAAATCTTTAACATCTCCGCCAAGTTGTTTTACCACTGGTGCTGCTTTAGGTATTGCAGTTGTAATATCATCAAGAGATACGACAGTCTGGTTTTCTACTGCGTTTAAGAAGTTAATAGATTCAGCCAGATCTTCTGATGACATCTGAAATGCATTCTGAAGAGATATGGTCGTCTCTAATGCTTTTTGTGCATCAATCTGACCAAGAACCTGTAGTCGTGTTGCTTCTGTTGTTTGTCTTTGTAGATCTAAACCTTGGAAGCCAGCTGCAGCTGCTTCTGCTGCTAATGAAACTGTATCTGATACAGCAATACCATATTTGGTAAAAGCATTTCCAAGCTGTTGAATGCTATCTAACGCTTGTTGGGTTTCTGCGGCTGGTGTAAATAAATCTCCATATACTTTTTTAAATTTAATTGCTGCAGTTTCCATATCCATAAATGTTTTTGCAGCAGCGGTGCCAAGCATAGTAATTGGTATGGTAAAACCAACCATAAGCTGGCGACCAGCCCATTGAGTATTTTTACCAAAATTAAGAAGATTAGTAGATCCTTGTTTTACAAGTTGATTAAAGATTGCTTGTCTTTGTGCAGTTAGCTGAAGCTGTGTAGAGTGATCTTTAAGATTGAGCTCTGTTGGCATGACAGCAATAGCCTTCATTGCGCCAGTAGTATCACGACCAAGCTTTATGTATTGAGTCTGAAGCCTTTTTACTCTTTCCTCTGCTACCCTGCCGATTGTGTCGAATTCAGATTTAAATAGTCTGCCAAATGTTTTTGTAGATGCACCAGCATAGCGGAAGTATTCCCGCATTGAAAATTTATTCTTTTCAAGCGATGTTGTAAAGTTTTCAGCAGATGTTTTTACGGTACGAAGCTCTGCAGAGAAAGCTCCAATAGAGTTAATACTATTTATAAGATTTCTCTGCAGGTCACGCTGAGCTAATGCAGCTGCTTCGCTAGACTTTGCTACAGATAGATGAAATTGAGCTATCTGTCGTTGTAAAGATTTGAGTTGACTTAAGGCTTTAGACGAATCTATATTAATACTAATATTAGAATTAACGTCAGCCATTTACTCACCTCTTTTAATTTTTATTCAATTGTGGTATTAAGAAGGTCTGTAACCTCTGAAAGCTTAATTCCAGAAGCTGCTTCGACAATCTTATACACAGTCGGTAGATCAAGAACATCTTCCAACTTAGCAATATCAGCAGACATTTCAGGCTTGTACTGTTTCATTGCTATTTGTACACACTCCATAAGAAGACCTAATGACTTATCATTGTCTTCCTGAACTGATGCAATGCCCTCAAATTTTGCCATAAAAGGCTTGAGAAGCGATATTTTAAGCGGACGAACTTCGATGGTTGTTCCATCGATTAGCGTGAGGGTCTTAGCCTCATGCGTTGTTGTAGCCATTTTTCCTCCATATATATAGGTAACTCAATTATAGCATAGCTAAACATTTTTATTTGGAGAACTTCTTAAATCTTCATAGTCTAGCCCCATGCCAATACCAAAGCCAGCCTTCTTTGCATTTTGTCCTTGAAGAGCAAGAATATCATTACTATCTGTAGCTTTGCCTTTACTATAAACTCTTGCTTTAAGATCTTCCCATTCTTTTTGCCCCTTTGCCTGTTCTCCACCAGAATACCCTGTCCCCTTATCAAGATCAACACCTTGCAGAGCTGCCATAAATCTTTTTTCTTTATAATCTAAATCTCTTTGTGTAGATATTAAATGTATAAGTTCTGGCAAACAAATAGACTCTTCCATTTCATCAAAATTTTTCCACATACCGAGTAAAAAAACCTCGGACTCTATAGACAATAAATCAAAACTAGCCCAGTCATTTTTATCTTTGCTTTCTACAGCTTGCTGTTTTACATCTTTATCTTGTTTATTTTTATTCATCTTAATGCCAGCACTATAATCTAATATTTCATATATTGTTGGCATATCAAAATTATCCTCTATATCTTCAGTTGAATTAGATATTTCTGGATAATACTGCATCATACAAATTCTGACACATTCAACTAAAACTTCTATGGCTTCTTCATCATTTTTGCTGTTACCTATAGTTTCAAAATGGTCCATAAAATCATACAAATATTTTAACTTTAATGGTGTTATTTTTATTTTTTTACCATCAATAGTTTGAACATAATTATTTTTGTATAATTTAGTAGCCATTCATACCATTCTATCATAAACAACAAAGCCCACCGCTATGGGTGGGCAATGTTGGACTTGGAAGCTAAATTACGAAGCTGGTGTCCAAGTACGGTCTATGAGCTTTCCATATGATGCATCTGTATCATCTGGAAGAAGACGGAATGAAACTTCGAACATCGAAGGCTCATCACGCTTTGCAGATACTGTAACGCTCTCAATAGAGAGTGCACGATATGCAGCGTAAACACGCTCAATCACATCAGATTCTGCACAGTCTCCAGTTCCTGGACCGACTGCAATGATTCCTCGCTCAACTGGGCATTCACCAAGCTCTCCTGCGGACATGTTAAGAACTTGACCTGCGGATGTTGACTTGGTACCAGTAAGATCAGCGCTCTGTCCTGCAATTGCAAGAAGAAGGTTTTCAAGTGTTGCTTCAGCAAAAGCAGTAACAAGATTAACTTGCATACCCTGCTTGAAGAGCTTAGCAACGTCAAGAAGCTGATCAACCTGAACTTCACCGAAATCTGGTTGGAATTGTAATTCAAGACCATTCATTGTATAACCAACGTTTGTGAAGTCGATTTCGTCAGAAAGGGTGTCCTTATAAGACTCAGAGCTTACAAAAGCTGGCAGTGTGGAATTATCAAGCGTTGTGTCTGCAACGAAGAACGCAGCAGCACCGACGATGATATTATTAGAATTACCACGGCTATATGGCATATTTTCACCTCTTATTTCTTAAATTGTTATTAAATTGTTGGCGTGTTTCCTCACACCAATTATAACATCATTTTTAGGTATATGGAAAAGTCTGAGGGTCTACAGAAAGGTGATAGTCATACTCAACAATAATCTTATTTGCAGTAAATGTCTTTGCAGATCCAAGCTCAATAACATCCCTAGATTCATCTATATGGTAAACCTTCATATTGTGAAAATATACATTATGTGGCTGTCCTACAGAAGCTGCATTTTCTACTGCCCATTTATTTAGATCTTGTGCCGCAGCGTCTTCTCGGTCAAACAGGTAAGTTATTACATTTATTGCATTATAAATATTTGCTGTTGTATCGCTATATAAATAATAGACAATCTGCTCTTTTCTTACTCCATAAAATGGTCTAGACCTAAACCTCATCAAGTGCTCATACTGGATAAGCAGCGGATTAGATACCTCCCCAGACTGGAGTATCTGGTTCCATAATTCAGTTATATTAGTAGGAGTTGTAGCAAAAATAGGAGATAGGGCCTGTGTGCTACTTACACCAATATCGTCATATTTTTCTAGCTCTGCTCTTAAATATGCATTTATCCAGTGTGGTGGATATGGTAGATTTGCTGCTAAATTAGGCACTTATATCAACTCCAGTCGTAGCATTAGCAATCCATCGGTATCCTGTTTGATACCCTTTTGATCTGCCTCCGCCTTTAATTCCAGCCTTAAAATTCTTCTTATATAAAACTGGCTTTTTAATATAATCATAAATTCCAGAGGCCTTCAAAAATGATTGCTTAAAATATTGTAACATAAACTGATCGAATACTCTTTCATACGATCCCTGGGTTTCTATGCCTCCAGGGGCCTCAATAGTGACTGGCTTTTTAGTAAAAACTGTTTCTCCACCAGCTTCAAAAACAAGTGGGTTATCTCCTTTTGGTTTTACAATTACAGAGAGACCGAGCTCCATAATTCTAGCCTTATCATAGAATGGCTTATTAGCGTCACGAGACATTGTGCTTGACTGTCTAAACGTAGATCCTATTGAAAGACCTAAATTGCTAACAGTATATTGTAAATCAAACAGTCTTGCAGAAGGGCTGCCTTCTTGATACCACTCATAAACGTGATGAAGAGCTTCTCTATTTCCTCTAGCACTTGCATCTATGTATTGGCCCAATGCCTGGATTGTAATAACCCCAAGCCCATTTAAAAATTCTTTTTTCCCTTTTTGTATACCATCTAGATATCCCACAGAATACTCAACTAGATTAGCAAGATCTGCTTCAAGCGCTTTGGTATTCATTCTTACTCTCATTAATCTCCAGCGCTCTGATTTTCAGAACGTCTCCATAGCATTTTATAGTATTCTATAGTATTAAATGGTCCAAGAAATGGTTCTAGGGTGGCAACTTCATATATTGTTCCACGACCTTTTCTAGTGCCAGCAGTTTCTTTGTAAATTAATTCGCCGCCCATATTTCTAATATTAGTAATTAAAATATTTGTTACTGCTTGTTTATTTTCATTAGATGTTATTCTGAGGTCGGTTCTGCTTCGTGCCACGAGTTTATTTTCATATTGGAGAAATTCAGCTGGCTTAATATCTTCTTCGCCAGCACCACCAACAGGGGAAGCGTTACAAATAATAGTCCGATCAAAAACCCACTCTTTTTTAACTTCATTATATGCTCCTTGCGTAATTATCGGGTAGTAAATATCTGCATAAAGTGGAAACATAAAGTCTGGTGTTTCGCATTCCATCACAACATCCCAGGTTTATTGACATTTACTATATACTTATCTAATATTTTATCAACAATAATATTGCCAGTACCGTCTAAAACTGATTTATCAATCTGCATTCTGTACTGATCAGTTGAATAACTTGTAATACCACGCTTAAAATATTCTAGCTTTCCACATTTAATATCGTTGATTAAAAGTTTAGTTGCTTCTTGAATATCATATGGAACAACTTTATACCCAGTCTCCAGCAAGATAAGATAATCTACATCCATTGGAAATGTTACACCTGGCTTAACTGCAAACATGTTGCCACTATCTTGAGTATCATAAAAAGCAAATGAATCTGAAATTGCAAGATCTACTCCGACTGGATTAGATGCTAGGTAATTAATAGAATCAACTGCCTGAACTGGATCTTTTAATATAGCTGTTTTATCTTTAGTTAAGATATAGTTCCAATCACCTAAAGCAGATGGGGATTCGCTTGAGTCCCAAACTAATTCTGTATTTTCATAAGCCTTTAGAATTTTATATGTTCTTGGCCAAACTGGTAAATAGTCTGTATTTTGTCCAGTTGTTTCTAACCAATATGTCATATAATAGAATCCACCTGGAACTATAGAATCTATAAGTGCCCTAGCAATAAATTCATACTGTGTATATTCAGCTATCTCCGTTGCAGTTGTGCCAAGGGTTGCTGGATTTACATATGGTCTTTCAATATTTAAGTTATCTTCTATAACTACCTCGTCTGGATCACCAAGCAAGGTAGTATAAATAGTTACATAATAAGACTCATCATAATCAGAGAACCATTCTGGAAGAGTATAAGTAATAACACTATTAGAATCAGATGTCAGAGCAAGCTCATCCTCAATAATATTTCTGTCTTTTTCCTTTATGACTAAGTAATACTCTTCATTAGGATCTGGAACAGTATAAGATATTGTTAGTGGGTATGGCGGAACTCTGAGAACATTCATTATTCTTTACCGTAATATCTTGCTAACTCTCTTGGAGTTGCAATCCTTACCTTTCTGTGTTTTAACCAAAACTCTGCTGCTTCTTTATCAACAATATTATAGCCTTTCTTAAGTTCTCCAAGGCCAAACTTAAACAGATTAGCCTCAGCATGAAGAGCTATTTCCTTTACTTCTTCTGGTTTAGGTTCTTCTTTTTTAACAGCCTTTTTAGGTTTTTCTTCCTTTACCTTTTCAACTTTAGGCTCTTCAGCTTTAAGATTTTCTACTTTTGGTTCTTCAGCTAAATCTGACTCTAATTCGTCTGACTCTACATCATCACCAAAAAGTGCTCCACCAGCAAACGTTTTTCCGTCATCTTCTTGATCTAAAATTTTATTTTCATTATTTTCTAAACTTTCCATAATCACTCCTTTACAGCAATTATACCAGAATATGATTAAGGGGAGCGATTTTACTCACTCCCCTTATCTTTTTTAGTCTAAAAGACTAATTATGAACCTGTGCTGACATCTGCGAAGGAAACAGCATCAAGCTCTTCCCATTGCACACCAAAGCGGACGAATACAGTGTATTCAATTGTATCCTTCTTTGGCTTGTACTCACGATTCACAGTGATGTCTCGCTGGAAACCCCAAACACGGTTAGCAGGGAATGTCAAATCGACATAATCTGCTGGGTAGTAAGGAACTTCCATAACGTCAACACCGAGAACACGGGTTGTACGTGCTCCACCGAAGGTCTGAGCAGCGCCATCAAGGTATGCTTGACGGTTACGCTCTGTACCACCAGTGCGTGGAGCAAATGCTTCAGCAATTGCATCAGCAAGTGTACCGTTGTTCTTGACAATACCCTGGAATGCATCTGTACCAGCATAGAACTTGAGGTTCTGCTTTACGGCACGATACTTACGTGGCATTGCAAGGATGATCTCCTGCATTACCTCGGTTGTCCAGTTGTCATTTGTGACAGAAACGACTGCCTCATGAGCGTCGCCTGAGGTTGTTACACCATAGACGAAGCCTTCCATAATGGAAAGGAAGTCACCAGTAACGCCGTCACCATTGATAGCGAGATCTTCGATATCGTTAGCGAAAGCATTTGTCATCAATCGAACGAGGTGATCTTCAAGAGCACCACCTTCAATATTGTCTTCTAATGCTTCAGTTGAAACTTCCCAATCAAGACGAATCTTCTTGGTTGTAAGCTCTACCTTTGTGAATGTAGCACCTGCGTTTGTATAGTCGTTGCTTGCTTGTGCAGCAGCACGAATTACTCGCTCACCCACGTTAACTTTTTCAAGTTCCATGGTGTTAGCCCGCATTGTAACTCTACGTCCATCTTTGGCGAGAACTGTTGCATCCCACACATAGTCGATGAAGCGACGAGCCTGCTCTGGAAGCAGAATACCACCTGGTGTACCAGTTGGGTTTACTGCGTTTGGACCTGTAGTATCGCCCCACGAAGGTGTTGCGATGTTACCAAGGTTTGAACCAATATTGTTAGAGGTTGGGCTGGTTGCTGTTGCATCACCAATACCACCTGAAGCAAAAGATCCATCTCCAGCATGCTGATGTGCAACTGTTGGAGCGCCTGGGTAATTCTTTACGATCTCATTGTTTTCTTGTTCCGACATATATTTCACCTCCTAGTGATTTTTAATTAAATAGGTCGGTATTTTTGAGGAAACGACCGCCCCATAGGGATTTTTGAACTGGTGTTTCCACCAATTCCTGAACGATCTCGCCAAGATCGCCAGACTTGCGGAAAGCTGTGTCAGCCTCAACTTTATCGACACGCTTGCCAAACTCGTTAAAGCCGTTCTTTACACCTGTAACTTCAGTTGTTACCGCAGCAACACTTGTTGTTACATCTGCAAGGGACTTGCTTAACTCAGCAACTTTATCGTTAATTGACTTAACGGTTGCTGCTAGATCGCCAAAGGCATTAGTAAGAGAATTTTTGATGTCTGCAACGGCGTCAGCGATAGCCTGTTCGGATTTTGCAACATCTGCACTCTCTGTGACTTCTGGAGCTGCAGGTTCAACTGCAGGCTCTTCAGAAGGAGCACCTTCTTCAGCAGGAGCAGCAGCTTCTTCAACCACAGGATCTGTAGCTTCTGCTGGCTGTGCCTCTGGAGCGACCTCAACATTTTCAACTACTTCTTCTGCAGTAACTTCTGTAGCAACTGCTTCTGTTGTTGTTTCTTCTGTCATAGGACTTTCCTCCTTTTGCATCTTAATTGTCTTAATGCCTTTTGCACTATCAACTAAGAACTTTATTATTTCTACATTATCTGAATCACTTTTTTCAACAAAACCAATATTCTGCATAGGCTTACCAGAGTGTGGACTTACTTCATTATCAGCTGCTGACACAAGAACAACATCATTATCTTGATCCCAGAAAACATTTTCAATTTCTGCCTTTGAAAGGTATCCACCCATCTTAGTTTCTCCATTTACCTTTTCAATAGAAACGACATTGGCAAATTGGTTTGCAGGATTATCTACTAATGATAACTCGTGTAGATCATATTCTTTAATAATTCTAATTGACTTGTCTAGCTTATCATCATATGAGTCATCGGACTTTGTAATATTCCCGCCGATAGAAAAACCAGTTAGTGTTCCATCAAGAACTTTTTCCCAAGTATCTTGTGCACCCTTTGATATATATGATGAAACATAAACACCACTATAAAACTTTTTTGTATTTGGATCAAAGTAGCGATCCTCCTTAAAAGATAAAACTTTTCCAACCGCTAATGGTTGATGCATTTCACGAAGATTGCCACGAAATTTTCTAAATGCATCTAGGCTAGCTTCTGTAGTAACAATATCGCCTTGCTTATCAATATTGTCTAGTGTTGCAAAACCAGATACTATTCTACGCTCAACATCTACCTTGCCAATAGGCATTGATAGACGGACATTATCTCCTTCAGTAACCCAGTGTGCTTTATTGATATTCATATCAAACCAATTATACCAAATATTTTATCCAATATGTGGATAATTATGTGGATGAACGACCCTCTCCCTGTGGATTTCTTCCAGATATAGTGGCCTCGCCATCTGATTGATTATTTGTTCTTTCAGAGTCTCTTTCACGATTCCCAGCAAAATTTGCTCTAGCATCAGCTGCTTCCCTTGAGGACATTACGAATGGATCGTCACCATCTGGCCTCTGTGGAAGATCTAGCTTTTCACGAGCTTCGTTTGGAGTCATAACCTGAGCCTTTACATATCTTTCAATAATTTGAGATTGTGTAATTTCATCAGTCAAAGTAAGTTCATTAAATTTAAGATCAAGAATATCTGTTTTTTCACGAATAATCTTATTTACTACCTTTTCTAAATGCTTCTGTGCTGGTCTAGATACTTGCTCTTTGAATGTTCTATCTTGTGCTAAAGCAGCAGCAATAGCACCAGACTCCGCTCCACCAAGTTTAGAGATAGGAACTTGATGTGCAATTAAAATATCATCACGATTTTGTTTACGGTATTCTTTAAATGAACCTTCTTGTATACCGTTTTCAATAGGCTCCATCTTAAACTCTACCTTGCTATTATCGGTATCGCCAGGAAGTGGAATATACAGAGTCCTGTGATTTTGAGCCTTTAACCCAGTCTGCAAAAATCTAAACATTTTATCTTCTGCATCGGCAGAGAGTTTTGCTCCCTTAGTTACGATGACATATCGTGGAACCGCTTTATTTTGGAAATAATCAATATTATATTGTGCAGCAAGAGAGTCACCAATTAAAGATGGCATAGCAGCAATAATATCTGGAACACCATAGAATGTGTTTAATGGGGAGTACTCTTTATAATGGATAATTTCATTTGGTCTTGGATCTGATGTTATTGGATTAGTGTTTGTAGCTCCAAAATTACGGAAGTAAACTAGCTTCTGACCAATAATCTGAACGAAACCATCCCTAAGTCTGCGAACACGAACCGTAGTTGCAGGGATATGACCAACATATCCGATTTCTCCACTTACTGTACGACCTATTTCAAGATATCCATTTCCAGTAGCTTGAACATCTGTATAAAACTTTTCCATTGTCTTCTGAAAACTATCATCATCATTTAATGATTCAAGCCAATCACGAAGTTCGATCTTAAGTCTTTCAATGCGCTTTCTTGCACGATTTACTGCATCTGCATCGTCATTCATTTCAAACCTAAGCATTGTTTTATCTGTTAGATCAAAGCGATATCCAAGGCCTACTGTATTTTCTACCTTAGCATCAATAGCTGCATGGTTGGCAAAAGATGTATCATAAAAGCTAGAAAGCTCATACATATTATATGGTGGGGTAATAACATCAAACATGCCATATCCGTTTTGATATATTGTTCCTGGATTTAGTTGCTTAGACTTTGTACCATCCCGACCAGTGGAAGTGCTAAGTGCATCTTCTAAATACTTTGGAGATGGATTAGTAGTATTAACATATTTTGACATACTCCTAACAGTTCTACGCTTAAAATTAGCGTCCATACCAGTTAGTTCTTTTAGGTCTGACCAGCTTTTGCTAAACGGATCCTGACCCCTAAAAATATTGTCATCTTCAGACTGAGTATTTATGCTAGCTTCAATATAATTGTAGTCTCTATCCATTTTCGTAAATATCTCTCCCGTGTGTGTCTAAAGTTTGTTGTGCAGCATGCCAAGCACCGAGATCATTCATGGATGGGATTAAGCCTTGCTTCATTCTTTCCATTTGCTCTGTATATTCTTCATCTGAAATCCTGGTAAGGCCTGGAACAAATATTGCTTCACCCTGACCATCATCTCCGTAGTGCATAGCGGCTTTCTTAAGTTCTGAAATTTTAGAAATATCACCTTTCATTGAAGGGATATTTAAAACATTTCCTTCTCCGTCTGTAAACCATTTTCCAGTAGACTTCTTATATACATATAGACCCCAGTCATAGCTCTTATCAATAACTTTTTTTCTGACATTACTAACAAGTGGTTTACCAGTTTTTTGACTAATAAGCGGATTCATAACCACAAGTATACCAGATTATACAGCGTTAGATACTGAAGTTGACCAAATTACCTCATTATAGAATGTAAATTCTTCTGGTTCAAGCGACAGGGGGCCACTATTGTCATCAATTATTATTCGATCAGTTCCAACATACTTTTTATAGATAAATTCTGGATTAATATCATAAATATTTGTAGAACTAAGTACACTAATATTATTCCAATATGCTAAATGTGTAGATCCGTCAGGCTCTATGATAGGAAGGTTCTTCCAATAGTTCCATGTTTCATTATTTACGTCTCCCCAGATTCTAGAAATAACCTGCTGGGTTTGCTGGAGATTAGTTGATAAATAATAAGAAATATTATTATATGTCAGTGGGCCATTTAGATTAATTCTTCCAACATAGGAATCAAAGCTGAGCAATGCAGGAAACGACATACCAAGGACTGTCCATTGTTCGTTTACAATATATGGGGTATCCACATATTGACCATTAACATAATACTGAATAGTATCCACTATCGCACTAGTTTCTCTATTCTTTGCATAAATATATCCACGCTGTGTGCTTTCATCTGCATGAATATAAAAATCATAAATAGCATCTTTAAAATCTATAGAAAATATTTCTAGATCAGCAGTTGGAAATACCCTGTCTGCAAAACGAATCCACATCTGAATAGCACTTACGTCTATATCAATACCTCCTTGTGGATTTACTGGCAATGATACCCCTCTATCAACTAAGAAATTGAAGTCTCCACGTATTCTCCAACCAGAGTGTCTATTTAGATATAAGTGTGGGGTGCTTCCTTTATAAATAGATATTGGATTTTTTTCTTTAAAATTAAAATAAAGACCAAGGCGGCTATATGGGTAGACCTGTGCACCAAACTTTGTTCCTATTGGAGTAAACTCTTGTCTTTCTAGAACTTCTGATGCAAATTGAAGCTCTCTAAATATAATTGGATGATGCACGATACCCTGACAATTAAAATCTAAATGATATACGAGAGCTAAATCATTAAAGTCAACTGGATCGTTGTTTTGATCAACGGTAGGTGGATAAATAACAGAGCCGTCAACAAACTCAAAGGCTGTGGTTTCCCATGGAGTTGAAACAAGGCTTGGATCAACAACTCCCTTTACTCGTGCCACATCAAAGTTTTCAAAATCTATTAGTTTTTTATTTACACCCTGAGAAATTCTTTGAAATGAAACAAACGACCTAACTGTATTATCTGTTGTAGGATAATAATAATATTTAGTAGAATCTTCTTCCATATCTTCATAATCATCCCAGCCAGAATAAACGTTATTATCTAACTCAGAATATGTTTGCTGAACTGGAGAATCATATCTTGCTTCAAGGTCACTATATATCCACGAAGCTGTAGATTCGATAGAGTCAATCTCTAAAGGTTCTGGGTAATCAAGATTTACCTGAATTGAGTCAACATCGTAGTATGTTTCTCCATCATAGTCTTCAGTAAACCTGCCAAAATATGACAATGGCATATAGTCTTCCCAATATCCAGATACAGCAATGTCAGTAAAAAATATATTATATTGTTCCAATGGGATAAAGGTATAGTTTGCCTTATAGTTTAGGATATTCATTGCTCTGTTTTCTTGAGATACCGTGGCTGTACCTCCAGACGTATAAGTTCCGGTTGCAGCATTAGAAATTATAAAGTTGGCATCTGATCTTTTTACTATGGTTTGATCTGATAAATTAAAGTTTCCAGCTGGCGAGGATGTTACACCAGACGTTGTAACCTTGTCTCCTAAAATAAAAGTATTGTTTGCTGTAAACGTTATCTGATTATTGGATGCTACAGCATTTGTTATTGATTCGGTATCAGATATTTTAAAAATACCAGTAGAGTCATAAGCATTCTGTATTTTTTTATTATTATAAACATTATTAAAGCCTATAGCATATCCTTTGCCTTTAAATGTTGTAGTACCATCGCCATGAACATAAAGATTAAGCAAGGATTGGTTTGTAAAGAATTTATTAATTCCAGTTATTGCTCTCAATGAAAGCAGTGGAATATTAAAACCAACAACAAATTTATTATTGGCGGTAATTGTTTTAGTTGCTAGTGTAGTATTTGTTCCACTTATATTTATAGTATATGTAACAGTTGTTGAATTGATACTACACGTTAAATAATCTTTGGTTACTGTGTTTTGTATTTTAAATAACGGCTCATTTACAGATGTTCCATCAGACTCAAATATTCCATAAAATGACTCTACCCGATCATTTAATACTGCAAAATTATCAAAGTAGATATAGCAGGTTTTTGAGTTCCATCCAGCATTTGGTCTAAAGGTATAATACTTCAAAGCATTCGATGTTTGTGCAGCTTGATTATCATCATACCACTCTTGCTCTGTAAAATCTTGAGTATACACCTCTGGCTTTGCATAATTTGGAAGACTAAGATAATTTGAAGATGTTTCAACATTAGAAAAATATGCCTGCCTCCATGAAGCAAAGTCTGGATAATTATAGTTTACAGAATAGTCGGCAAATGCATAATCGTTAAAAGCTGTAGTAGCATTAAGAGATGCATTAGTAGTTTCTGGAGCTACCACACCCTGACCCCAAACCCACCTACGTTTTGCTACTTCAACTGGCACAGAATATGGATAAATGGCAAAAGAGTCAATATCAATATTCCTTAAGTCTTCATAGGAGTAAAATGCTAACCAATCTTGGCTTTCATTAGAAGAATTATATTCATCTGGAAGAATTAAGTCTGACTCAACAAAATCAAAAGATACAACCTGCTCACCATTTACAAGCATAGATATATTATTTTGTACATATCGTATTTGAATAAGCATTGGCCTAGACCACTCGCCAACAAAGTAAGATCCAAAGTTTTTGCCAACAACCATTGTCAAGAATCCATCTTCTACATACAAGCCATCATTGCCAGTAATTGGACCGAAAAATTTTCTTGGAGCAATTGCATCACTATTAAGACTTACCCACATCTCTACTGTATATTCATTAAACTTGCCACGTTCATTTAAAAATCCGTACCCTGGAAAAATAACGCTTGGCCAATACTCACCGCTGTGTTCATGTGGGGCAGTTCTAGTCACATTTGATGATCCATAAACTAAAGGAATGCCATAGTTAATTGCATACAACTTATCATCATGCGCTATATAGTATCCACTCAGGGAGGATGTTCCATATGGAAGAGCCTCTATACAGTCTGGAGAACCATTGAATGCAATTCCTGCTGGTAGAGGTGTTGGATTTACACCCAAAGAAGTTCTATTAAATTCTTCTGACCATTGACCTAGAGTTAATCCGTTTATAATAAAATCATATTCTCCAGCAGATCCACCAGAGTCAACATTAACTCTAATAATTAATTTTATATTTTGAGCTGTTGCTGGAGGATTTTCAAAAGTATGAGAAAAAAACTTCCATATATTAGAATCTGATGAGTTAAGACTATCAGATGTTGTTACCTCAACAGTAAGTAATGAGATTGGATCATAATATTGATACCCATAAGTTAGAGATGTTTGATATGTTGTATCAAAATATATATGAAATGCCATAGCAAAATTAGCAAGATCATTATTATAATCTGCTAGGTCCTGTTCAAATACACTAAGGGCTTGTATAGTCATAGTTGGCCCAGATGGAACAGAGCCAATTATTCTACTTGAGTGACTATCCCTAAATGGAGTATTTGAGCTTAATGGTTCTGCTGATGCCGTGGCATTTGTTAATGTCCACTCTCCAGAGTCTTCAAAGTATCTTTCAGCCTCAGTAACTAACTGAATATAGTCAAGCTGATCATTAAGCATCCATACTGCAAGCGGATGCTCCGAATTTACTTTTTCTACATACAGGTTAGATTGGATAGTCATTTTGCTCCTACCCTATTTTACCATGCTTAAGATATTTTTATCTCACATGCATCTGTAGTGCAGTACATTTCTCCCTGAGCCTCAAGATTTTCAACACCGTCGTAAATTGCATTAAAATTAATCTTTGCAATCTTTCCGATATATGACTCATACTCTTCTTTTGTAATTTGAGTATATGGTTGCTGAGGATAAACAGTGTTGCCCATTGGCAAGAATGAAACTGCTTTTAGCTGCCCTTCGTACATATGAAGAGCTGGAGCAATGTGCTTAGTCTCTGTTTCTTTATCAAAAGATAATGTGACAGAAACACCATTATCTGACCAATATTTTTGTGTGCTGGCAGCAAGACCAATTTTTTCAAATAGGCTTACATCTTTTTCTGATCTTGGATGTCCAGATGCTACTGGGAAATATACTACTTGAGTATTGGCAGATACTAGATCTTTTTCAATCTTGTACCCTGCGGCTTTAAATAAATGAAGCATAGGATCTGCATCACCAAATCTAATGGCACGAAGGAAGTAGTTTCCTCCAGGTCCCCAGTGAACTCCAGGGGTAGCACCAGAAAGAATTGAGACAGAGCCAGATGGCTTTACGGTTGTAACACGAATTGATTCACGAACACAAAGCCACTCAGAATATGAGTGATCGTATTTACGGATGGTCTTATATCCCTCATCCATCCATTCACGAGTCGTTGGCATACCGTGGGTATCTGCAAAAGATGCAATACCAGTAAGAGATGTTCCAATACGACGATTGCGCTGCATAATGCCATTTGTTGTAGGCCAGTGTGTAGGCATAAGAGTTACCGTCTTGCCATACAAATATGCAAATTTTAATGTTCGTAGAAAGTCTTCTTTTGAGTCATGCCTATTAAGATGAACCTCAACTAGAGTACAAAGCTCATATGATTCTAGTGGCTGTTCAGCACATGGGTTGAATCCCATAACACGATAGTCTTTTCCATCTGCTGGATCTGCAAGGCGACCAAAATTACGAGCAACATCAAGCCAAATAAAACCTGGCTCTCCATTATTTGCAATAAGATCAACATAGTCTTCATACTTTGTTCCTACAGTAGCAGAGATAGAATTATTTGACATCCATGCCCACCCTGGATTTTCTGGATCAAACGAGTTACGATCTGGGAATATTTCTGCATTCTTAAGATTAATAAATGCATCATCGCCAGCAGCACCTAAAGCAAGAGTTGCTGATCTACGAACATTTCCAGAAACAACACATGTTCCAATAAGATTTACGATATCAACAATTGCACGAGAGTCTAGCTTTTCTCCAGCTCTGGAGCCAATAACTTTACGAATCCGTGTATGGAGGTCAATGAGTGGTTGTGGACCGCTTGCAACGCCTCCGAAGCCCTTAATTGGGGCACCCATGGGTCGGATAAGGCTATAGTCAAAATCCTGTATAGGCTGATTTTGCCTTAAAAATGAGTTTATAAGCAGTCTTGTTGCTTCTACCCATCCTTCTCTTGTGTCTGGGATTTCATACACTACCGCTGGTTCTGTGGGGGCATAGATAAGAAGATCCTTATCCTGACCAACAGTATCAAACCCAACACCAATACCAAGCATTAAAGCATCCATAACCCAAGCAAATAATGCCCCTGGATCATTTCTATCAAGGTCACGAGTAGAGACCATAGCGCAGTTTTGTAGAGAAGCAGAGTTACGCTTCTCCATTGTCATAGGGGTACCAAATGCCCATAGGCCACGACCTGGGGGAGTCCACTTAAGATTAAACATACGATCATAGGCTTCCTGAGCAGACTTCTGAGCCTTATTATCATTCCAAGGCAAACGATTTTCTTTAGCGTGATTTTTTTGAACTGAATACATGCCTTCAATAACACGACGACATACCTCATGCCATTTTTCCTTTGTGCCATCCTCCTTTACACGAGAATATGTACGAATAAACGTAATTTCTCCTAAAGAGTTACCCCCTGCATCGGCAAAACCAAATGGGGCGGGAGTTGATTCATATTTTGAAACAAACTCATCTAGCAAACGAAAAGAAAAGAACTCTGACATTTATAACACTTACCTTTCAAATTTTAGATTTATAATGATAGTACTTGAACTTTTTGCAAGTACTCCCTAAGTATATCACTTTATTTATTAAGTTGCAAACGTAAAAACTAAAGCCTATACCTTTTGTATAGGTATAGGACTATAAGTTTTTTAAAGTGCTAACTATGCCTGTTCTTCAGTAGATGGAATCTTATCAAGCTCTTCTTTATGAACACGAATTGCTTCTTCAAGAACTGCAATTGCTTTTTCTGTAGACTCTACTTGTGTATTAGATCCCAGACTTTCAGCGGTACGTTTATTAAGAGTTAATTGATACCCCTCAGCAACAAACTGCTGAATACGATTAAGAATAAGTTGTCGCTTTTGATCATTTGATAACATTGATGCAAAATCAATTGTCATTATTTCTCCTTTGTTTTCTATATTGTAGCATTAAGATTATTTATTGTCAAGTGTTTGGATATCTAACAATTACTATACCAGATCCACCAGCTCCACCAGAGTTTACATTGTAGGCAGATCCTCCACCCCCACCACCAGTATTAGCAGTTCCAGCCACACCAGTTCCACTGTTTGCAACAAGAGAGCCAGCGCCTCCACCACCAAGACCGCCAACTCCAGCATATACTCCATTACCACCGCCAACAGTAGAGCCACCACCTCCACCACCTGCATAATAATTATTAGAGCCAGTTCCTGTTGGATTAGCAAAAACAGCAAGCTCAACACCTATGCCACCATCTGTAGCAGTTCCATTTGGAGAAGCTGGTGCATTACTAGCAGCAGCACCTGCACCACCGCCTCCTGGAGCACCAGCATTAGATGCATGTCCAGTACCACCGCCATATCCTTCATTTGCAGTTCCAGTTCCTCCTGGAAGCCAAACACCACCTACAGCATTACCAGCACCACCACCTCCTCCAGAACCTCCGTTACCACCAGGAGCATTAGACTGATAGCTTCCACCACGTCCTCCTCCAGTAGACATTACATTAGCAAATATAGAGTTATTTCCATTTGTTTGAGATGCACCTCCAGAACCAACAGTTACCGAATATGTTGTTCCAGCAATAGCATTAATTTGATTTTGAACTGATCCCCCACCACCAGTTCTTACTCTACTAGATCTAAGACCTCCAGCTCCACCTCCGCCACCGTACCATCCAGCTCCGCCTCCACCACCTGCAACAACAAGATAATCAATTCCTTCTATATTTTCAAGAGGTATAAAAGCTCCACTTGATGTAAAAGTATGATATGTATATAATCCATCAGCAGTTATAGTACCACCAGTTGCACGAGCACCACCTACGCCATAGAGAGTAGCCATAGAATATTGATTCCATAAAGTTCCAACAGTAGGAAAAATTTGAATATCTGTAATTGCTGCAGTGCTTGCCCAGATTCCAGCATCCATAGCAGAATAAGCAAGGGTGGCATTTGTTTCTTGGACCGATTCAGAACTTACAGACTTATTTGCACTTCCTCTATAATTTGGGATATAAAACTCACCATTACTAAATGTGTTTGATGTTGCTGTATTTCCTTCCGCCATTTCAAACTCAAATCTTGTCTGATTGGTAAGAGTTTGACTAATTACGGTAGAGCCATTACCACGAAGATTTTTAAGACTATAAATTGATGAACTGTTACTATTAAACCTTACCCCACAATATTCATAAATTTGTGCATGATTAGATCTAAGACTATGTTTTATAATAAGATCATCATAGTTCTGTGGAATGTTTGTAAAATTAATGCTTGCAGCACCTCCTGCTCCTACAACAACAGTCTGTAATGCTTTATATGTTTTAGCCATTATCGTGGATACCTCACAATTACAATACCGCTTCCACCATTACCTCCAACAGCATTATTTACTGTACCTCCTCCACCTCCGCCAAGATTAACTGTTCCATTTCCTCCTGGATTACTAAAACTTCCTCCACCACCTGATCCTCCAGCACCACCGCTGCCACCTCCATAAACGCCGCCTCCGCCACCGCCACCATAAGTTACAGATGAACCACTTATAGCTACTGCGGTTCCATTACCACCAGCTCCAGCAGTGCTTGAGTTTGGTGGACTTTGACCATCTTGACCAGTACCACCACCGCCAGGACCAGGGTAAGGTGCTGCATCAATAGTATCTGCACCACCATCATATCCTTGTCCAGCTGTTCCTAAACCTCTATTTGCAGTTCCTGATGAATAAGAGGCGCCACCACCACAACCACCGTTCTTTGCTACATATGGGAAAGAATTATTTCCAGCAGAACCACCACCGCCGCCGCCTAAAGATGTAATGCTTGCAAATACTGAATCACTACCATTGTCACCTGCTTTAGTAGCAGCACCACCGCTATAAGAATTGTTACCGTTACCGCCAGCCCCTACAGTTACAACATAAGATCCAGGGCTTAAATTTATTCTTGACTCAACTGAAGACCCTCTTCCAGAAGCTGTTACAGTAGAGCGTAAACCCCCCGCACCACCACCACCTGCTGCTCCTCCGCCTCCACCAGCAAGAACCATATAGTCAACATCCTGTAAACCATTTATTGGGGTAAAAACTCCAGAACTTGTAAATGTATGTATCCAATATGTTCCATCAGTTGTAATAGTTCCACCAGATGCTTGTGGTGAAGCAGATGCTGCTATGCCGTAGAGCGTAAAGGTAGAGCCAGAGGCAAACGTGCTGCTATCTGGCAATAAAGTTACAGACGTAATTGCAGCAGTGTTTCTCCATAGACCAACGTTTGCGGAAACATAAGTGCTTGCAACAGTTGAATTGTTGCGGGTAATGTTTGTTTTATTCGTTGTGCTATTTGAATAATTTTGAATCTGTATTATTTCAGTTACTTGACTTGTTCCAATCCATCCACATAAAATTCGAGAAGAGTTGGTGTCTCTTGCACTACTTGCGGCAGATCCATCACCACGAAGCGAAGTCCAAGAATAAAGGCCTGAACTATCTGAATTGTATCGCAATCCATAAACGCTTGTTCCAGAACTCAAAGTTCCATTGAATACTATGATAAGGTCTGTAAATGTTTGTGGGATGTTAGAAAAAACCACAGATGAAGCAGTGCTACTCAGCGTAGTAGACCTAAGTTTTATATATGTTTCTCCTGCTGGCATTATGCGCTCCTAATTCCATATAACGCAAAATGTGAATTTGCTACAAAATTAGCGCTAGCATCAGCATAAATTAAAAATGAGGTTACAGCAGCAGTATTCATCCAAAGACCAGAATTTAACCTTATATGACCGCTACCATTAGAATCATAACCCTGAAGAGTTCTAATTGTAGTATTTTTATTTGTGTTTGAATAATCAAGTATATCTATAATACCAGCGGTAAATATATTAGAAGTTGTGCTGGCTGATGTTTGTATCATTCCATAAGTAAAAGTAGTGGAACTTGCTGCACCAGCACTAGTATTTGAACCATCTCCAGCAAGAATATGGTAGGAATAATTAGAACCTGTATCTCCATTAATACGATAAAAAACACTATTAGCAGTAGCTGCTCTATTGTCACGAGATAGTACTCTAATTTGTAAATGTGAATAAGTCTGGGGTATATTAGTAAAAGAAATAGTACTTTGAGCACTAGCTAAATAAACAGTCTGTATACTTTCAAAAGTACCTGGAAAAGTGGTTTGATCCCATAGCTTACTAGTTTTAACACCAGTGAAGATACTTGATGTGCTTAGATTTCTAAATGCCACTTTTTTCTCCTAGTAAGTATTTCATGTCTATTATATCATTGTGCTAAGTAACGAATAATTACTACTCCAGATCCACCCGCACCATGCGTACCAAAAATAGAGCCTCCACCCCCACCACCAGTATTAGCAGTTCCATTTATTCCAGCGCCATTAGTACCACTACCACCAGCACCACCTCCACCAGAACCACCAGCACCAGCAATATTTGCTGCACCGCCACCACCAGCATATACTATAGAACGTCCACTGATAGTGGAAGCAAGTCCAGCTCCACCAGCACCACCAGAGCCAAAACTAGCTCCAGCAACACTTGCTCCGCCGCCGCCACCTCCTCCGCTTTGATTATTTCCATTACTTACTGCACCACCACCGCCTAAGCCTTGATTAGCAGTTCCATTTCCAGCAGCTGGTGCACCACCCGCTGCAATATTTCCAGCTCCACCGCCAGAACCACCATTTCTACCAGCTGCATTTGGACCACCACCACCTCCACCACCTAAAGAACTTATAGTGCTAAAAGCAGAATTGTTTCCATCATTTCCGCTATTAGCCCAAGCAACTGGTGCTCCACCTGCGCCAATTGTAACTGTATATGGGGTATTTGCAAATAAAGATAGTTTTGACTCTGAAGCAGAGTTAGCACCAGAAGTTCCAGCAGATGTTCTAAAACCACCTGCACCACCACCGCCATTTGCTCCACCCCCACCGCCAGCAACAACTAAATAATCAATAGTTAGTCCAGCTGTAGGTATAAAACTACCACTATTATTAAAAGTATGATAAACATATGTACCATCAAAACTAATTGATCCACCTGTTGCTTTTATTGAATTACCTGCAGTAGCACGAGCATTTTTTACTCCATATAATGTAGCAGTAGAATGTTGAACAAACTTTATAGATGTGTTTAGTCCAGCATATATTTTTATAGATGTTATTGGCGCTACCTGATTCCATAAAGATGCTGTTATGGCTATTCCTGCTGGAGAAGCGTTAGTTTCAGATACTCCGTCTGATGTAATACTTTTTTGCATATATTGACTATAATTAGGAATATAAAATTCTAAATTTCCAAATACTCCTGCCGTAGCAGTTGCACCAGAAATATATCCACCAATAACTCCTGCTCCATTGTCAGAACTTGTAGCTATTGATGCTATACCATAAAGCCTTCTATATGAATAGTTTGTTGTTGCAGAAGTATCACTATTAAAATAAACATACGGAACAGAGCGATCACTTGATTCGTCAGTTCTTCCACTTATAACAATTTTAAGATCAGTATATTCTTGTGGTATATTTATAAAATCAATAGCTGATATGCCTCCAACACCAACCGTATATGAAGAAAGCTTTATC
>Ga0315904_10002606_pt1 | contig 27677 bp, 27 predicted proteins | sample LakEriMetagenome_6_FD_203529 | JGI IMG/M metagenome (GOLD analysis project Ga0315904, IMG submission 203529) | Freshwater fungal communities from buoy surface, Lake Erie, Ohio, United States - Buoy 12 MA120 | ecosystem: Environmental > Aquatic > Freshwater > Lake | place: USA: Lake Erie, Ohio...
GGCGCCGCTGCCGGGAAGCCCGAATCGTCAGACGAGGGAATACGCGTCGATTCACCCGAAAGCGATCCGCATTCCCTCGGCTCACGCCTCGGGCTTCAAGGAACGGAACCGCCCAACCCGCCCCCCCCGGCCCGCAGCGGCCGAAGGCCGCGCCGCGGGCATGACACCCGCACAGCCTCCGCTTCCTGCCTCGCGTTGCTTAGCCGGCCGCCGCCTGCTCTCGAAGGCCCGCCCTCCAGGCGGGCAGCCAGTCGCCGCTTCGCCCGCAGCGGCCGAAGGCCGCGCTGCGGGCCTCACCCCCACGCGGCTCGGATCGACGCCGCGTCGAGCCGCCGCGTGCCGCAGCCCCGCTGCGGCCACGGTCGCCCGGAGGGGCGACCGCCCGGCCGTCCGGCGATGCCGTGTGCACGCACCGCCTCGGCATCCTGCCTCGCGTTGCTTAGCCGGCCGCCGCCGGCTCTCGAAGGCCCGCCCTCCAGGCGGGCAGCCAGTCGCCGCTTCGCCCGCAGCGGCCGAAGGCCGCGCTGCGGGCCTCACCCCCACGCGGCTCGGATCGATGCCGCGTCGAGCCGCCGCGTGCCGCAGCCCCGCTGCGGCCACGGTCGCCCGGAGGGGCGACCGCTCGGCCGTCCGGCGAACCCTCGGCGTTCGCCGCGACGGCCCAAGCCTGCGGGGGCCAGGGATGGCCCCGCAGGCGCGAATCATGGATGGCCCGACAGCCGTGAAGTCAGTTCGCGCTGAAGTCGGGTGGGAAGGTCCGCGTGGCGACGGCCGCGGGGCGGTTGGCGATCGCCTCCAGCAGGAGCTGCGTGCGGCGGAAGACGTCGCACTCGGCGAGGAGCCGCATCTTCACCTCCAGGTCGAGGTCGATCGTGTACGAGACGATGTCGGCCAGCATGCCGAGGGTGATCTGGCTGCCGAGAAGCTGGTCGAGCTGCTCGTAGGCGTTGGGAATCTTGGGCATCGCCCGCTTGAAGGCCGAGAGCAGCTCCCGCTGGAGGATGGCCGCCGCACCGGCCGGCGCCTCGTCGGGCTCATGATCGTCGAGGATCTCCGCCTCGCAGACGCGAAACAGCTTCTTCGGCGGCAGCTCGTCCACGAGCCGCAGCCGCCGAACGCCGAGGACGAGCACGTTGTAGGTGCCCTGCTTCGTCCGCTGGTGCGTGGCGATGCGGCACAGGCAGGCCGTGGACCGCAGGGGCGGACGCCCCTCGTAGGCCTGCTCCCAGCCCGGGGCGAGCACCCCCAGCGCCAGCAGGCGGTCCCCCTCGACAGCCTCCTCGACCAGCGCCCGATACCGGGGCTCGAAGACGTGGAGCGCCTGCATGACGTGCGGAAACATCACCAGGTTCGGCAGCGGGAAGACGCGGGCCTGACCGGAAAACTGCTCGGGCGAGAAGGTGAGTGGTTCGTCGGACATGCGGTCGGTACCGAGCCGCGGCTTCCCGCGGAGAGTGTCAGGCGGACGGCTGCGGCGGCGGATCGAGATGGATCTCGGGCAGCAGGTCAGGGTTCAGTTCGATCTGCGGAAACTCCTCGGTGCTCCCCGCCACTTCCGCCAGGCAGGCGTCGAAGGCGGCCAGGAATCCATTGACGTCGAGGCCGAGGTGCCGCGGCGCGTAGGGCTCCAGGTAGCCGTGAACGCTGCCGTGGAGTTTGCGGGCCCCGCGAATGTTCCCGTTGCCGAAATGATAGAGGGCGACGGCGGCCTGGATGAGGGCCTGGTAAAACCGTCGGGACGGCCCGCGGTATTCCGTCCACAACTCCTCCCACACTTCGTGGCTCTCGTAATAGTCACAGGCATTGAACATCTCGATGCCGCGCAGGTAGAGCGGATCGTAGTCGATGCCAGAGGTGCCTTCGTCGCCAGCCATGAATACGTTCTCGAAACTGCGGAAATGCGATGAATCGTAGCACCTCGCGTCGCCAAGCGAAGCCGGCCCGCCCGGCGGCCCGGGGCCGGGAGTCGGCTGCGGCCCGCAAGGCCCGCGCCGCGGCGATCGCCGGCCGGCTGAGCGCAGCCTACCCGGCAGCGCGGTGCTCGCTGGATTTCACGAGCCCGTTCCAGCTCCTCGTGGCCACGATCCTCTCGGCCCAGTGCACTGACAAGCGGGTCAATGCCGTCACCGGCGATCTGTTCCGCCGCTGGCCGTCCCCGGCAGACCTGGCCGCGGCCCGGCCGGCCGATCTGGAGCGGACGATCCGCAGCACCGGCTTCTTCCGGGCCAAGGCCAAGAGCATCCTGGGCTGCTGCCGCGGCCTCGTGGAGCGGCACGGCGGCACGGTGCCACGCACGCTCGAGGAGCTCGTCCGCCTGCCGGGCGTGGGCCGCAAGACGGCCAACGTCGTGCTCGGCTCCGCGTTCGGCCTGGCGACGGGGGTGGTGGTGGACACTCACGTCGGCCGCATCGCTCGCCGGCTCGGGCTCACGCGGCAGACCGACGCCGTGAAGGCGGAACGTGACCTGATGGCGGTCCTGCCAGACAGGGAATGGATCGCCTTCAGCCATCGGGTCATCGAGCACGGCCGCGCCGTCTGCACGGCGCGGCGGCCGCGGTGCGCGGGCTGCATGCTCGCCGACCTCTGCCCGCAGGTCGGCGTGAAGCGGTTGCCGGCCTGACGCGGGCGTTGGCCGCGCCCCATGGGCAAAGCGGCGGAGGGCGGCGTACAATCCCGCCTGTCGGTCGCAGCTCGGATCGTGCCCTCCGCCACCGCACGGGAACATCCCATGATCCTCTCCGGCAACGAGATCAAGCAGCAGCTCGGCCGTAATGTCCTCATCGAGCCGTTCGACGAGACCCGGCTCAACCCCAACAGTTACAACCTCTCCCTGCACGACGAACTGCTCGTCTACGAAGAGGTGGTGCTCGACATGCGGAAGAGCAACCGCGTCGAACGGATCCGCATCCCCGCGGACGGCCTTGTGCTCACCCCCAATCAGCTCTACCTGGGCCGCACCGTGGAGCGGACGGAGACGCACAACCTCGTGCCGATGATCGAGGGCCGGTCCTCGATCGGCCGGCTGGGCCTGTTCGTCCACGTCACCGCCGGCTTCGGCGACGTCGGCTTCTGCGGCTACTGGACGCTGGAGATGTTCGCCGTCCAGCCGGTGAAGATCTATCCGGGCGTGCCGATCTGCCAGATCTTCTTCCACCAGATCGCCGGCGCCATCACCGAGTACGCCAGCGACAAGTACCAGCACAACCGCGACATCCAGCCGAGCCTCCTGTTCCGGGAACTCGCCGCCGACGGCGACGGCGGGCAGCAGCTGGAACTCGAGTTCGCCGCCGAGGCCGCCGCGCTGGTCGCGGCCCGGCCCGCGAAGTAGGTGCCGCATGCTTCCCAAAGCCCTCGCCTGGTCGTCGCTCGGTCTCGCCTTGCTGTTCGTCGCGCTCGCGCTGACCGGCGTGTTCGGCTGGGACTCGCTGGGCGCAACTCCTGCCGCCCGGCTGCGCATGGCCCGGATGCTCTTCTTCTACGGAGCGGTGCCCACGATCGGCGTCTCGCTGCTGTTCGCCGTCGTGCTCCTCTTCCTGGCGGCCTTCCAGTCGCGGGAATAGCCTCTCTCGGGCGTTCCAGCTGCCTTCGTCCCGTCTCCCTTCGTTCTCCCCTCATCCCCAGGCATCCCCACCGTGCTTCGAACCCACACCTGCGGCGAACTGCGTCCCTCCCACATCGGCGGCGAAACGGCCCTCTGCGGCTGGGTGGACCGCGTTCGCGATCACAAGGGCGTGATCTTCGTCGATCTCCGCGACCGGTGGGGCAAGACCCAGATCGTGATCGGCCCCGACTCCCCGGCCGAGACGCTCGCCGCGGCCCGGGCCGTGCGGGCGGAGTGGGTGATCCGCGTGCACGGCATCGTGGGTGCCCGGCCGGAGGGGACGACGAATCCCAAGCTCGCCACGGGGGGCATCGAGGTGCTGTGCCGCCGCCTCGAGGTGCTCAACGAGGCCGAGACGCCCGTCTTCCAGCCGGGGGCGACCGACCTGCCGGGCGAAGAGGTGCGGCTCGCGCATCGCTGGCTCGACCTGCGGCGGCCGCAGATGCAGGAGAACATGTTCCTGCGGAGCCGGATCGTGAAGATCATGCGCGACCACTTCGACGAGCTCGGCTTCATCGACGTGGAGACGCCGATGCTCGGCAAGAGCACGCCCGAGGGGGCCCGCGACTACCTCGTGCCCAGCCGGCTCGACCACGGCTCGTTCTTCGCCCTGCCCCAGTCGCCGCAGCTCTACAAGCAGCTCCTGATGATGGCGGGCTTCGACCGCTACGTGCAGGTGGCGAAGTGCTTTCGCGACGAGGACCTGCGGGCCGACCGGCAGCCGGAGTTCACCCAGCTCGACGTGGAGATGTCGTTCGTCGAGGCCGACGACGTGATGGGCGTGATCGAAGGGCTCGTCGCGCGGACGGCCAGGGAGATCCTCGGGCTCGAGGTGCCGCTGCCGCTGCCCCGGCTGACGTGGGACGAGTGCATGGAGCGGTTCGGCCACGACGCCCCCGACCTGCGGTTCGGCCTGGAGATCGTCGACCTCACGGCGATCGCGGGCGAGAGCGAGTTCCGCGTGTTCCGCGGCGCGGTGGAGAGCGGCGGCCGGGTCCGCGGCATCCGCGTGCCGGCCGCGGCGGCGCGGTTTTCCCGCAAGGATCTCGACGACCTGACCGGCGTCGCGGTCGAGGGAGGGGCCAAGGGACTCGTCTGGCTGAAGGTCGAGCCCGACGGGGCGTGGAGCGGGCCGGTCGCCAAGAACCTCGGGCCGATCGCCGAGCCGCTCAAGGCGAAACTGGGCTGCGAGCCCGGCGACCTGGCGGTCATCGTCGCCGACTCCTTCGAGACCACCTGCAAGGCGCTGCACATGCTGCGGAAGCGGCTCGGGGCCCAGCTCGGCCTCTATGACGCCGACGCCATGCATTTCTCCTGGGTCGTCGACTTCCCGATGTTCGCCCGCGACACCGAGACCGGCGGCTGGGCTTCGATGCACCACCCGTTCACGGCCCCGCGACCGGCCGATCTCGACATTCTGGAGAGCGATCCGGCGGCTTGCCGGGCCGTGGCCTACGACCTCGTGATCAACGGCTCCGAGGCGGGCGGCGGCACGATCCGGATCCACGACGGCGGCACGCAGGAGAAGGTCTTCAACCTGCTCGGCATCACGCCCGAGGTGGCCCGCGAGCGGTTCGGCTTCCTGCTCGACGCCCTGCGGAGCGGCGCCCCGCCCCACGGCGGCATCGCGCTGGGGATCGACCGCTGGGTGATGCTCTTCGGCAAGCTCGACAGCATCCGCGACGTGATCGCCTTCCCGAAGACGCAGAAGGCGAGTGACCTGATGACGGGGGCGCCGGCGCCGGTGGAGCCGAAGCAGCTCGTCGAACTCGGCGTCCGCGTGGTCGTGCCGCCGCCGAAACCGGCGTAAGCGTGGGCGTTTTGGATCGTTTGCCCGCGGCCCAAGAAGCCCCGGGTGGCAACCCGGGGACTCCGGGCATGAAAACCACCGCGTCATCTATGCCGCACGACGATCCACGCGGCGGGCAGCGCCAACATGGCGACCGCCGCGGCGAGCATGGCAGCGGTGAGCGGCGTCATGTCGAACCGGCCCCGGCCGAGGAGCGTCTGGGCGAGCGCGTAACAGCCGAACAGGGCATTTCCCGCTGCGGCGACCGCGACGAGCCATACCCGGCCGCGTTCTTCCACGCCGGCCCGTCGGGCCGCCCAGGCGAGCAGCGGAAGCCATTGCAGGGCATGCAGCGCGGCACCGTGCGGGAACTTGAGCACGCCGGCGGCGTGGAGCGTCTCGGGAGGCAGCCCCGCGGCGCGGCGGGTCTCGCCCGCGGCGCCCGCCCAGATGCCGAGCAGGCACGAGATCGCGAGCAGGCCGAGCCCGGCGCGGGCCGCGAGGAGCATGTCGGCAGGCAGCCGTGGACGCTGTACCAGGAACCGCAGCGTCAGGTCGCCGATCACGAGCGTGACGCCGAGGATCAGCCAGGTCATGACGTCGTAGGCGACGGAGTCGAACGGCGTGTCGCGGTTGAAGTGGCTGGCCACGCCACGCCACTGCTGCATGTCGATCAACGCCACCTCGACGACGAGCGCGGCGGCCGTCGCCCAGGCGAGCAGGCCGTCACCCCGCCGCCAGGGAAGAGCGGCCCAGACCCAGCCCAGCGACAGGCAGGTGAGCCCGCCGGAGATCCCAAAGAGAATCGGCTTCCGCCAGGTGACGGGGCCCTCCCACGGCCCGCCGACCGCGGCCCACACAGCGGCGTGGGCCAGTCCACTGGCGACGAGCAGGCCGCCCGCCACGGCCAGCGGCCGGCCACGGGGCTCGACGCACCATGCGGGAATCGACCAGGCCATGCACACCTCCGCAATCTGGCGGCATCGTAGCCCATCGCGATCACCCGCGCTGCACACCGTGGCCCTGGCCGCCTTGCATGGGTTCATCATGACGATCCGCAATGGTTTGACGACAAACCGACACTCCCCGGCTTCCGCCGGGGGCTTCTTGGGGACAGTGCGGCAGGAAGCCCCGGGTGGAAACCCGGGGACACCGGGAACGAAAACCGCCCCGGCGTCCATGCAGCACACGGCACGTCCTCGCCTGGTTCAACCCCGCATCGCATGGCGAACGGGAAGTCATGCCACCCGGAGTCCCCCGGCTTCCGCCGGGGGCTTCTTGGGAGCAAGGTCGGCACAGTCGAAAAAGGCCATGGATGGCTGCCGCACGGTACACTCACGTCGCACGATGCGACGCACGTCGGTCATGGCGAACCTTGGCTTCGCCATCGACCGACCGAGTCGAAAAAGGCCATGGATGGCTTTTTCGACGTGAAAACCAGGGCGGCTAGCTCAATTGGTCAGAGCACCTCGTTTACACCGAGGGGGTTGGGGGTTCGAGTCCCTCGCCGCCCACTGAAGGACACACCATGCGTTTCGCCTGTTTCGCCACACTCGCCTGCCTGCTCGTGCCGACCGCCGTCCGCGGGCAGGAGAAAGCGGTCGCCTTCGTGGGGGCCGAGCTGCTGCCGATCGCCGCCCCGCCCATCCCGGCGGGAACGATCGTCGTCGCTGGCGGAAAGATCGTGGCCATCGGCCCGAGCGTGTCGACGCCCGTGCCGGCCGGCGCCGAGCGGGTCGAGTGTGCCGGCCGGGTGATCATGCCCGGGCTCATCGACACCCACAGCCACATCGGCGGTGGCTGGGGGGGCGATGCCAGCGGGCCGATCCAGCCCGATGTGCGGATCCTCGACTCGATCAACGTGCGCGACACAGGGTTCCGCAAGGCGGTGGCCGGCGGCCTGACCACGCTCAACATCATGCCCGGCTCGGGCCACCTCCTGAGTGGCCAGACCGTCTACGTCAAACTCCGCAAGGCCACCACGATCGATGACATCCTCATCCGTGACGACACGGGGCGGCCGCTCGGCGGCATGAAGATGGCCAACGGCACGAACTCACAGAAAGAGCCTCCCTTTCCGGGCACGCGTTCGAAGTCGGCGGCCCTGGTGCGACAGAAGTTTCTCAAGGCCCAGGACTACCGCCGCAAGGTGGCCGACGCCCAGGGCGACCCGGCGAAACTGCCCGACCGTGACCTGGAGATGGAGGGCCTCGTGGAGGTGCTCGACGGCCGGGTGATCGTCCACCATCATGCCCATCGGGCCGACGACCTGATGACGGTGCTCCGGCTGCGGGACGAGTTCGGCTTCAAGGTGGTGCTGCACCACGCCAGCGAGGCCTGGAAGGTGGCCGACGCCCTGGCGCAGGCAGGGGCCGCCTGTTCGGTGATCGTGGTCGACGCCCCCGGCGGCAAGATCGAGGCCATGGACATGTCGCTGGCGACCGGCGCCGTCCTGGAAAAGGCGGGTGTGCCCTGCGCATTCCACACCGACGACCCGGTCACCGACTCGCGGCTCTTTCTGCGCACGGCGGCCCTCGGCGTGCGGGCTGGCATGTCCCGGGGCAAGGCCCTCGAGGCCCTCACGCTCGCCGGCGCCCGGATGCTCGACCTGCACGCCCGCATCGGCTCGCTGGCGGTGGGCAAGGACGCCGATCTCGTCGTGCTCTCCGGCGACCCGCTGGCCCTCCGAACGAAGGTGCTCCAGACCTGGGTGGAGGGCCGCAAGGTCTTCGACCGCGACGATCCCGACGACCGCCTCTTCGCCGTCGGCGGCTATGGTGGCAGTCGCGACCAGCGGGCCCACGCCTGCTGCACCGACAATCGCCTCGCGGAGGGACGATGAACCGCATCCCACGGCATCTCCTGCTGCTCGCGTTCGCCCTGCCCGCCGGCATCGCCGCCGCGGAACCGGCGGCGCCGCTGGCCATCCGCGGTGACATCGTCCACACGATGGCAGGCCCGGCGATCCGGGACGGCGTCGTGCTGCTCGAGAACGGCAAGGTGAAGCAGGTCGGCCCGGCGGCCGCGGTGGTGATCCCGCCGGGCATCCGGGTGCTCCGCGGCGCGGTGGTCACGCCGGGCCTGATCGACGCCCACACGGCGGTCGGGCTCGCCGGCTTTCTCAACCAGCCGCAGGACCAGGACCAGCTCGACACCGGCGAGCCGGTGCAGCCGGAACTGCGGGCGATCGACTCGTACAATCCCCGCGAGCGGCTCGTGGAGTGGATCCGCGGCTTCGGGATCACGACCATCCACACCGGCCACGCCCCCGGGGCGCTCGTCTCCGGCCAGACGATGGTCGTGAAGACCGTCGGCGACACGGTCGAGGAGGCGACCCTCAAGCCCGTGGCCATGGTCGCGGTGACGCTCGGCGACGACGCGCGGCCGAGCGACGACAAGAAGTCGCCGGGCACCCGCAGCAAGGCGGTGGCGATCCTCCGCAGCGAGCTGGTGAAGGCCCGGGAGTATGCCCGCAAGCGCGGACTCGCCGACGCCGAGAAGCAGCCCGACCGCGACCTCCGTCGCGAGGTGTTCGCCGACGTGCTCGCCGGCAGGCTGCCGCTCCTGGTGACCGTAAACCGGGCGACGGACATCGACGCGGCCCTGCGGGTCGCGGCCGAGTTCGGCATCCGCATCGTGCTCGACTCCGCGGCCGAGGCCTATCTGGCGACCGACCGCATCAAGGCCGCCGGCGTGCCGGTGATCCTCCACCCCACGATGCGCCGGGCCGGCATGGGGGAGACGGAGAACATCAGCTTCGAGACGGCGGCCAAACTGCGGGCGGCCGGCATCCCGGTGGCCCTGCAGAGCGGCTACGAGGGCTACGTCCCCAAGACCCGCGTGGCCCTCTTCGAGGCGGCCGTCGCCGCCGCCAACGGCCTCTCGACGGAGGAAGCCCTGGCCACGATCACCAGCGACGCGGCCCGGATTCTCGGCATCGCCGACCGGGTCGGCTCGCTCCAGCCGGGCCGCGACGCGGACGTCGCCGTATTCGACGGCGATCCCTTCGAGTACACGGCGCACTGCACCGCCGTGGTGATCGACGGTCGCATCGTCACCGCCGAGTCGCGGTGACGCTGGCTCCGTGTGCACGCAACGCCTCGGCATCCTGCCTCGCGTTGCTTGGCCGGCCGCAGCCGGCTCCCAAAAGCCCGACCTCCAGGCGGGCTGCCAACGCGCCCCCCGGCACGCAGCGGCCGACGGCCGCGCCGCGGGCCGCAGCCCCGCTGCGGCCACGGTCGCCCGGAGGTGCGGCCGCCCGGCCGTCCGGCGAACCCTTGGCGTTCGCCGCGACGGCCCAAGGCTGTCGGGGCCATGGATGGCCCGACAGCCGTAAAGTCAAAAGCAGCCGTTGCGAACTTCCTGCGAGATCAATTCCTTGAGCCGCTGGATCGCCTGCTGCTCCAGCGCCTTGGCGTCGCACCAAAACTGACGCAGGTCATCCCGCCACTCGGCGTTGGCGATGTACTGGTCGTATCGCCAGAGCGCGTCGAGCCGGCGGCTCAACTCGTGGACGAGATCGTGATCGTGGTCCGAGCATCCGGCAGTCTCGCCCATGTGGGCGAGTTCCCGTTCCGCGGCGAGCGTCATCGGCGAATCTCCAGGGTGGGCTGCCCGTTGGCCTGGCCGACGGGCGAAAAACTCGTACCGTCCCTGGACCGATCGAACCCGCACTGCCTGCGGCACGGCTCTAGTGTCGCTGCCGATGGGGCCGGGGCCAAATCGGGCCGTTCGCTCACGGCACCCGCCGCTGGACACTTCGCTTGGGAATTGCCTTCGCCCCGCGTACACTTTCGGCAGGGGCACGAGGCACGAACTTGCCATGAGCACGCTGGAGCACGGCGCCGATCCGATCGGCGGCTTGAGGGGTGCGGCCACGCCTGCGTTCGCCGATTGGGCCCAACGTTTCAGCGCAGCAACGCGCCCCGCAGCCCTCCCACGACATCCGGCTGCCTCGGATCCGTCGGCCCCCGACGCGGTCCCGTTCCGGCCCACGGTCCGCGAGCCGATGGCGTTGCTACGCGTCGTGGACGACGGCAGCGAAGATGGTGAACTGCTCCGCATTCGCCAGGAACGGTTCGTCATCGGTCGCAGCGAAGGGGACGTGGTCGTCCCCCACGACATCTCGATGTCGCCCCGCCACGCCGCCATCGAGCGGCTCGGCGAGGCTGGCTGGCGGTTGTCCGACCTCGGCAGCGCCGGGGGCACGTTCGTCCGGGTGACCTCGGCCCGCCTGCGTGACGGCACCGTGCTGCAGATCGGCAGAACGCGGCTGCGGTTTCAGGCGGTCGACCTCACCGAGGCATGGCTGATCGAAGACCAACCGCATCGACCGGGCCCGCGGCACGAGTGTCACGCCCCGGTCACGTCGATCGGCCGCAGTGGCGGTGGCTGCGAGATCGGCCTCGACGACCCGTTCGTGAGCCCGATCCACGCGGACATCCGCCGCACACTCCGCGGCTGGACGATCGACAACGCCGGCATGAACGGCCTCTGGGTGCGGCTCACAGCGCCGGTCCGCATGGCGGCGGCCGCACAGTTCCTCTGTGGCGAGCAGCGGTTCGTGTTCATGCCCTGCGGCTGACCGGCGGCCTGCTATGACAGCATCCAATCGGGCAGGCGGCGGATCCGGCCCTCCCGGTCGACGCACACGACGGTGGTTGTGCCGGTCGCGATGATCGTCGCGCCGCGGATCAACTCGTAGGCGTGGCGGATGTGAGCGGCCCCCGCCTTCTCCACCCGGGTGCGGAGCAGCAGCAGGTCATCGTACTCCGCCGGGGCGAGATACTTGCACGACACGTCCGCCACCACCATGAACAGCCCCGCATCCTCGAACTCGCGGTACGTGCGGCCATGGGCCCGCAGCATTTCGGTGCGGCCCATCTCGAAGTAGGTCAGGTAGTTCGCGTGGTGCACCCGCCGCTGCCCGTCGGTCTCCTGGTAGCGAACGCGAATCTCCAGTTCGTGGACGGTAGGCATCAGGAGTCCTCCGGGTGGGCGGCTGGCGTCGCGGCCGCGCGACGCGGGTTCGTTGACCGGGCGTGTCGCTGGAATCTATCCTCTCTGCGACGTGGCGTCCCCACCCTCCCGCCCCGATCTTCGGAGTTCTCCCTTGAGCCTAGGCGAAGCAGGTGACGGCGGCATCGGCTTTGCGACCGCCCGCGGCCGCGGCTGGCCCACCCTCCGACAGTTCACGGTGTTCCTCGAGAACCGTGTCGGCCAGTTGCTCGAGGTCGTGCGGCGTTTCGACGGATCGCGGGTCCGCATCGTGGCCCTGTCGATCAACGACTCGGGCGAATGCGCGTTCGTGCGGTTCCTGCTCAGCCACCCCGAACAGGGCCGGGAGATCCTCGAGCGGGCCGGGCTGGCGCTCATCGAAAGCGACCTGATCGGCGTCGAACTGCCGGAGGATCCGCAGCCCCTGCTGCGCATCTGCACCGCGCTGCTGCAGGCCGAGGTGAACATCATCCAGGCCTACCCCATCCTGGCCCGGCCCCGGGGCCGGCCGGCCGTGGCGCTGATGGTCGACAACACCGAAATGGGCTTGGAAACCCTGGGCGCGAAGGGTTTCACCATGATCACCGAGGGCGACCTCGACGGCGACGAGTGACGCAGGCCGTCACTCGAACATGCCATCGGGAAGCCCCTGGACCTGACGAACGACGATCTTCTCGATCGTGTCCCAGGCGACGGCGGTCAAGGTGACGCTGCCGTCGACGGCCTGACTCGCGAACAGGCCGTGCGTGCCGCGGGACCAGTTCGGCTCGTACCACTCGGGCAGGATCACGCTCCCGCCGGAAAGGTGCAGTTCGACGACGCCACCGTGATGGTCGCGTTCCACCCACAGCCGGGCGACGAGCCGGGCTGCGGGGTGCTCCGGAGCGCTGCCGGCGTCAGGGAGCGGCGGCATGGTCCAGGCCGCTTCCGCGGCCCCCGGCGGCCCGATATCGAGCCCCGCATGCGAGGCCTCTGCATCACCGCCGAAGCTCCATTCCGTCGCCGGCTTGGCAGGAGGCGGCGGGACCGGAGCCGCCGCGGATTCCGACACGGCCGGCGGCTCGCCGGCCGCGGGTTCGGGCTCCGACCCCGGCTCCACCTGCAGGTCGGGAACCTCCAGCACCGGTTCCGGCTCGTCTTGCTCCCGCTTGCCCACGGCCGGAATGACGACCGCCACTTTGCACTTTGTGCATAGGCCGCGCTTGCCGGCCAGCTTGGCCGGCACGACGATCTTGTCGCCATTCGGGCAGAAGAACACGATCTTGTCGCCAACCCGCCGGGGCGCGGAGATCGCGGTCTCTGCCTGCTTCCGGGGAATGATGTTCGTCTTTTCGTCGGACACGCACGCGGCTCCATGACGCCAGATCCGTGCCCGGCACGGCGCGGGCTTCCTGGCTCCCGAAAAGTCTACCTTGTGGACGCCGGCTTGACGGGCCGCGGCGGCCGTCTGACACTGCCCGGCGGTGGCGGGCGTCCACCGAGCCGATATTCCCACGCGGCCCCCCATTCACCGGTCTCCCGATGCCGATCCCCGTCATCTGCTCCGGCTGCAAGGCGCGGTTCACCGTCAGCGACCAGTTCGCCGGCCGCACGGGACCGTGTCCGAAGTGCAAGCAGCCGATCACGATTCCGGCGGCCGTCGTCAAGACGGTCACCATCCACGAGCCCGAATCCCCGACGGCGGGAGCGACGGCCACCGGCCGGCCACCGCTCGCTCCCATCAGGCGCATTGACAAGCCGGTGACGCCCCTGGGCTTCACCGCCACCGTTGCCGGCGCGGTCACAGCCATGCTCCTGGCGTGGCTGACGGGCGTGTCCTACGCGCCGGAGCCGCCGCCGGACTGGCTCCTCGCCGTGGGCGGCTTCCTGGTGGCGCTTCCGTGCGCCGCCCTCGGCTATGTCGGCATTCGTGACCGGGAGTTGGAGCCCTATCACGGCCGCGCCTTCCTCGTCCGCAGTCTGATCTGTGCCGCGGTGTATGCGGGGCTGTGGTGCGCCAAGGGCATCCTTCCGGAGGAGCAAACCGCCGAGATGTGGCAGTGGCTCTACCTCGGGCCGCTGCTGTTCGTGCCCGGCGTGATCGCGGCGATGGCGGCCTTCGATCTGGATCAGGGGCGGGCCGTCGCCCACACGTCGCTGTTCGCGATGTTCGCGTCCCTGCTGCGGTGGCTGGCCGGTCTGGCCCCGCTCTGACTCCGAACACGGCCGCGGATCCTCCATGACGCTCTCATCGCTGCCCGAGCTGGAGGCTGCAGATTCTGCCGCCGACGGCGTGCGCATCCCGCCCGACGTGACGGTGCCGCTGACGCCGCGGGTACGAGCGCTGCTCGACACCGCCGAAATGCGGCGGCTCGCCCGGATCAGCCAGTTGGGCCTGGTGGCCCTCGTCTATCCGGGTGCCACCCACACCCGCCTCGAGCATTCGCTGGGCGTGTATCGCCTGGCGATCTGCTTCCTCCAGCGGCTCCGACACGACGCCCGGTTTTCGGCCGCGATCGGGCCGACCGACGCCGCCGCCTTCCTGGCGGCCGCCCTCCTCCACGACGTGGGCCATTGGGCGTATTGTCATCCGCTCGAAGACATGGGACTGGAGAGCCTGCCCCGTCACGAAACCCTGGTCCACGGAGTGCTGGCGGGGGGCGGCATGGGAGCCATCCTCGAGGGAGCCTGGGGCGTGCCCCCCGAGCGGGTTCACGCCCTGATCGGCGGCACGGCCACCGATCCGGCCGGCCGCATCCTGCACTCGCTGCTCTCCGGACCGATCGACGTCGACAAAATGGACTATCTCGGCCGCGACAGCCTGCACGCCGGCGTGCCCTACGGCCGCCACTTCGACCAGGAGCGGCTGCTTTCCAGCCTCTGCCTCGATGCCGCCGGCCAGGGCCTGGCGATCACCGAAAAGGGCCGCACGGCCGCGGAACTGATGGTCTTCGCCCGCTACGTGATGTTCAGCGAGGTCTACTGGCATCATGCGGTGCGGGCGGCGACGGCGATGCTCCAACGGGCCGTCTGGATCGTCCGCGAGCGGATCGACCTGCGGACCCTGGTACGCAGTGACGATCGCGAGTTCGCCGACTGGCTCCTGCGCACCGCGGCGGGCACCGCGGCGGCGGACCTCGCCGGCGGACTGTTCGGTTCGTGCCGCCGGCTCTTCAAGCGGGTGGCGACGTTCGACGCCATCCACCAGCCCAACCTGCACCGCGCCTGCGCGGGGCGGCCCTACGCCGACGCCGTCTCGATCGCCACGCGCCTGGCCGCCCGCCTGTCCGCGCGGATCGGCACGGCAATCTCTCCCGCCCACCTGCTGCTCGACGCGCCCCCCGCCGAACGGGAGGTCGAGTTCCGCCTGCAGGTGCGTGAACGAACCGGTCCGGCTGATGCCGTCCCGGGCTGGCGACGACTCGACGAGCTCTCACCCGTCGTCCGCAGCCTGGCACGCGAACAGTTCGACGACCTCGTGAAGCGGGTGCGGATCTTTGCCCACCCCGACGTCGCCCCCGTCATCCGCCGCTGCGCCGACCTCGAGGCCCTGGTCCTCGAGGCGGCGGGCGGCTGAACGACTTACGGCACCGCCACCGGCAGTTTGCCTGCCTTGATCAACGCGCCGAAGGTCGGCGAGTCGGGCTTGGCGGGGTCGCTGGGCAGGGCGGCGACCTCCTCCAGCATCTGGCGGATCTTTTCCTTGTTTTCCTTGTCGGCCTTCTTGTCGAGCCGCTCGTCGAGGGCCTTGCCGTAGGCGTTTCGGTCATGCTTGTCCTTGCCCACGTGGCACACGTTGCACTTCACCCGCTCCACCTCGGCCGCGAGCGGCGACCCCTCCTTCACGTACAGGTTCTTGAACTCGTCCTGAAACTGCTTGATGGCCCAGGCCGGCCGAGCCATGGCGCCGCAGAGCAGGGCGACACCGAGGCCGAGAACGAAGGCGTGCATGCGCGTGCGATTCATCGATGAACTCCGGGAAGGATGGTCCGACCTGCCGCCGGACGACACCATCACTAGAATCTCTTTGCCCAAGTCAGTCAAGGAATTATCCGGCCCCATCCGCGGCGGGCGGCACCGGCGCGGCGATCGGCCTCCGGTCAGCCGCCGCCTTGAACCATAGCGCGGCGACGATCAACAGCAGTCCGACGACGGGCAGCAGCCACGACAGCCGGCTCGCCGCCGGCCGCTGCTCGACCGCGACCGGCGGCACGCCCCGCGCCGGGGATGACAATTCGATCCCGTTTTCCTCGGCACAGGCGGCCAGGTCCGCCATCAGCACCGCCGGCCGCTGGTAGCGGTCGTGCGGATCCTTCGCCATCAGCCGGGCGAGGATCGCGGCGAGCCGGACGGGAACGTCGGGGCGGATCGCCGTGATGTCAGGCGGTGGGTCCTGCTGGTGCTGCAGCAGTTTCTGCACCATCGTTCCCTCGGCGAACGGAGCCCGGCCGGCCAGCATGTAGAACAGCGTGCAGCCCAGCGAATACAGGTCGCTCCGCACGTCGGCAGCCCGCGGGTCGCGGGCCTGCTCCGGGGAGATGTAATCAAAGGTGCCGAGCGTCATGCCGCTCACGGTCAGGTCGGCGTCGCCGGCGGTCGGCGCCAGGCGGGCCAGGCCCATGTCCACGAGCCGCGCCCGGCCGGCCGGTGTGATGACGATGTTGGAAGGCTTGATGTCGCGGTGCACGACGTCCCGCGCGGAGGCATGCTCGAGCGCATCGGCCACCTGGGCGACGACATCCATGGCCCGGCCGACCGCAAACGGCCCCTCGTCGCGAACCAGATCCCGCAGGTTCCGCCCCTCGATGTACTCGAAGACGATGTAGTGCCAGCCACGGTCGCTGCCGACGGCATGCACGCGGCCGATGTTCTCGTGGTCGAGCCGGGCCGCCGACTGGGCCTCGTTGCGGAACCGCCGCAGCATCTCGTCGTCTGCCGACTGGGCCCGCGAGAGGACCTTCACCGCCACGACCCGGTCGAGCGTGGTGTCGTGGGCCCGGAAGACCGCCCCCATGCCGCCCCCCCCGACGAACTGCTCGAGCCGGTAGGGGCCCAGCATCGTCCCCTGAAGGGCGCCGCCGATCGCCGTCGTCGACACCGTCTCGGGTGGCTTCGCCGCGGCAGCGGCTGCGATCACGGTGGCTTCGCTTGCCGGATCGGGCCCACCGGTCGGCGGGCCGGCAGTCGGGCGAGAAGCGTCGTCACGTTCCATGCCCGGACCCTACCACCGTGCCTCACTGCCGGTCAAAGCCGGCAGCAGACGAAGCCCCCCCGGAAACAAAACGACCCCGCCCCTCCGGTTGCGGAGGGGCGGGGCGTGTTGCGTTCGAACCTTCCGATCGGCCCGATCAGGCGGCCTGGCGGGCGGCGAGCCGCTTCTTCCGCCGCTTCATCCAGTCGAGCCCGGCGAGACCCGCGATTCCCACTCCGGCCAGGGCGATCGTGCCCGGCTCCGGCACCGCGGCGACGCGGAAGCCGAGCTGGTCGAACTCGCTCGCGGTGTTCCAGCTGCTGAAGAAGGGCGAGGCCTGGGTCGAAGCGTACAGGTCAAGGTTGGTGTTCGTGGTCCGCCACGATCCACCGAACACCCGAGCCGTGGTCGTGCCGGCGGTCGTCCCGCTATCGACGAACTCCCAGACGCTGCCCGTCGCGTTGTAGAGGCCGTAGGCAGACAGGCTGGCGGAGTAGTTCGTGACCGAGTTGAGGCCCGTCACGGCTGCCGAACCTCCGTTCACGACCTGGCTGTAGTTCGCCGCAGGATTCGTATTCGAGGCCGTGGCGGTCGGCTTCACGTTCCCCCCGGTTCCCCAGGTGTTGTAGTTGACGCCCGTCGGATTGTAGAAGGCGGCCTTGAACCATTCGTTGCTGTTCGGGAGCCAGAACTGGGCGTTGGCATTCCGAGCCGGCATTGGCCCGGACGTCTGGCCGCTGAGCGTGTAGGCACCCGCTTCCGTGCTGCCCGTCTGCAGCCAGTTGACGTAGCGGGCGGCGTCGAACCAGCTCACGAAGTTCACCGGCATCGTGCCCCGGTTGGGGATGTCGGTCTTCACAGCATAGGTGAAGTTGCCCGCCGAGCCGGTCCGGATGATGCCGCCGTTGACGCTCGTGCCGGACGCGACGTTGTAGAGGCCGAACGGATCGGAGGATTTCGCCACACTGTTGAGGAACGCGACGTATTCGGCGTTCGTCGTCTCGGTGTCCGACATCCGGTAGACCGAAGACACGGCCCCCAGCCCGCTCGGCGAACTGGCGGAGTTGCTCGTGTTGCTGATCGTCAGGAAGGTTCCGCCCATGCAGACGGTCGCCATCGAGGCCACGGCAAAGGCGAGGGAGCCCGCAAAGGCCCTCATGTTCTGCATCCGGGCGCCCCGTCCGGAACCCCAGGTCCAGCGCTTGTTGCGCCGGCAGTGCATGCCGTTGACCCGCGCCGGGGCCGAGCCCTTGCGGCGATATTCCGGGTAGCGGCTGCGCTTCTGCGTCGGCTCGCGATCTCGACTGAAGTCGACCGCGTAGCTCACGTCCATCTCGTCGCGATAGATACCCATTCCTGCGCTCATGACTCTGCTCCTTCGAAAAAAGTCCCCGTCAGGGGGACGGACTTGAAACCGACCTCACATCGAACGTCCGTCCGGCCGCACGGCCGGAATGCGGACCACCGCCTCCGACCGCTAGACCAACTGCCAGGCACTCCGCCGCTCCGCGACCCGCCGGGCCTCGGCGAACAGGGACACGAGGGCGTCGCCGCTCGACACGCCGGGCAGATACACCCAGGCTCCGAGCTGCCGGGCCCACAACTCCTCCTCGACGCTGTCCTCGGAACCGCAGACCACGACGAGGGTGCCCGTACGGCCGGCAAACTCCTCGGCCAACTCGACCGTGTCGTTGACGCGATCGCCCAACGGGTGCGCGATGTCGACGATCACGAGCTGGTAATCGCCATCGATGACGCCAGCCATCTCCGCGACGTCGACGGGCATCTCGCACGTCGCACAGCCGCTCAAATCCGCCACCGCCTCCAGCCGACCGCGGAACCCGCCGTCACCCGAGACGACCAGGCACTTGATGTCGCCCGGTGACCGCACCGCGCGGCGGTCGGCCTTGCCGGCCAGCGACCGCACTTCCTCGGAAGTAATGCCCACTGCCACGACCATCATCTCGCACCTCCTTCGGGCGGATGGACCGCCGACTTTCGAAACGAAACCGACCACGGGGCCCGCATCGACGACCTCTTGGGTCACCGACGGGCCCGACGCCGAAGCAGCAGTTGCACACGCCGTGCCAATCGCGGCGCACGGCCCGAGAAGTCCGCCGCGCACGGCTTTTTGCCGGGATTCGCAGCGTGAACTGCCGTGGGGGGGCCCGCGGATGACCACCCCACAGCGATCACCATTCCGCTGGGCCAAGAATCCGGCACATGGCCCGGAGGGCCACTTTCACGGCCGAAAACACGGATTTTCACCAGCTTGGTGAGCCGTCACCGCCTGAGTGAGTCACCGTGAAGGAGGCCAACACCAGCCGCGGCTTGACGGCCCGTGCCGACCGGCCGTTTATTAACGACCGCGCGTCACGCCGCCTCCGCCCTTCGAGCAGCCGCCACGACATGGGAACTCCCGGGCCTCACGACACCGCGATGGCTCGTCCGCCGCGCCGGGTGTGCATCCTCAATTTCACGGGGGAACGACAGAACTGGGGATGCCGCGCGACCAGCTGGGAGCTCGTGCGAGCACTCAACAGGCAATGGCCTGATTCGCGGCCCTTCGAGCTGCGCACCGTTCCCCTCCTGCCGCACCATGCACTCGACGTCGAACTGTGGCGCCGGCACGGCCCTGACATTCGCGAGGCGTACCGTTCCCTGACGCCTTCCGCGGCCCAGCGATCCACCATGCTCGCGATCGCCCGCGCGCGATACGGGGATTTTCTCGAGCCCGTCTGCACGGCCGATCTGGTGCTGTTCCAAGGGGAGGGCACCATGACGGGCACGGACTTCATCCGTGCCGACCGGCTCCTCCTCCTGCCCTGGGTGGCCCAGCACGCGCTCGGCAAGCCGGTCATCTGGCTCAATCAGACGCTCTTCTCGGCAGACGCTCCGTTCACCGACGCCCTGCTCCATGTCCTGGCGGGCGTGGAGCAGTTGTGGGTCCGCGAGCCGGCCTCGCTGCACTGGCTGAACCGTCACGGTGTCAAGCACGCGCGGCTCGTGCCCGACACCGCCTTTCTCACCGACCCGCTCGATCACGGCGACATTCAAGAGCAACTCGCGGGGCGGGGCTATTTTTGCGTCACTGGCAGCGCGGCGCTCTTCGCCGAACAGATTCCCGCTTCCCTGGACGCCATCCGGGAGATCGCAAAGCGCACCGGCCTGCTGCCGGTCTTCGCCTGTTCGGTGGGCCGCGACCTCCAGCTCGCCGACGCAGCCGCCCAAGCCTGGCCGAAGGGCAGCCATCTCCGCCTTCCCGTCGGGCTCAGTTACCCGGCCGTCGCCCACCACCTCACGCATGCCACCATGCTCGTCGGCGGCCGCTACCATCTCTCGATCCTCGCCGCCATCGGAGGCACGCCCAGCGTGCTCCTCGAGACGAACACGGTGAAGCTGGATGGCCTGGTGGAGTTGCTGGGCACGTCATGGAAGGTGCGGCCGTGGTCCAACCTGCGCGATGTCGTCGACGACGCGGTCCGCCTGGCCGCCTCATCGGCGTGCGACAGGGCGGTGCTGCAGCAGCGCACGGCGACGCTTCGCAGCGACGCGCTCGACGCACTCGCGGATTGGCACGCGCAATGGACGGGCAAAGCCGCTCCCGGCGCGGGGTCTTCCCCAGCCGCCGTCCTCGAGGGCCCGGCGCCGGCGCCCGGCTACCTCGCCATCAATCAGCGCATCGCATCGCTTTTCACGTACCCCGCGGACGACACGCCGCAGGCCAAGTATGGCCCGCCCCCGCAGATCCAGCCCCAAGTCGAGGCGTTGACCATCTACCTGCGCCGCCGCATGCATCCCGAGGCGACCTTCCTCTGCCTGCGACAACTCGTCGAATCGCAGGCGGACTCCGTCATTCAGCAGCTCGATGCCCGCTGGCTGGTTTCCATTTGCGACTCCTATGCGGATCACGGCGATCCGGTTGCCGCCCGCAACGCCCTGCTGATCTCGACGTTCGTGACGTGGGAACGGCTCGCAGCCACCCATGCCCGCTGGGCCGATCCAAAACGCACGACGAGCCGTGTCGACCGCCAGATCCCGGAGCACAACGCCCCGCTGTGGGACGGACTCGTGACCGTTCACCTGGCGCGAGGTGACACTACGTGCAACCTCCTCGCCCGCTACGCCCGCCTGCTGGCGGCGACTCCCCACCTGCTGCAGATCTGGCGCGACCTTCTCCGCCGCATCCGGACGCACGATTCGATCCTCGGGGCATGCAACGTGCCCCATGGTCACATGTTCGACGAGGACACCGCCTGGTTCGCCGACGAGCGCCTCGCGGGCATCCCGACCTGGCGACGGCCGCGATCGCCGCGGCAATCCTGAGAAACCGGTGGGGCCGCGGCATCGCGACGGCCATGCGTCGACGTCGGCTAATGACGGCCGCCAAGATCTCGCTTGCCACCGCCGGAGGCGCCCGCCAAACTGGTGCCTTTCTCGCCAGGGGATTTGGGATCGCACCCGGGAAACGGCCCGCGCCATGGAACCAACTGACGTCTCCGATCCGCGCTACTACCACAAGGTCGTCGACTGCCAGTGGGCCTGCCCGGCCCATACCAACGTCCCGGCGTACATCCGCCTCATCGCCCAGGGGCGATACACCGAGTCGTACCTGCTCAACCGGGAATCGAACGTCTTTCCGGGCGTGCTCGGCCGCACCTGCGACCGGCCCTGCGAGCCCGCCTGCCGCCGCGGCCGCGTCGATGAGAAGCCGGTGGCAATCTGCCGCCTGAAGCGGGTCGCTGCCGACCTCCGCGACGACGTCCGGCAGTTCCTGCCCAAGCCGCCGGAAGTCAAGAACGGCAAGCGGGTGGCGCTGGTCGGCGCCGGGCCGGCGTCGCTGACGGTCGCCAACGATCTCCTGCCCCTGGGCTACGAGGTGGTGATCTACGAGAAGAACCACGAGCCGGGCGGTCTGATGCGGATCAACATCCCGTCGTTCCGCCTGCCCGCCAGCGTGCTCGACGAGGAGTGCGGCTTCATCATCGACATGGGCGCCGAGATGCGCTACGGCACGCCCGTGACGAGCCTCGAGGCCTTGCTCGACGAGGGCTACGACGCCGTGTTCATCGGCAGCGGCGCCCCCAAGGGCAAGGACCTCGACATCCCGGGCCGTCACGACGCGCCGGGCCAGGTGCACATCGGCATCGAGTGGCTGGCGAACGTGCACTTCAAGCACGTCGAGAAGATCGAGCCCCGGGTGATCATCATCGGCGTGGGCAACACCGCCATGGACTGCTGCCGCACGGCCAAGCGGCTCGGGGCCACCGACGTGAAGGTCGTCGCGCGCCGCGGCCGGAAGCACTTCAAGGCCTCGCCGTGGGAGCTCGAGGACGCCGAGGAGGAGCAGGTCGAGATCGTGGAAAACCACGCCCCGAAGCGGATGATCGTCGAGAACGGCCGGCTCGTGGGCATGGAGTTCGAGGTCCTGGAGTGGACGGAGGACGCCGCCGGCCGGGCGTCGAGCAGGGTCGTGCGGACGGCCACGATCCCCTGCGACGCCGTGATCCTCGCCATCGGCCAGGACAACGCCTTCCCCTGGATCGAGCGGGACGCGGGCGTGGAGTTCGACGCCAAGGGCATGCCCGTCGTCGATCGCGTTACCCACCAGAGCACCCATCCGCGGGTGTTCTTCGGCGGCGACGCGGCGTGGGGCCCGCAAAACATCATCTGGGCGGTGGCCCATGGCCATCAGGCGGCGATCTCGATCGATCTCCACTGCCTCGGGCGGCCGGTCGGTGACCGGCCGCCCGAGGGGATGACGCTCGTGAGCGTGAAGAACGGCCTCCACTCGTGGGCCTACGACAACGACTACGATCCCTCCGCCCGGCAGGTGATGCGGCACGAGGAGCTCGCCAAGCGGTTTCGCGACCTGAATTGCGAGGTCGAGCTCGGCTTCTCGCCGGAGCAGGTGGCGACGGAGGTGTCGCGGTGCCTGAACTGCGACATCCAGACGCACTTCACGCCGCGGAAGTGCATCGAGTGCGACGCCTGCATCGACGTCTGCCCGACGAACTGCCTGACGATCACCACGAACCACTCGCCGGAGGCCGACCTGCGGCAGCGGCTCTCCGCCCCCGCGGTCAACCTCACGCAGGAGATCTACCTCTCCGCCGCCCTGCCGCAGACGCAGCGGGTGATGGTCAAGGACGAGGACGTCTGCCTGCACTGCGGCCTGTGCGCGGAGCGCTGTCCGACGGCGGCCTGGGACATGCGGCTCTTCGACCTGATCAAGCCGGTGGCGGGCGCCGCCTGCGATCGAGAGGAACTGGTGACGGCATGAACGGGGTCAACGACTTCGCCTTCAAGATCGGCACGGTCAACGGCACGGGCTCGGCCAGCGCCAACGGCCTGCTCATGCAGGCGATCTTCCGCATGGGGATCCCCGTCTCCGGCAAGAACATCTTCCCGTCCAACATCCAGGGCCTGCCCACCTGGTACGAGATCCGGGTCAGCAAGGATGGATACATGGCCCGGCCGAGCGAGGTCGATCTCGTCGTGGCCCTCAACCCGGCCACCTACGCCAAGGACGTCGCCACCGTCCGCCCGGGCGGCTTCCTCCTCTACGATTCGTCGTGGCCGCTGCCCAAGGAGCTCGAGCGGGAGGGGATCACGATCCTCGGCATCCCGTTCGGCCGGCTGTGCGTCGCGGCCTTCGAAGGCGACCGCGAGCGGACGCTGCTGCGCAACATCGCCTACACCGGCGCCCTGACGGCGCTCCTCGACATCGACATGGCCGTCGTGGACGAGCTGCTCAATCAGACCTACGGCAGGAAGCCGAAGCTGCTCGAGGCGAACCACAAGGCGATCCGCCTGGGGCACGACTACGCCCGGCAGCACTGCCCCTGCCCGCTCCCGTTCCGCCTCGAAAAGATGGACGCCACGGGCGACTCGATCCTCATCGACGGCAACACGGCCTGCGCCCTGGGAGCGGTCTACGCCGGGGCGACGGTGGGCGCCTGGTACCCGATCACGCCGGCCACGTCGCTGATGGAGGGCTTCAAGGCCTTCTGCGAGAAGTACCGCGTGGACGAGGAGACCGGGGCGCGGAACTACGCGATTCTCCAGGCCGAGGACGAGCTGGCCGCGGCGGGCATCGTGATCGGCGCCGGCTGGGCCGGCGCCCGGGCCTTCACCAACACCTCGGGCCCGGGCATCTCGCTGATGCAGGAGTTCATCGGCCTGGCCTACTACACCGACATCCCGGCCGTGTTCTTCGACATCCAGCGGTGCGGCCCGGCTACGGGCATGCCCACGCGGACGCAGCAGGCCGACCTGCTCTCCCTGGCCTATGCCTCGCACGGCGACACCAAGCACCCGATCCTCTTCCCGGCCAACCCGCGGGAGGGCTTCGAGATGGCGGTCCAGGCCTTCGACCTCGCCGACCGCCTGCAGACGCCGGTCTTCGTGGCCACCGACCTCGACATCGGCATGAACGACTGGATGGTGAAGCGGCTGGAGTGGGACGACGCCTACCGGCCCGACCGCGGCAAGGTGCTCGACGCCGCGGCGCTCGAGAAGCTGAAGCGGTTCTCCCGGTACCTCGACGTTGACGGCGACGGCATCGCCGCCCGCACGCTGCCCGGCGTCGGCGCCAAGGGCGCCTACTTTGTCCGCGGCTCCGGTCACGACAAACACGCCGCCTACACCGAGGATTCCGCCGCCTACACCGAACTCGTGGACCGGCTGCGGCGGAAGTTCGCCCACGCCGCCACGCTCGTGCCCAAGCCGGCGTTCACGCTCCAGGACGGCGCCGAAGTCGGCCTGGTGACGATCGGCGGCTGCGACGCCGCCGTCCGCGAGGCGGCCGCCAGGCTCCGGGCCCAGGGCATCCTCGTCGACGTGATGCGAATCCGCGGCTTCCCCTTCGACGAGGAGGTTCGGGAGTTCATCGCGGCCTACGACGAGGTGTTCGTGATCGAGCAGAACCGCGACGGGCAGCTGCGGTCGCTGCTGGCGATCGAGCTGGGAATCCCGCCCGCCGCCATGATCCCGATCCTCGACTACGGTGGCATGCCGCTCACCGCCCGCGTCGTGGTGGAGGCCGTGACCGGAGCCCGGGAGGAGGTGTCCGCATGACTTCGATCGTCAAACCACCGGTTCGACATCCCAGCCTGCGGACCAACAGCCTCGGCCTCACGCTCCGCGACTACGAGGGTGTGATGAGCACTCTCTGCGCCGGCTGCGGCCACGACTCGGTCACCGCCGCCCTCGTCCAAGCGGCCTGGGAGCTCGCGCTCGAGCCCCACCGGGCCGCCAAGATGAGCGGCATCGGCTGCTCGTCGAAGACCACGGCCTACTTCATGAAGCAGTCGCACGGCTTCAACTCCGTGCATGGCCGGATGCCGTCGGTGACCACGGGCGCCGCCGCCGCCAACCGCAGCCTCACCTACATCGGCATCTCCGGCGACGGCGACTCGCTCTCCATCGGCATCGGCCAGATGGCGCATGCCATCCGCCGCAACGTCGACATGCTGTACGTCATCGAGAACAACGGCGTCTACGGACTCACCAAGGGGCAGTTCTCCGCGTCCGCCGACGTCGGCTCGACCTCCAAGCGGGGCGAGGCCAACGAGCAGGCGCCGATCGACCCGGTGCTGCTGGCTCTCTCGATCGGGGCCACGTTCGTGGCCCGCTCGTTCTCGGGCGACAAGCAGCAGCTCGTGCCGATCCTCAAGGCGGGCATCGCCCACAAAGGCCTGGCGCTGGTCGACGTAATCTCCCCGTGCGTGACGTTCAACGACCACGAGGGTTCGACGAAGAGCTACAAGTTCACCCGCGAACACGAGGTGGAGGCGGTGCACGCCGACTACGTGCCGGTGCACACCGAGATCACGCTGCCGGATGCCGCCCGCGGCGCCGACCCCGTCCGCGTCGTGCAGATGTACGACGGCAGCTCCGTGCGCCTCCGGTCCACGGCCGCCGACTACGACCCGACCGACCGCACGACCGCCTATGCCCATGTGCGGGCCTGCCAGGGGCGGGGCGAGATCGCCACGGGCCTGCTGTTCGTGGACGAGCAGAGCCGCGACATGCACGACCTGTTGAAGACGCCCGCGACGCCGCTGATCGACCTTCCTTACGAGCGGCTTTGTCCGGGGGCGGCCGCCCTCGACGCCCTTATGGCCCGCTACCGCTGAAGCGCGGATGGACGTGCCGCGGCCGTACGGCCGGAGTCGCCGGTTGGCCTTGAGGGCCGACGCGGCCGTCGGCTACCGTCCCGCCCCGGTTACCGGAGCCTGTCTCCGCTCCCGCCCCGAGGGCCGTTCCATGGAGTGCACCCTGTCTGGCCGTTGGGCACGACTCGCGGCCATGATGATCGCGTTGGCCTGCCAGCCCGGCGTGGCGGCCGAACCACTGCAGCATCCGCAGGCGGGCACGATCGCCGGGCACCCAGCCCTGGCCCGTTGCCCGCGGCACACGACGACGGCCCACGGCCGGCTGGGCGACGCCGTCAACATCGCGTTCATCGGCTCCGAACAGGAACTGCACCGCACGCTGGCCGCGGCCGGCTGGTACGCCGCCGATCCGATCACGCTGCGCACGTCGGTGCGGATCGCCGCGGACGTCGTGCTGCGCAAGCCCTACGCCCACGCCCCGGTCAGCGACCTCTACTTGTGGGACCGCAAGCAGGACGCCGCCTTCGAGCAGCCCGTGGGCGACAGCCCCAAGCAGCGGCACCATGTCCGCTTCTGGCGGGCGGAGGCCGTGGATGCCGCCGGCAAGCCGCTCTGGCTGGGGGCGGCCACCTACGACGAGCGGGTCGAAATCAGCCGCACGACGGGGGGCGTGACGCACAAGATCAGCCCCGACATCGACCGCGAGCGAAACAAGCTCGTGAGCGACATGATTCGCGCGGGCATGCTCGACGGCTACTACTGGGTCGACGCCTTCCACCGGCAGCCCGAGGGCCGCAACGGTGGCGGCGACCCGTACTTCACCGACAGGCGTCTGGCCGTCGGCGTCATCGCCCCCCGCCGCTGACAACCACCGTCCTCGACACGGGCTACTTGAGCACCGGCAGCCCCAGGCCCACCCGCAGGCGGTTGAGCGTCGTCCAGGCCACGGGCGTCTTCTTGAAGAGCTTCAGCAGCTGTGTCGTGGTCACGCCCAGGGCGGCCGCGGTGGCCGGCATGTCGAGACCGTGGGCCTGCAACTGGTCGAGGGCCTCGGCGACGAGGGCCGGATAGTCGTGGTGATCGACCGCCACCGCCAGCTGCCGGCCGCGCACGCGGGCCAGCCACCGCGCCGACGGAGCGGGCAAGGCCGTGGTGCGGTGCTCGAGGGCGAGCTTGAGCCGCAGGCGTCCCATGGCCACGCGACGGTTCTCAGCCTGCGACCGCCGTTCGGCGGCCTCGGCGGCGATCCCCGTGGGGTGATGAACGAGCACGACGGCGGTCTGCACCTTGTTGCGGTGCTGGCCGCCGGGCCCCGAGCGGCGGGTGTGCATTTCCTGCACGTCGGCGAGCAGCGAATCGGGCGGAAGGGCGGCTGGATGCATGGGGAAGCCGGGTTATTATGCGCGTCGGCCGCAGCATGGTTGAGTGGTAAATCGGATCGCCAGCCGCCGCGGCCGTGGCACGAAGGCCCGAGCATGCCGTCGCTGAACACCGCCGTCCGGCGCCGTCTCCCGCCATCGCACTGGCTTGTGTACATCCTCCGCTGCCGCGACGGGTCGCTCTACACCGGCATCACGAACGATCTGCCGAAGCGGCTCCAGGCCCACGGCTCGGGCAAGGCCTCCCGCTATACCCGCAGCCGGCTCCCCGTTCGTCTGGCCTACCAGGAGCCGCAGCCCACGAAGTCGCTGGCGTTGAAACGCGAGGCGGCGATCAAGGCCCTCCCGCGGGCCGCGAAACTCTTGCTGCTCGCCGCGTGGCAGACAGGGTCACGATCGGAAGGCTACAATTCGGGTTTACCAGGAAAGTCGCCTGCTCGTCACGTTCTCTTGCCATCCCCTTCGCGCCCGTAGCTCAGTCGGATAGAGCATGGGATTTCTAATCCCAGGGTCGCTGGTTCGAATCCAGCCGGGCGTACTTGTCATTTTTCAACCCGTTCGGCTGCCAGCCCAAGCATCATGACCATCTGCCTGCTCAAGTCCAAAATCCACCGCGCCTGCG
>Ga0315904_10002608_pt1 | contig 27673 bp, 26 predicted proteins | sample LakEriMetagenome_6_FD_203529 | JGI IMG/M metagenome (GOLD analysis project Ga0315904, IMG submission 203529) | Freshwater fungal communities from buoy surface, Lake Erie, Ohio, United States - Buoy 12 MA120 | ecosystem: Environmental > Aquatic > Freshwater > Lake | place: USA: Lake Erie, Ohio...
AAAAATAGAAAAAATATTAGAAAAGGAATTGGTTTATGAATTTATAATATTTACATCATGTGATACTTACGGCAAGCAGGCGGAATATATACGAAATGGATTTGAATACAATTTGTTTAAAGAAAGGATTGATTTTCTTTTAGATAAATTTCCAACTTTGACCATTGATATAATGTCTACATATAATGCGTTATCCGTTCCAAATTATAAATTACTAATGAATGATGTTATTGAGTTAAAAAAGAGATACCATAATCCGTATAGATATTGGGGATCATCTATCTTATTAGATTCATCTTATTTACGTTGGCCGGATCATCAATCCGTTAAAATATTAGAAAAACAATGGGTTAATGAAATAGATGAACAAGCAAAATTAGCAGACTTTCACGAACAAGTTAGAATAGGAGTTGATGATGGGTATGGGTTTACTGATATGGAAATAAATAAGATAAAAAGAATAAAAGATTGGTTTGAATCTGATGTTGATACGCAAGTACTTAATAGAAATAGAAAAGATTTTTTCACATTTGTAGCCGAACATGATAAAAGACGTGGAACTGATTTTTGTAAAACTTTTCCTGAATTAGAAGAATTTTATTATAAATGTAAATTGTTATGATTTTTAAAAATAAACATGCATATTTTGTAAAAAATAATACTAATAATAATACAAATACTAAAAATTTTGAATTATTAAATAATGATTTTATAATAGAAGCTACATTCAAATTTGAAGAAGATACGAATCTGATACAAAGAGAATATTGTGTGGTTGGCAGAGTTGGTTATACTATGGGAATTTTTGTAGATTCTTATAAGAATATAAAATGGGAATGGTGGGAAACCAACGATGATGGTGAACAATTGTATCGTGATATTTATGTAACAAATGTGGATGTGTTTAACTATAATACGATAAAAGTAATAAAAGAAAAAAATAGTTTTACATTATATGTAAATGATAGAAAATACGAATCCGTTGAAGTAAATAATAAATTATACGATTATTCATCTAGTATAATATACATAGGAGCATCAAATCCATATTGCGAAAACAATGATGAAAATTGGTTCACAGGAGATATTTCAGATATTAAGATATATAATAGTAGTAATGAAACATTTGATGATTTATATTTGTGGTTCGATTTTAAAATAAATTCAAACTTTAAAACATTTGACAAATCAGGAAATGGAAATCATGGAGAAATATTTGAATCAAATGAAATAAAAAAAGATAAAAATATAGAATATAATAAATTTGCAAGACCTCCAAAAATAGTATAATATATTATGCAAAGTAGAAAAAAATGTATTTTGTGTGGGTCTAAAATTGTAAATAAATATACAACTAAAATGCCCGTATTTATGGGTACTATTCAGTATATTTCTGATTATAAAGTAAATTCATATACCATATGCGAATGTTCGAAATGTGGTGAAATATTAATCAAAGAATTATTGGATTTCAAAGATGTATATTTAAATAATCATAATGTTGATATTGTAGGAGATTTGTGGATTAATCATTATGAAAAATTTTCTAATTTTATTTCAAATGATATTGAAAATGGGGTAGTGTTGGAAATTGGTGATCCTTCTGCAAAAATTGCAAAAAAAGTAGATAAATTTAAAAAATGGTATATCGTAGAACCCAATGCATATAAAACAAATGATGGGAATATTATTTTTATAAATAGTTTTTTTGATGAATCATTTGTGGATATAAAAGATGTTGATGTTATTGTACATTCGCACTATTTTGAACATTCATATGAACCAAATCAATTTTTAAAAAAATGTAATAAAATCTTAAAAAAGGGTGGAATTATGTTTATGAGTATTCCAAATATGGAGTATCTCTTAAATAGTAAAAAATCAATAGCATCTATACTTCATTTTGAACATACGTTTTATTTAAATGATGAAATTATTACTTATTTATTAAATAAAAATGGATTTTCAATTGAATTAAAAGAGAATTATAAAAATCATTCTATTTTTTATAAAATTAAAAAATCTAAAAAATCAATAAAAGACATAAAATTAAAAATTTCAGACAAATTTAATTCCATTTGGGATAGAACGCTCACCAAAATCCAGAGTATAAATAACATATTAAAAAATACCAATCATACGGATATTTATATTTATGGTGCACATGTAAACACACAATTTTATTTATATAATGGAATTGATAATAATAAAATAAAAGGAATTATAGATAATTCAAAAAACAAAAAAAATCAAATACTTTATGGAACTGATAAAGTAGTTAATACTCCCGATATAATTAGAAATATGGATGAATGCATTGTTATTTGCAGTCATACTGGTGTATATTATAATGAAATATCAAAACAATTAAAAAAACTAAATAAAAAAATAGAAATATTATGACAGAAGAATTAGCTAAATGGAGAGATGAAAATTTAAACAAAATAAGTTGTACTTTTTGTGCAGCAAAATGGTATAATGCAAGTTTGCATCTTGGGCATGGTTATACGAATTCGTGTCACTTACCACTTCCACATCCAATAGATCCTGAAGAAATAAAATCAAATCCTTCAGCATTACATAATACTAAATTAAAGAAAGAAGCAAGAAAACTTATGTTGGAAGGCAAAAGACCGGCCGAATGTTCGTATTGTTGGAAAGTTGAGGATATTGGCAGAAATAATATAGCTGATAGAGTTTTTAAAAGTAAGATTTATAAAGAAGAAGATATCGCAGCTTTAAAAAACTTACCATGGGATGCGGATGTTATGCTTAAAACTGTAGAAGTATCTTTTGATAGAACTTGCAATTTTGCTTGTTCATATTGCAATGCCGGATACTCAACCACATGGGGGAAAGATATTAAACAAAACGGGCCATACCAAAGATTTAAATCTTCTTCGGCCGGAGCATACTATGCAGATGGTTCTTGGTCTGAAATATATGGTAAATACAATGAAAACAATCCATACGTCAATGCCTTTTTAGAATGGTGGCCTGAATTATCTCAACATTTAGAAGAAATACGTGTTACCGGCGGCGAACCATCACAGAGTAGAAATTTCTGGCAGTTTATAGAGTTGATGAAGAAATATCCATCACCAAATTTAAGACTTGCCGTTAATTCTAATTTGGGAACTAGTGAAAAAACTTTACAAAAACTTATAGATGCTACCTATGATGTTGATATAAAAGAATTTGATTTATATACATCAAATGAAGCTTTTGGAGCTGCAGCGGAATACATTAGAGATGGAATAGATTATAAACAATGGAGGGAAAATATGTGTACGTTCATCGAAAACGCAAACCCCAAAACCTTCAGGGCTTTGACTATAATGATGACCATAAACAGTTTGTGTTTATATAGCATAGTTGATTTCTTTGAAGATATGAAAGAATTAAAAGCAAAGTACGGACATCATAGACCTAATTTGGATTTAAACTTGTTAAGATGGCCGGCGTTCATGTCACCACTTGCATTGCCTGATGATCAAAAAATAAAATTGAGAGGAGAGTTACAAGGTTGGTATGAAAAAAACAAAGATAGTAACTTATTTGTTGTAGGAGAAAAGGCACAAATAGAAAGATTAATTGATTATCTTGATGTTGTAGAAAAGGGACACAATTCTACTGAATCTGATAAATCTTTATTACATCATGATTTTAAATCTTTTTATGAACAATACGATGTTAGACGTCATAAAGATTTTAGAAAAACTTTTCCTGATTTGGTAGAGTGGTATGATTCAATTGAAGTTGACAATACCATTCACAAAGTAAAGGTGAATGATGGTAGATTGAGTAATTGGGAGATGGGTGAATATGTTTCTGATAAAATTGATTAAAAATTAGGATCTCCCAATCTGGAATCACTTAATCTTAAACATTTTATCGGATAATCATTATACCAATCTCTATCACTAAAATCGGAATTAATTTCTTGTGAATGTATAATATAATTGTTTGTTATTTGATTTTGTTTTTTGCATAAAAGACTTAACACAGATTGTTCATATCTGTGTGTAACAAATTCGGGATGTTCGGGATTATATGAGTTTTCCCAATTAACAGCATGATGTATACTGCATACATTGTACCATTCTTGCATTAAATCTTTTGCAAATTGGTTATTTTTTATAATCCAAAGACCACACCATAATTGTGGAGTTTGTAAATATTCATCCGAATCACAACCTAATAGTATTAGTGTATCTCTTTTACTATATTGTATTTCTTTGGGCCCCTCCCCCCTAAATATTACAATTCCTGGACCCGAATCACATAGTTCAGCATATTGAAAAAATCTTTCTTTTGATTTTTCATTATTAATGATAGAATTTCCCGCATCTAAAAAAAATAAAATTGAGTCTTTTTCAATTTCATTAAGTATTTTTAATGCCAGAGCAGGCTTCCAAAACCAATAACCTATTCCTGGACAACGTTTATCATTTGGAAATTGTTCTATATCTGTTCTATCAAAACAAAAAAAATCATTAAACCAACCCGTATCTATTGCTTCTTTTTGTAATCTGAATTTAGTTTTTCTAAAATCACTAAATTGGCCTATATCACCAAAAGTAAATCCGTATATTTTTTTCATCTCCCAACGTATTATAACATTGAATCATCCAACCGCATTGCTTTTATAGGAAAGTTCAAATTTGGGTCTATATTGGTAATATCATGTGATATTTCATGTGCATTTAAAAAACAATTATTTAATAGATTTCTTCTTTTTTTACATAACACACTAAATACACCTTGATCGTGTTTGTGTGATATAAATTCTGGATGTTCCTCATTATAGGATTTTTCCCAATTTATTAAATGATTTATTTGGCATGCGTTGAACCAATCTTCCATTAAATTTCTTCCAAATTGATTATTTTTTACAAACCAAATTCCAGATGAAATTTGAGATGTATACCAATAATCCGAATTATCACATCCTAATAATAATAGAGTATCTCTTTTGGTATATTGTATTTCCAATGGAACATTACTATCTCCTCCACCAAAACCAACAAATCCTGGTCCTTTATCACATAATTCTACATATTCAAAAAATCTTTTTTCGGAAGAATCCGTTTTATATATAGAACATCCGGCATCCATATATACAATAATATCATCCGGGGAACTATTATTCATAGTTTCTAGTGCCAGAGCAGGCTTCCAAAACCAAAATCCAACCCCGGCACCTTTTTGTGAATTATCAAACTTATTTATAAATTCTTGGTCATATGCAATAAAATTACCAAACCAACCGGTATCAATTGCTTCTTGTTTTAATCTTAATTTACTTTTTGTAAAATCTTTATGAATCCCCTTCCCACCAAAAGTAAAGCCAATTGGTTTTTTAATATTATTCATTATATAATTCTGGATATTCGATGATACAATTTATTCCACCATTATCTATTGCATATAGGTATGCAAGTTCTAAATCTATTTTATTTTTACAATCGTGAAAACTTATATTTTTACAAATTGATTTAAATTCATCAAAATAGTTTCCTTTATGTTGATGACCTGGGTCTAGAGGTTTATCACTTCCTTTCCCTAAACGAATTATCATATTTGGAATCCACTCATCGTTACTCATTAATTTTATTTTATCAATATGATTAACCAATTGATTTGTAGCACAAATAAGAAAATCCCATCTTGGATAAAAAGTAACTACAAACTTTCCGGCCATGGCCATACCCAAAGATATTCCCATTTGAGATTCTTCCATAACAGGAAGTTCTATCATTTTTTCTTTTGGAACGTATTCTAAAGTTGTACTCATTGGATTTCCTCTCCAAATAATTTGTTGTCCTATAAAAATTGATTCATCTTTTTCCGCTAATAATTTCATAGAATCTATTAACACTTGTTTATACGATTTTTCTATCATTTATTATTATTTTTTTATTTTTATCTTTATTGATTCTGTTTATAATATTGTTTGCTATTATTTCATGGCATTTTTTTGAAGGATGATGATCTTTTGGAGTTTCTATAAAATACTCATAATCAGAATTTATATGTAATTCTATATTTTCATTCATTAAATTTCTAATTGTATTGTACTGCACATTATTATACTCAATCGGAATAAACCTATCCATAAACCAATCATCATCTCCAAAAAATTTTAAATAATCATTTTCCCAACATAAAAGTAAAACTTTTATACCTTTAGATTCATAAAATTGAAGTTCAGATTTTAATTTATTAAATACATTTGTATAATGCATTAATTCCCATTCCTCAAACAAAATATTATTTTCTAATAACCACTCATAAAACATTTTTGATTCTTCTTCTTCCCAAGGTAAAAATACCCACTTCCGTCCTTTGTGTTCAAACTGAAATTGATTTCTCACAATTTGAGATGTTTGTAAAACTATATATTCTATTTCATCATAAGAAAAAAAATCATCTATTAGATGTGTATGTGCGGTTTGTATACCAAAACATCTTTGCAAATAAACTATACTTGTATCTTCTGATCCCCCATTTTGTTTTGAAACAACTTCAAATGTATTAAAGTGATTAGCAACCAATCTGGGATATCGTAGTGTAGCACCGTATCTTTTATGTGCATCGGTTAATAATGCCGGATTATACGCATCAGGAGGAGGTTCTTTTAGTGTAAATAAATTTGAATAATAATACAAACCCTGTCCCCATGTAAAAGAACATCCTGCAAAAATAATTCCTTTTGTTATATTATCGTTTATAAACTCCATTATTTATTAAATTCCATTTTATGTTCTAAATACCATTCGTATGCTAATTTTAAACCATCTTCCAGAGAGGTAGATGATTTCCAACCCAACTTATCATAAATCTTATTTGAATCGATTCTACGTATCGGTATCATCGAAGGTTTACCTTTTATGAATTCTATTGGAGCATCATAATTAGCAATCTGTTTCATTTTATCCAATACATCTAAAACCGAATACACATCATTGCAGCCAATATTATAAATCTCAAACATTTCAGTTTCCCTTTCCATTACAATTTGTAATGCTTCAACAAAATCTTCAATATAAAGTAAATCTCTCAATTCAGTACCATCACCCCAAATCGGAATAGGATTCATCTTATCGGCAACTTTACGAATTGTTGCAGGAGTAACGTGACATTTATCAAAATCGTATTTATCATGTGGACCAAATAAATTTGCCGGCCTGATTACCGTGCATTTCATTTTTTCTGGTAAGTATTTTGCATATAATTCACATTGAACCTCTGCGTATCTTTTCATCCAACCAACTGGAAAATAAACAGGATATGGCGCATCAAATAAGAAATCTTCTTCAGATACAGCCACATCTCCCTTTGGTGGATATACGGTATTTGATGATAAGAAAATGTAATGTTGAACTTTATTTCTCCAACTGGCATCAATTAAGAAATTATTCATTGCTACATTTGGAGTAACATGTGCCAATGGGTCAACTACGGTATCTACTGCGTTTGATGTACTTGCAGCACAATGGTAAACTACATCTATTCCTTTGGTTGCTTCCAAACATCCATCATATGTTTTTAAATCAAAATTAACGTATTCTACATCATCGATTGGATTTCTTACACTTCTTTTATGCAAATTAACTCTAATGTGTTTATATCCTTCTTTATATAATCGGTTTGTTAAGTTTTGTCCTACTAATCCGGAACCACCTGTTATTAGTATTTTTGAATCTTTATTTATCATAAATTGTTTTTATAATGTTTATATGTTATTTTTAATGCATCTTTAAATCCTGTGTTTGGTAATAATCCTATTTGTTTTTGTTTCGTAGTATCCATCTGTCTACGAGTATCACCATTTGGTTTTGTACTATCCCATACTATTTCTAATTTTTTATCACTAATTTCAATTACATTTTCTATCATAGATTTTATTGTAATTTCTTCACCACTTCCAAAGTTAATTACATCGTGTATTTTATTTTCGTATAATTTTAATATCGCATCGGCAACATCGCCAGCATATACAAAATCCCTAATTGGTGAACCATCACCCCATGCTTCTATAAAATCTTTATCGGATTCATATACCTTTTTAATAGTTGAAGCAATTACAGTACCATTTCCACTAAAATCATCATATTCACCAAATATATTGGCAGGTCTTAATATAGCATAGTTTTTATAATTATATTGTATTTTAGATGCTTCTAACAATAGTTCACTCATTCGTTTACTCCAACTAGGATACCAATCTGCATCAGAAGGTAAAGTTTTCCAAACACTATCCTCAATAAATTTTTCAGCTGGGGAGTATACTCCAACGGAACTAACAAATATCAACCAAATATTATTTTTTGCACACTCATTTATAATCTCCGTATTTATTTTAAAAGATGGATATAAAAAATCGTATGGTTCATTTTTTGCACGCATAGGTGAACCCTTTATACCAAATGCATTAAAAACTACATCGGGACTTTCAAAAAAGAATAAATTTTTTATATTATCCGATAAAGTCAAATCCATTTCGTAGAATGTAAATTTTTCCGAAATGGGTAAATGCTTTGAATGCCTAATATCTGCACCAATCACTTCATAACCTTTTTCTAAACATTTTTTAACCAAATGAATACCAACTAATCCACTACATCCTGTTATTAAAACTTTTTTCATTATATTAATTTTATTTTATGAGGTGTTCCATTATCAAAATTCATAAGACTCAATATCCAATCTCTATCTGATGTATCTTTTGTAATATCAATTGAATATTGATGATTTTTTTGAAACCTATCTCTATTATTTTTATAAAAATCAATAAAGAATTGTTTATTATCATTTATACGTTTTATTTCTTTTACAAATGCAATAAGCCTTTCTTTATGATCTTCTATTGAATCGTAACTGTGATCTATAACATCATCAAAAAAATCAAAATTGTAATGTTTTTTAATTTCTCTTATATGATGTGGTGATGCCAATATTAATGGAAATTGAAAAGCAACAAAGGGTTTAAAGGATTTTTCAGAAATATGTATTTCGGTTGTATCAAACTCCGTTTCTGTTGTTATATTTACATATGAGTTTTTATAACTCAATGATTCATATGTTTCTCCCCAATTGACATAATTAACATTATCTTCTCTGAACCAATTTTTATCTTCTTCATAAAAACTTTTCTTTTGATTAATGTTTATAAAATACATCATATCATCCAACATATCAACCATATCTTCTTTGCTCAAACATGCACCATATAATCCTTCCGGATCATTTAAAAATCTTTCCTTTGCATCCCAACCATTTACTAAAGACCAATCCACATTATCCAATATGTTATATTTTTTTAAAAATGCTAATAAAGAATATCTGTGTGGTCTTACTCTTCTATTGTGACATAAGAAAAATTTACCGTTTTTATTTGGTTCATATTTTAAATCTGGCATAACACCCATCATTGCCAATGCAATATGTGTTCTAACCTTTGATGTAGAAAAAACATTTATATCACTTTGTAATTCATTTTTATAATCATTCATTCTAATATTATTATTTGCCATGAATAATTGTTTTTGATTCAAATTATTAAATTGTGTCCAAAGATGAACAGTTCTAAAACATTTGAAACTTTCCCACTCTTGTTCGTTGGCAACTACTACATTAAAATTACGATTTGATTTCCACAAGTCTATAACCTGTTGTGGCATTGGTAAATTATGATCTCTAATTTTATCACCTATTTTGTTCGGAGTTAAAGTTATAAAATAATAAAACTTTCTATTAGGATAATTTACAACATCATTTAGATGGTAACGTTTTATTCTATCTTCAGGAAACCCCAACGATCTAACAAATGAATCCAAATTCATAAGAAAAGAATCTGTATAAATTTCTTTACAATTCATGTGTGCAGGATATTGTAACTCATCATCCCAATTATCATATACTAAATGTAAAAAATCAGATTCGGTTTGTGGATTTATTGATGCCAACGATTTGAAAAAATCATAATCATACTTATTAAAGTAATTTGAAAGTATTTCAAAATTTTTTACAAATCTATCTTTATTGTTTTTATAGAATTCAATAAAAAACTCTTTATTATCATTTATACTTTTTATTAACTCTACAATTTTAAATAATCTGGTTCTATTATCTCGTATATCATCGTAACTGTGATCTATAACATCATCGAAAAAATCAAAATCTGGATAAGCTTCTCTAAAATATTTTATATGATTGTAAGAAGCAACAAATATTGGAAACTGATAATAAAAAAATGGTTTAAATGATTTTTCTGTTATATGAATATCCTCACTTTCAAAATTTGTTTCAGTTGTAATATTAAAATATGAATTTTCATATGTATTTGCTACAACGGGCAATCTTTGTACAACTCTATCATCCAATTCTTCATATTCCGTTTCGTATTTACTTTTTTTAATTTCTATTGATAGTAAATGATTTATTTCTTTTATATGATTTAAAATATCATCTACGTTAAAAATATTTTTGAGACTGTATATGTTGTTAAAATACCATCCGCCAATTAAAGACCAATTTATATCGGCATCTAATAATTTTTCTTTCATTAAAATACTTAATAAACAATATCTGTGACTTCTTGGTGTCCTATTATGGCATAAGAAAAATGGACCATTTTTATGTGATTTGTATCTTATTCTATCACTGGCTCTTAACGATACGGACATTGAACGACTTGTGTGAATGTTTATACTTGCATTCAATTCATTTTTATATTCTAATAATTTTTCGTTATTATTTATAAACCAAACTTGTTTTGGATTTATTCCTAAATTTTTAACTATTTCATCCAAATATTGCAAAGAACGTTTTTCTTCAAATTCGCACTCATTCATTAATAGTAAATGAAAATTACTATTTGTTTTTAACAGATTGATTATTTTTTTATCAATTGGTAAAATTCCGTTTGCAAAAAATCTATTTAATAAAGAATTTCTATTCCAAACATGGTAGTAAAATATTTCATTTGGATTATCTATTACATCTTGTATTTTTCTTGGATTGATTACTACACCATCAAATACTCCCATTGGACTAGTCGATATCACCCAAGATGAATTTATATCATCATATGGTAATTCATAATCCTTAAATCTATTTGGATTGGGAGTATTTGTTTCAATATCCCAATCATCAAATACGAAATTGATTTTAAAATTTTCTACTAAAATACTACCCATTTTCCTGTTCCGTAATGCGGCCATTTGTTTGAATAATTATACCATATAACATCTCCCGGTACTTCTCTTTTTTTACCACCCCAAGTATCTATTGTTGGTGTATATGTTGATACTCCGTTATCTTCTACAACAAAAGTTATTGGCAAATTTAAATTAGAAACGTATTTATGCATTTCATAAAACCCACCCGTTTCAAATGCCATATCACCAATAAAACACCAAACCCTATCATCTTTACCATCTTTTTTATTTGCAATGGCAACACCAACTGCAATTGGAATAATTGCACCAACGATGGCACTTGCATAAAATTTATCCGATTTATTAACAATTGTTATACTTCTACCAGCTAATATTTCATCTTCTAACCATTTTGGAGAAATACCTTTTAACAATGCATGATAGTGGGATCTCCATGTAGAAAAAACCCAATCAGTCGATTTAACTCTTTTAAATATTTCAATTAACTGTTCTTCGTTTCCGTTTGATAAATGAACAGGTCCTTGTATTTTTCCACTTTCCCAATGTTCAGCTATTAGATTTTCAAAATCAATTAAATTTTGTTTTGTTAAATCTATATCTCTTACTATCGGATATTGTTCTAAATTTTTAATCATTATCTATCTCTTTTTTGTAATATTGGTTTATTCGTCGGCCATTCTATTTGAAATTCTGGATCGTTCCATTTCACTACCTTTTGACCATCTACATCTATATATGTTCCATTATAAAATAAATTATAATGAAATACACAATCCGTTAGTGCATAGTGTCCATTTGCAAATCCCGGAGGAACTATTACCTGGTTTCTCAATCTTTCCGATATTATGAAAGATTCCCATTCACCATATGTAGGCGAATCTAATCTCATATCTAGAACTACTAAATATATATCACCAACTACTGCCTGTACTAGTTTCCACGTTTTATAATCGTAATGTAATCCTCTCAATACTCCTTTATATGAACGAGAAAATCTACCATGAATTGATAATTCTTCTTTACTGTGGTGAACTTGATTCATTACGGGATGTTCTTCGGATTGAAAAGTTGTCCATATTTCACCTCTATATTCTCTAAATACAGATGGTTGATATATTGAAACTTCATATCCAAACTTTTTTGATGGAGTTATTTGAAACTCATTCCATTTATTACTCATATAAAAGATTTTTCTTTTTTTGAATTAAAAAAATTAGAATTTTTACATATTTCTTCACATATTAAATTTGCAAAGTGATTATATTTTTCTAAATTTATATGTGGAATATTATATGGATTCCAATTTATACCTTCCGATATAAAATTCCATTCCGCCAACATTCTATTCCCATTATCGGATATTTTATGCTTTATTGTTTTTAAATAATTAGCAGCTGCCCACCAAAAATTTCCACCATAAATATATTCACTCCAAAATGGTATACCCATAAGACATCCTGATGTATTAAATCCGTTTTTTAGAATTTTTAAATGAAATTTATAATTATCAATAACTTCCGTTTCCATCACTTCTCTCCATTCGGTTTTTCCTATTCTAGTATCAGATGCACCTTTTGTGTGAATATATAATATTGTATCATTATCATCAAAACTTTTTACTTTACTTTGTAATAATTTAAGAGTTGTTAATTCATTTTGGCTTTGTAAAACTTGAGATTTTATGTAAATAAATTCATCATTTATTTTATTATAAATTCTATTTTTTTGCTCCTTTGCAATTTTTATTCCAGCTGAAGAAGGCCATATGTGATGAAATATATAAATCATTATTTTAAAAATTTTGCGCATAACCCAGAGGAAATCCATTTCTAAATTCTGCTCCCATTTTTGGAACAATCATTTGATATCCTTGGATTAATTGTTTAATACCTTTATCTAAATCCCACATAGGCATCCACCCAGTTGCTTCTATTTTCTCATTAGAAACAATATAGTTGCGTTTATCCGGGTCTTCATAATAATCGTTATAAGATATTGCGAAATCTTTCACATGTGTTTGTATCTTCTCTAATAACTCCTGCTTTGAAAGATTTGCGGAACTCAACCCCACATTAAACACTTCGCACTTATATTTTTGATAATTTTCTAACATAAAAAGAAATGCAGATGCCACATCTTCGACGTGAATAAAATTTCTTTTAAAATTCTTTTCAAAAACAACAATGTATTTATCGGTGATTGCTTTATAAGTAAAATCATTAACCAATAAATCCGTTCTCATTCTTGGTGAAACGCCGAACACGGTTGCTAAACGGAATATGATTGCATCGGTTGTTGTTCTCAAAAAGTTTTCAGCATCGCATTTTGTTTGCCCATAAACGGATATCGGTGTTAGTGGTGATTCTTCGGTACATTCAGTTTGCCCTTCTGCAATTCCATACCCGCTATTTGTATTTGGGTATAATATTTTTTTATTTTTACCGTTTGTAAACTTAACTATATTTACGATTTGGTCAAAGTTTATTTCCTTTGCTAATTTTGGATCAGATGCACATGCTGGAAATCCAACAATTGCTGCAAGTGGAATTATTACATCACACTCATTACATAATTTTTCTAATAAATGCGAATCACGCACATCACCATAAATAAAAGTAAAATTAGGATTTGATGTGTATTGTAAAAGGGATGTTTGATTAAATAAAAGTTTATCTAGTACTACGACTTCATAACCTTCATTTAACATTTTACCAACAATAACAGAACCCAAATATCCGGCCCCACCTGTAATTAAAATTTTCATAACCTATTAAAATACTTTTTGTACTATAATATAATTATATATATTAGTTATTAAGTAAATAAATGTAAAAAAGTATGAACAAAAAAAAGGTTTTGGTAGCTAGTGGATGTAGTTTTACAGCATACCCCGATTGCTGGCCATCCCAAATAAAAGAAAAATATAATTTAGAATTGGTAAATGGTGGAGCCGGGTCACAAGGAAATGCATTGATTGCTAGAAAAGTAATTGCATATGTGCAAGATTTAATAAATATAAAAGGATATCATCCGGATGAAATTATAGTAGGTGTAATGTGGTCTGGAATAGATAGAGCAGATAGATATGTTGATGGTGGTGATATGTTTATAGGTCCACCATTTACCCCCGAAAGTCCAACCGCAATAATCGATAATAGGAGAAATTGGAGAATTATGAATGTACATTGGCAAACATCGGAAGATTGTAAACAATGGTATAGGATATTTAATCATGGCGTATCATCAATGGTATATACATTAGAACACATATTAAGAGTACAGATGTATTTGGATAAATTGGGTATAAAATATTTTATGACAACGTATATGGATATGTGGATACATGATTTTATTAGACATGCTGAAGTGGCCTATTTGTGGGATATGGTGGATTGGAAAAAGTTTTTACCTGTAAAAGGGTGTTATGAGTGGGTAGATGAAAATTATCCAATTGATGGATTTAAACCTGCGGAACCAAATGGTTGGAGAGATCAACATCCAACTCCGTTTGGACAAGAAAGATTTGCACATGAAGTTATAGTACCATTTATTGAAGAAAATAAATTAATAAACAACTAATATGAAGAAAATTTTTATAGTTTCTTTTTTTATAAATTTATACAAAAAGTATAAATTAAAACAAGAGTTTAAAAAAAAGTTAAAAGAATTAAAAAAAAGAGACCCATTCGTTTATAAAAATTTCTAAAATTTTAGGATATTTATATGTATGAATTTAATAAACGAAATAGATAAACCAGAAGTAAAGAAAACTGTTGTAGTATTTTCAGGCAGATTTCAACCATTTCACAGAGGACATTACGCAACCTACTCCCATTTAGTTTCTAAATTTGGAGAAGGAAATGTCTATATAGGAACATCAAACGACCAGTCTGGTCCCAAATCTCCATTTTCATTTAAAGAAAAGAAGGAAATAGCAACAAAAATGTTTGGTATTCCTTCTAATAAATTTATACAAGTTCGTAATCCATACCAGCCTGTAGAAATACTTAAAAAATTTGATGGAGAAACCACACAATACATTGCTGCGGTTGGAGAAAAAGATGCAACTAGATTGCAAGGTAAATATTTTAAACCATATAAAGGAAAAGCCGGATATGGATACGATGAAATCGGTTATGTTTACCCAGTTCCTGCGGAACAAAATCCAATAAGTGGTACGGATGTTCGTAATAATTTGGGAGGTGGTGATTCTGAAAAAGCAAAAAAGTTTTTCCTAAAAGCATACCCTAAATTTGATAAAGAAATTTTTAAAATGATAACAAGCAAACTTAATGAGAATTTTATAAAGGGGTATCCATCGAAAGAAGATGTAACAAAAATACAAAAGAAAAATGATGATATACGTGCTGCAGCAACGACAGATGATTCCTATGTATATGACCCTATAAATGAATTAATAGGTAGAATCGCAGCAGAAGAAATATTTAATGAATTTATAGAAAATTATTTAGGAGAAGCACCAAATACCGCATTGGATAGAGATATTACATATACAAATGCAAAAGGTAAACAAAAGAAAATAAAAGCAAGAGATGCTTTGAGATTACCGAAAGATCATCCAGCACATATTCAGGCAGCAAAATTAGCAGCAACGGATAAAACGGCAGCTATGGCAAAAGGACCATCAGATGCACCTGCAAACGAACCAAATAAAAAACCGGATGTAACTATTCCTGGTCAAAAACCCGGAACAGTTGTTAAAAAAAGTGATGGTAAGCCTGATTTGGCAATACCATCCAATTCAAAACAAAAAACATCAAAAGAACCATCTGCAGCACCTCCACTTCCTGAACCACAAAAATTAAGTGGTGCAGAATTAAAATCAACTGCAGAAACCGGCCCAAAAGACGAAAAAGCTGAAAAAGTAAAACAGGCATTAGATAATGCAAGAAAAGGTTTATCCGATGAAGATAATCAAACTATTGATAAAGTAAATAATCCAGATTCGCCTGAAAGAAAAGGCATGATGAATAGTGTTAAAAGTGGTTTAAAAAAGTTTGGTAAAGGTATTCTAAATTGGGGAAAACATCAGGCAGAGATGGTTGGTGGAAGCATATCGGCCGTCAAAGATTTGGCAACAACTGGTAAATTAGGGGCAGTTAAAGATAAAGAAGGAAAAAATAGACATTGGAGTGAATTTGCACAAGTTGGAAGAGGAGGCGGCCCGGATTATGAAGAAGTTGAAGTTGATGTAACAGACAATCATGGACATCCAACCGGAAAAAAGAAAACCGAAAAAAGACCAAAGATATCGGAATATGCTTCCGATGAAGAAAAAGAATTGTTTAATCAATCTTGGGAAAAAAGCAAAAAGCAAAAGAAAGATTGTAAAAACTTTGCAATAAATGCCGGATTATTATTAGGTTCTCTGGCAGTAGGTGCTGCGGGAGTAGGAGCTGTAAAAGCAGCCATGGCCGGTGCATCGACAGCTAGTGCAATTGGATCAGCTGCAGCAAGTGGTGTATCGGGTGCTTTTACACATGGAGCAGTTGGGTTTGGTGCTCACCTTGCTAAAGATATAGGAAAACATGCAGCATTGGAAGCAATGGGAATGGGTGGTGTATCCGCAGCAAGTACTGGAGCAGCTTTGTCAACTGCCACATTGGGTATTTTAGAAAATATTGATGATAACGGTGAAAATAATAAATTTCTTATTAATGTAATTAAGAAGGCCGTAGAAAAAATGGAAAAATATAAACTTTCCGATGAACAACTTCTTAAATCAATTGAAAATTATAAAAAAAATAAACCAAAACAAGATGCTGCCGATTTATTAAAAGAAAACCTAACAGAAACAAAACAAAAATCAATTGGACATTTTGTAGAGTGGGCAACGCAAAGATTAAAATTAAAAGAAGCACCAAAAGTAAATCTAGTAGGTGGTGGAGAGTTTGCAGAAATAAAAACATCACTTGGAGGATTTGACCCTGAAACGAAGGAAATATATGTTGCAACCGAAGGTAGATTAACTGCGGATATATTGAGAACTCTTGCACATGAGATGGTTCACAGGAAGCAAGATGAGATGGGATTGGTCAGAAACTCAATGCAGGATGGTGCAGATGGTTCACCGATAGAAAACCAAGCACATGCAGTAGCAGGAATCCTAATGAGAGAATATGGTAGAATAAATAAACAAATTTTCAAAGAAGATATTAATATAGATGTTGATAAAGGTGATACCGTATTGATGGGTAAATTTAAAAACAAAAAAGTTGATGTAAAAGATATTGGAAAAGATACTCATGGTATGCCGACTATAAATGGAAAACAAGCAACAACATTTAGAACGATTGGAGAAATGGGTGTTAAAGACATCCATTTCAAAAATATTATAAAATTATACAGAGACTCAAAATTTAGAAAAAGAATAAACGCATATTTGTTTGGAAGAGTAAATATGCCACCAAACCCTTCCGCAGTTGTAAAAGCATTACGTGGAATGGATTACGATGAAATTACGCAAATGGAAAAGGATTTAAATATCCAATCAAATATAGCTGAAGTAAGTACGGTAACGGTATCTAACACAGCCGATATACCAGATGGTTCTTTTATTGCAAAGGGAAAAAAGAGAAAACTTAATTCCGATAAAGGTGAAGATTGGTATGTTAATGGTGGATATACTCAAACTGATTTTCCAAAAGCGGATCCAATATTTGGTGATGAAGATGCAGATGAAAGAATTGTAAAATATACAATAGATAATTTACCAAGAGTTGCATTTACTCCTACAAAATTTATTAAAGAAGAATTACTATTGGAGGGTGGTGCGTATGGACATATGTCACATCCGTTTGATGATATGGATTTAACATTTGGAGACCTTAAAAACATAATTACAGGAGCACTTAATGGTGATTTAGGAGTAGTTAGAGAAAAAACCGATGGACAGGCATTGGCAATTAGTTGGAAAAATGGTAGATTAATTGCAGCTAGAAACAAAGGACATTTGGCAAATGCAGGAGCAAACGCAATGGGAATTGAAGGTGTTGCATCTAAATTTTCCGGCAGAGGTGGATTAACAGATGCATATAACTTTGCAATGAGAGATTTAACCGCAGCAATTTCATCTTTATCACAAAAGCAAAGGGATAAGATATTCAATGAAGGTAAGTGTTTTATGAACATAGAAGTAATATGGCCAGAATCCGTAAATGTCATACCATATGGGCAGGCTCTATTAGTTTTTCATAATACAACTTGTTATGATGAAAGTGGAAATGCCGTAGGCGCTGACCAAAGTGCAGCAAGAGTATTGGCCGGGATGATTAAACAAGTAAACGCAGATATCCAATCAAAATATACAATACAGGGACCACCAATAACATCAATCCCAAAAAATGAAAATCTTTCTGCAAAGCAAGGAAAATATTTATCAAAATTAAATAGATTACAATCGCAATTTGGATTAGGAGATGGTGATACGGTTGCACTATATCATCAAAGCTGGTGGGAAAACTTCATAGATACTAAAGCGCCTGTTAAGGTTGATAAAATTACAAAAGAAGCATTGGTGAGAAGATGGGCATTTGGTGATAAATCTTTTAGATTAAATACAATATCAAATCCTGATTTACAAAGTTGGGCAATGGATAACGATAAAGTAAATGTTGTAAAACAACAAAAAGATAACATTAAACCATTTGAAGAAATATTTTTGGGAGTAGGTGCGGATGTATTAGATTTTGTTAGCTCTGTTTTGACCGTTCATCCTGATAAGGCTATTAGGTCTATGAAAGATAAGTTAAAACAAGTTGCATCACAAATAAAAACATCTGGTGATGCAACAAAAATACAAAAATTTAAAACAGAATTAGCAAGGTTAAACTCTTTAGGTGGTATCAATAGAATTGTTGCAGCTGAGGGACTTGTATTTTTTTATAATGGTAAAACGTACAAATTAACCGGAACATTTGCACCATTGAATCAGCTGCTTGGTATTTTTTACGAATAATTTTGATATATATTAAGAAACAATTAGTTACATAAATAAATTAGTATGGCAAAAAGAAAAAGCTTTGATGAAAAATCAAAAGGGATGCATAAATCCCATAAACTTATCATAGATACCGTATTTGGTAGAGAAGATAATACGCAGAGAGTTTTTGGTTATGAAAAATCAGAAGATACAACAAAAAGAGAAGTTGGTGATAGGTGGGTAGATGGTGATGGTAAGGAGTGGGAACAAAAAGATGGATTTAAAGTATCCGTTAGTCAAATGGATGATGTCAGACAGTTTTTACAAAAATTAAGTACATGTCATTCCGAAAATTGTGAGACCAAACAATATAGTAGAGCCGATAAAAAATTGATAGTAAAAACGGGATATTGTATAGTTTGTTTAGCAAAACTAGAAGCAAAATTAAAAGCAGATGGAACTTATCCATTTTATGAAGATTATAAAATAACTTTGAATAAATTAGGATTTATAAGAGATTTCAAACAAAAATGCGAAGATAGTTTGAATTCTTTAAAAAAGGATTTCCAAATGGTAACAGAAGATGGTAGGATAGAAAACTGGACTTGGGAAGTAGATATTGATCAGGTTAAAAAAGATTTACAATCAGATATAGATAACTCTTATGAATCTATAGAATTACTATTGGAAAGAAGAAAAGTATTAGAAGAAAAATTATTAGAATTGAATCATCCAGAACTGATTAAAAAATAAATTATGAAAAAATTTTTAAATGTAAAAAATATTATAATAGCAATACTTTGTATTGTACTTTTATTTAACTACCTAAAGGGATGTGTAGGAAAAAAAGAAGAAAAACCAACCGAAACCATAAAAATAGATGGTAAAAAGTATGAAGTTATAAAAAAAGAAATAGATACATTCTATTTAGAAAAAACAAAGGTAGTAAAGAAACCAGGGAAAGATATATACCATGACACAACGATATATGTATCAGTTCCGCAAAACGTAGATACTGCAAAAATTTTATCACAATACTATGCTAAAAATGTATATAAAGATACATTGAAATTGGATGATAGTCTTGGTTTTGTTTCGGTAATAGATACTATAAAAGAAAATACAATTCATTATAGAACTTTTAATGCAAAGGTTAGAGAAAAAATTGTTGAACAAAAAATATATTTAAAAGAACCACCAAAAAGACAATTGTATTTTGGATTTGAAGGCACTTTTGATAAAGCAGAAGTATTTAGAGGTGTTGGAACCGGTGTTGTTTATAAAACAAAATCTGATAAATTATATAAAGCAAATATTGGCGTTTTGAATTTACAAAATGATTTATCACCATATCTGAATGTGGGTATGTATTGGAAAATCAAATTAAAAAAATAATGGCGGTACAAGGTGCACCAAAAAAAAATTTAAAAGAACTAATATCGGATGAATATCGTAAATGTGCGGGAGACCCCATTTACTTTATGAAAAAATATTGTATAATTCAACATCCGACTAGAGGAAAAATCCCATTTCATTTATACCAATTTCAGCAAGAATGCCTAACTGATTTTAAAGAAAATCGTTTTAATATTATTCTTAAAAGTAGGCAGCTTGGATTATCTACACTTTCAGCTGGATTTATTCTTTGGAAAATGTTATTCAATCAGGATTTTAATGCATTGGTTATTGCAACTAAAGTAACGGTAGCAAAAAATCTTGTAGAAAAAGTTAGAGTAATGCATGATTTACTTCCTGTTTGGTTAAGAGATGGTGGTAATTCTTCTGTTGAGGATAACAAACTTTCTCTTAAATTAAAAAACGGTTCGCAAGTAAAAGCAATCGCATCTTCTCCAGATGCAGGACGTTCTGAAGCACTATCACTATTGGTAGTAGATGAGGCGGCATTCATTAGAGATATTGATGAAATTTGGTTATCAGCACAATCAACTCTATCAACGGGTGGTTCGGCAATCGTATTATCTACACCAAATGGTGTTGGTAATTGGTTTCATAAAATGTGGGTAGAAGGAGAAAATGGTTCAAATGGATTTAATACCATAAAATTACATTGGACTGTACATCCTGAAAGAAATCAAGAGTGGAGAAACGAACAGACACGTATATTAGGAATTAAAGGTGCATCGCAAGAGTGTGATTGTGATTTCGTTGGATCCGGTGATACTGTGATTGATCCACAACTATTAATGTGGTATAAGGATACATACGTTATGGAGCCAGTAGAGAAGAGAGGATTCGATGGCAATCTTTGGATATGGGAACATCCAAATTATAATAGGCAATATATGGTTGTTGCAGACGTAGCGAGAGGTGATGGATCCGATTATTCAACGGCGCAAATAATTGATATAGAAGATTGTTCACAAGTTGGAGAATATAGAGGCAAAATTGATACAAAAGATTTTGGAAACTTCCTAACCGCATTAGCAACGGAATATAACAACGCATTACTTGTAGTAGAAAACTCAAACGTAGGTTGGGCAGCAATACAGCAAGTTATAGATAGGGGGTATCCTAATTTATTCTATATGAGTAATGATCTTAAATATGTTGATGTTGAAAAACAAATGTCTAACAAATATTATAGAGATGAAAGGCAAATGGTAGCCGGATTTTCTACCACAACAAAGACACGACCTCTTATCATTTCTGCATTGGACACTTACTTAAATGAAAAGGAAATATTAGTTAGATCATCAAGATTAATAGAAGAATTATTTACATTCATATGGAATGGTGGTAGAGCGGAAGCAATGAAAGGGTATAATGATGACCTTACGATGGCATTGGCAATTGGATTGTGGGTAAGAAACACCGCGTTAAGATTAAAGCAAGAGGGAATTGACTTAACGAAAGCAATGTTAGGATCTTCACAAATAAAAAAATACGAAGGAGTATATACTCCCGCATCTCATTTAAAACAAAATCCATATGAAATGGATATGGGTAAAGGAGAAAAGGAAAATTTACATTGGTTATTGGGATAATCTTATATTTATATGTTGAAAGTATAACAAATGAACGAAGATTTGAATAAATGGTTTAAAGAAAAATGGGTAAACATTGGCAAAAAAGTCGATGGTAAGCACCCACCATGTGGAACTTCGGGAGAAAAAAGTGGTTATGCTAAATGTGTTCCTGCAGCAAAAGCAGCGGGGATGAGTAAGAAGGAAAAAGAAAGTGCAACTCGTAGAAAGAGAGCGGCACAAAATGATGCAGATAGGGGTGGTAAGAATAGTAGTGGACAAGGCAAAACACCTATATATGTTTCTACTAAACCAAAAAATGAAGATTGGAGTCAGAAATATAAAAATAGTATAGATTGTAATAACCCAAAAGGGTTCTCTCAAAAAGCACATTGTGCTAAAAAAAAGAAAAATGAAATTATGACTATAGAAGAAAAAATGGAATTATTTTTGGAAAAGAATTGCCCAACTGATCCAGGTAAATGGTCGGCATCTAAAGCGGCAGCAAAATCTAAATTTGATGTATACCCATCAGCTTACGCAAATGGTTGGGCTGCAAAAAATTATAAATCAAAAGGTGGTGGTTGGAGAACTTGTAAAGAAAGTGTTCAATTAGATGAAGGTTGTTGGGATGGGTATCAACAGGTCGGAATGAAAGAAAAAAATGGTAAAATGGTTCCTAATTGTGTACCAATAAACGAAAATATAAATGAAATGAAACTTATTAACTTATTACCTGTAAATTTACATAAAGAAGATAACCATATGCCAAATCATCCTGAAAGAAGAGATGATGATAGTGAAATAAACTATGGTACAGTTGAACCTGATGAATATGATGTAGAAGATGAAGATATGGAAGATTTCATATCCTTTATGCGTACATACTCAAAGGAATTAAACGAAGCAACTTGTCCTTGTTTATTAGAAGCAGAATATCAAGGTAGAGATGTTCCATTGGGAAAACCAATGAGAGGAGATGTTAAAAAATTTAAAGTATACGTAAAAAACCCAGCTGGTAATGTGGTTAAGGTAAACTTTGGTGACCCTAATATGAGGATTAAAAAATCAAATCCTGATAGAAGGAGAAGTTTTAGAGCAAGACACAATTGTGATAATCCTGGCCCAAGAACTAAAGCAAGATACTGGAGTTGCCGTAAGTGGTAATTTGGTAAACCCAAAAAAATTTCGTATATTAAAAAAAATTTTACACTAAATGGCAGATAAATCTATATTCGGCAGGTTACAAAAACTATTTTCAACAAACACTATAATTCGTAAAACTCCAGATGGGGTAAAGGTTGTAGATACGGATGAGTATCAATCTATGACAACCAATCTTGTTGATCGTTTTATGAAATTAAAGGTTAGTAATTATGCAGGCGGAGTAGAATCCGGATTGGCATATCAACAAGTCCGTATTGATCTTTTTAGAGATTATGATTCAATGGATATGGATCCAATCATTAGTGCCGCACTTAATGTATATGCGGATGAGTGTACTGCTAGAAATGAATTTGGAAATGTTTTAAAAATTCATCATGAAGATGATAATATAAAACAAATTTTAGAAAACTTATTTTACGATATTCTAAATATAGAACATAATTTGTGGATGTGGAGCCGTAATTTGGTAAAATACGGTGATTTTTATTTACAATTGGAGATGGCAGAAGGATTGGGTATTGTAAATGTTTTACCATTATCAACGTATGAAATGAGTAGAATTGAAGGATTTGATCCACAAAATCCACAAAGAGTTAAATTTGTTTACGCTCCATATCAAAATCCATATAATGCAGTTGGACAAAGTGCAAAAAAAGAATACGAAAATTACGAGATTGCACACTTTCGTTTGAATGGTGATGCAAACTTTTTACCATATGGTAAATCAATGATAGAGGGCGGCCGCCGAGTTTGGAAACAATTATCACTTATGGAAGATGCAATGCTAATTCATAGAGTGATGCGTGCACCGGAAAAAAGAATATTCAAAGTTGATGTAGGTAATATTCCCCCAAATGAGGTTGATAATTACATGCAGAAAATTATAAACAACTCCAAAAAAGTACCATTTGTTGATGAGAGAACAGGCGAATATAACTTAAAGTATAATATTCAAAACCTTATCGAAGATTATTATATGCCAGTTCGTGGTAATGATAGTGGAACATCAATTGATACCCTAAAGGGGTTGGAATATAATATGATTGATGATATCAACTATTTAAAAGGAAAAATGTTAGCCGCACTTCAAATTCCAAAAGCATTTATAGGATATGAAGAAGAAACAAATGGTAAAGCTACTTTAGCGGGAATGGATGTTCGTTTTGCAAAAACGATTGAGAGAATCCAAAGAACTATGATTTCCGAATTGACAAAAATAGCTATAATTCATTTATATGCACAAGGAATAAACGATGAGAGATTGACTAATTTTTCTTTAGAATTAACCATTCCTTCAAAAATATATGAGCAAGAAAAAGTTGAATTGTATACTGCAAAAGTACAACTAATAACATCCATGCAACAAACAAAGATGTTCTCTAAAGAATGGATGTATGAAGCAATTATGGGAATGGCCAAAGATGAACAAGATCAACAAACATTGGCCGTATTGGAAGATACAAAACAACAATTCCGTTTAACATCTATCGAAACGCAAGGTGTAGATCCTGCGAAAGAAACAGGAACAGAAGCACCTACAAACGTTGAAGAAGAAATTGCAAAAATAAAAGCTGAATTGGAAGAAGATGGTGTTGGTAGACCTAAAGATTCTGTTAGATATGGTAAAGATGACCATCCGGAGGGAAGAGACCCATTAGGAATTAAAACTCTTAAACAAAAGGAAGGATCGGTAAAATATAAACCAAGAAAAACACCATATTTAGAAATATTCAAAGATATGAATGGAAATAAAAAGAGAATTTTGACAGAGGATATAACAAAAGAGCAATAAACTAATACAAAAGTATATTTATATCTGATTAATTGTACAAATTGATGAAAAAAATAAAACATTCAAAATTTAAAAATACAGGATTCATTTTTGAATTGCTTGTAAGGCAGGTTACATCCGAAATACTTTCGTCCAACAAATCAATAGCAGAAATTATTTTAAAAGAATTTTTTAATTCTAAAAAAGAATTATCAAAGGAATTGAAGTTATATCAATACCTTATAAATGAAAAGTATAATTCAGAAGCAAAGGCTGAAAAGTTTATTGATACAATATGCGAAGCTAGAAAAAGATTGGATGAAAAAAAATTAATAAAAGAAAAATATTCTTTAATTAAAAAAATAAAAGAAAACTATAATATAGATGATTTTATAAAATCACCAATATCAAACTATAAATCGTTGGCATCAATATATAAGATATTTGAAGTTGTTACAACAAACGAACAATACGATCCAACTGATATAGTAAGTTCTAGATTTACAATTACGGAAAATATAATAAACACATCTATTCAAAATAAAGATGCAAAAATAAAAGATGCTGTTTTAGAAGAATATAAAAAACAAGATGAAGATTTAAGAGCGGTTTCTTATAAACTGCTTGTAGAATCCTTCAATAACAAATATAAAAATTTATCATCTGAACAAAAATTATTATTGAAAGAATATATTAATAATATTAATAACACAGGTAAATTAAACGATTTCGTTGCAACCGAAGTTACAAAATTATTAGAATCTTTGAAAGAAGTTGGATCTAAAATTTCCGATAAAGTTACAAAGATAAAATTGGCAGAAACAATATCAAATATTAAAAAGATAAAATCTGTTAAAAAAATAAAAGAACAACATCTATCAGCCATGATGATGACATATGAACTATTAACCGAATTAAAAAATAGTTTAAATAAGTGAAAAATATAGATATCAATAGTATAAAAGAAATCATAAGACAAATCATCAGAGAAAAGATGATTGATGAAATGAATAGTACTGCGAATGCACAGGGGTATAATACACCAAAAGCATTTGGTAAGCCTGGAAATGAAAAAAAGAAAGGAAAAAGATTAGCAGATTTAACCGGATATTCGGTTGTTAGTGAAAATCGTTGGCTAGAGTTAAAAAGAGATGAATCAACCGCACAGGCAAAAATAGGTAGAGGAATTTCCAATATCAACAAACAATTAAAAGAAATGGAAAGGTTTCTTAATTGGTATGGTAAGATTAAAAACGAAAGTGGTGTAGATAACAAATCTTATTGGAAAAGAACAAATAATCATATTTATGCTATAAAAGAAAGATTATTAAAATTAGACCAAAAAATAAGACAAATATCCGAATAAAATGAATATAAATCAATTAAAAGAACTTATTAAGGAAGTCATTAAAGAGGAGCAAGATTATCAACAATTATTTAAAACTATGTTAGATAAAAGTGGTAAATCTATAGAATCCATGTCCGATGAGGAAAAAAAGAAATTTTTCAATGCAGTTGATAAGGCATATAAAGCAAAGCAAGAGGGAAAGTTGAGAGGATATAATGAATTGACTGATAAGCAAAAACAAATTGATGTTGATAAGGATGGTGAAATTGAAGGATCAGACTTAGCAACATTGAGAGCAAAAAACGAAGAAAAAAAAAAGTAAATGAGAACTTTGCCGTAGGATTATTATCCGTTTTGGGTAGTATCATTATTGGTAAAGTTGTTTTTTATTATTTATATGATTTAGTTAGAAGGGGAATGAGTTATTTCTCCGGAAAACCAAATTACAAAGATGCGGTTAAAAAAGTTTTAGATTCAATGGCAAACAATAAAAGAGTTGCGGATGATATATCTAAAATAATTGACCCAGAAAGAGGAATGGATAATGGAACGACTGATAAAATTGTGAAGATGGGGTACGTTCAAAATAGTATTCAAAAAGTTATAGATAAAAATAAAGATGGATTGGATAAGACGGAATTGGAAAATCAATTAAAAATTATAATTTCCAAGTCTTGGGATGATTTAGGTGATAAGGCGGTAGATAAAGTAAAAAATGATTTAAAAAAATGAATAAGAATCTTCTGATAGAAACACACCTTTTTGAAGCAAAGCTTGTAAAAGAAGAGAATGGAACTTATTTAGTTTCTGGTATCTTACAAAGAGCCGGTGCTCCAAATCAAAATAATAGAAGATATCCAAAAGAAATTCTTGAAAGAGAGTGTAAAAAGTATAATCAACTAATTAAAGAAAGAAGAGCATTGGGTGAATTGGATCATCCAGATTCCCCAGTAATAAATTTAAAAAACGTATCACACAATATCAGAGAAATTTGGTGGGAGGGTGATGATGTTATGGGAAAAGTTGAAATATTATCAACACCATCCGGCAATATCCTAAAAGAACTATTAAAGAATAATATTCGTTTGGGAATTTCATCAAGAGGATTGGGTTCTGTAAAAGAACTTAATGATGGAACTGTTATGGTACAAGAAGATTTTGAATTGGTAGGGTGGGATTTTGTTTCAAACCCATCAACACATGGAGCATTTATGGCACCATTACAGGAGAGTAAGCAGTGGGCAAAAATAGCAGAAGAATGTGGAAAATGGTGTA
>Ga0315904_10002610_pt1 | contig 27669 bp, 18 predicted proteins | sample LakEriMetagenome_6_FD_203529 | JGI IMG/M metagenome (GOLD analysis project Ga0315904, IMG submission 203529) | Freshwater fungal communities from buoy surface, Lake Erie, Ohio, United States - Buoy 12 MA120 | ecosystem: Environmental > Aquatic > Freshwater > Lake | place: USA: Lake Erie, Ohio...
ACGGTAAGTGGTGAAAGTAACGTTATGAGTACCGGTATTAGGCTTGTAAGTCAATGGCAGATACTGAGCGTTCGCACTTACATAAGGAATGATCCTGGTGTCTGTAGCAGTACCCATCAGCCACTGGAACCGGCTGTAAGGAGCGATGTTGTTACCAACAATATCATTATCTGACTGGAGGAAACCGCCGGTGACCTGCAGACCCGTGATCAACGGATTCTGAAGCGTGGCCATTCGGTTGTTCAGTTTCAGTCGTCCGCTCTTCAGTTCGAGTGTGTCCTGAACAATGATGTCTGCCTGCATGGTAACATGCGCGGTATTCTCAATCTGTAATTCGTGGAAGGTGGTAGTAGCCAGACCTTCTATCTTCTGATTGGCCGTTCCCTGGAAGAACACCCTGCTGTCGGCAGGTGTGAAACTTCCGTTGTTCACCCAATGCACACTTGGAGCTGCACCATTCAAAGTAATCGGGAACTTGATGTACGGACGCTTGATGGAGAAGGTAAGGTTTGGACGAAGGTTGGAACGCAGACGAACGTTTCCTGATAGGGTATATTCCGAAGCTGCAAGTGTATTAGGCATCGCATCGGCGGCTCCTGCATAGGCATTGACAGACCAAGTGATGTACCAAAACTGTGAACCGGTCTGGGTGTACCTCATATCTTCGTTTTGAGGAGTGCTTGGTGCGCAGGCCGCTGTAAAGGCACAGCAACTGGTGCCGGTGAGTCCGCTGCCCAACTGATCGTAACTCATTTCTACAATAAGACGACGACCGCTGGTCTGAGGATAAATCACGATACCGGTTCCGGTCAACGGAATGGTAACCGTACCCCAACCTCCAACAGGAATAGCGGATACATCAATGTTACCAGAGAACACCTGAATCGGTGTGATCACTGCACCGAGATGATTATTCGGAGTAATCACTACGTTATCCGCATTGAAACTGAACGTATTGGTTGACGAGAAGAAGTACTTGATCTTTGCGTTCTTGTACAGATTACCATTTGATCTTCTTTGCAGGTGAATCCGGATGGTATCAATAACATCACCATCGATGTTGCCGTTGAGCAGGAACTCGTTACGGTCATAGATCCACATCGATCTGGTCTTATTGTTGACACGCAATGGAATCAGGTTTTCAGCCAGACAAGAGGATGGAGCAACCGGAGTTGGATACAGTACCCCGTTGTATAACTGCAGGGTATCGGTACTTTTAGTATTAACTTTAAGCATCGAAGTGGCTGTCTGAATCACCAGTGAATCGGTCACTACCAGATCAGAGGCGGCAGGAGCATCGATGTTTACGGTATCACCCACTTCGATACGGAATTTTCTGGCGCGTGCCAATGTTCCGGATGCGATTTTGGCTTTGGTATAAGGATAAGTACCTCCTGTTGGACCACCGGGGAAACGGAGGCTGGAGAGGGGAGCTCCGAAGATTGGAGCACCTTCCGGACACCAGTTGGCGGGGTCATTCCAGTTGTCGGTGAATCCGAGCCAGGTCTTATAAGGACCATCGGGGCCGGTGTACACAGGGCAGCTTGGACGAACGGTTACAGTATAATCTTCTGTTTCACCGTAAGTAGCGGTGTTACAAGGGTCAATGTTGTAGTTAATCCACACCTCGCGGACACGCAAACGGCGCTTACCGGAGAAGTTGGAAGCCCAGGCCGGTGCCTTGAACTCTGCACTCAGAATGGCCCAGGCACCCATCGGTCCTGACTGTGCAATTTTCTCACCACGATCCATCGGAGCGGTGATATTCACGAATTCGTAAGTAGCATTGGAAGAAGTGGCTGTCAGGTTACCGGAAAGCGTAACGCGGTTAAGCGCCTGATCCACAACTGTAACTGTGTAACCTGTTGCAGGAATACCGGGACCAAAAACGGTCATACCCACGTTCAGACCATAATAGCGGTGAGTGGAAAGTGTTGCAGAAACGTTGGCCAGGTTCAGCAAATTGGTGCCTGAAGTACCGGAAGCCAGTTTTTTGAGGTTGTCAAAATAGTTATTGAATACCCCGTCACCGTTGAAGTCGATCCAGGCAGCGATGGCGTTACCGCTACCGTAATCACCTACCTGCAGCGACATCGGATAGCCGGGCTGCAAATAACCGGTTGGGTAAGCGAGAGAACTCACGCGATCCACAAAGGAAGTAAGTATGGTAGTAGTTTGAGTTACCGCAGGGTGAGAAGGAGCAGCAGCATAACCGGCTTCAGGGAAGTTTTCATAATCCGGCGGGTGTCGCTGGTAGGCGCAAAGAATAGGTGCGGCAAGTGTACCGCCTGCACAACGTGATCCGGCAGGTCCGAAGATCCGGTTCCGGGGGTTCACGGCACTTCCGCCCAGGGTTCCAAGAGCCGATCCGACAGCATTGTCACCGTCAAGGCGCACACCATTAATATAGTCATTGGTAAAATATCCCGCCCATGCAGTACCTACGGTAAAGCTTGGCTGACAGTACACAACATCAATAAGGCGGTTACCAACAAGGGTTTGAGGGTCAATCTGAGTGGTGAAGGTGTTAGTAGCTGCAGTCCAGTTACCATTGGCTGTTCCGACATTCATCTTCATTTGCACCCATTCCGCATCCACGAAGTTACCGGGAGTAGCACCGGCTGCCAGATCATAGGCAATCCACAGGTAATTGTCGCCATGCTCCAGACCAACATAGGTGGCCGGTGATGCAAAGAAGGTATAGTTGGTCAGCCAGGGATTTGGAACAGTACCTAATAATAAGGCGTTGGCTGGACTCCAGGTAGGGGTAGCACCTGTGGTATATAATTTAGCGGCAACAATATCCGTGCTCGGGTTGGTGGAGCCGTTGGTGTTGAACACCATATCCTGTAACAACCTCGGGTTAAGGGCACCGTCCATGGTGATTCGGATACCGATAATCTGCTGATTGAGCTGTCCGGGTGCCGTAGTGCTGGTGTTTTGATTGACCACACCCAACTTTTGGGTAAAGAACGAGGTAGTTAAAGTAGTGTTTAAAGCAATATTGGCTGTAACAGGTCCTGACAGGGTAAGAACGCTACCATTCACAGCCGTTACCGTTAAACCGGCCAATCCTGCGGGAGAAACAAAGGAGGAGCCGACCGGGAAGTTGTGTACATGGGTTGAAGTAACTGTAATTGTGGTATTACCTGTAGTTGCTGCAACTGAGTTGGTACCCTGACCAGTAACCAGGTTTTGAGCAGCTGGATAAGTATCAATCACAAAATTATCAATGTACATATCGTTTCCGAAGTCACTGTAGGCAACGATGATGACATATACATTGGGCTTATTCCAAACTCCCGGTGTTCCGGGAACGGTATAGAAGAACTGGTTCCAACCGGCAGTAGCAGGCAACGGGCCGTATGTTGTTGCTCTGTGGATAGTGGTGGCCAGGGTCACGTTTTCTGTCAGCAGTGTTTGACTGGGGTTACCCGGTGTGGCAATGGCCGAGTCATTCAGGTACACCTCAATGCGGTCAGGATCTGTTGCCCAGTCGGGATCCCGGTGGAAACGGAAGCTGAAGTTGGCACCTCCGGCAGGAATGGCTCTCATATCCAGCATTTTACTGGCAATGAACGAAGCCTCACCGTTAGGGATGTTAAAGGATCCGAAACGCAGCATAGTGGTGGCGGAAACTGGAGCTGCAGGAGGATTGGTTCCTGTGGCCACAATATCAAACTGGTTAATACTGCTGAACGAGGCACCAAACTTACCCTGATACCAGCTTCTCGGAAGGATGAGCTGGGGATAAGGACCCGCTACTTCAAAGTTTTCAGTGTACGGCACTTGTGCCTGAACGTTAGGCACCGTTGCCGTCAGTGATAACAGCAAACCGGCAGAGAGAGCGAGCAGCTTTATGCCGGCTGATTTCCTGAATGAATTGGTAAAGTTTTTAATCATGGCCCCAAATATTTTGGTTAATTCGGTTTTAAAACAAATATTGTAGCGGTTATGTTTTTCTTAAATTTTCTATAAGCGACTACGGAGAAATACCCTTAAAATAATTCTCAATTAACTTAAGCATACAAAGATTGTAATTTTAATTCCGTTTTCAAAGTTTTGATCATTTTTTTTTGATCTATTTAAAATACTTATTATCAATAATATAAATTTAAAAAAAGGAAATAGTTTGAAAACTATGACGGATTTTTGGCGAACGTAGCTGAATTTTGGGCAAAGGTTTCCTTTCAGGATTCCGGGAAGGGTCGACGGCATTGAAACAATCGGGAATTCCTACCTTCGCTGTCCTTGTTTGAATTCCATCACAACTTCACTTTATCCCATAATATCATGAAAAAGAACCTTTTAATCCTCCTTTGGCTGCTGGTTGCGGCCTCTGTGGTTTCGGCACAAGGCCTGCTCACCCCCGAAACGCTCTGGAAAATGGGCAGGCTTTCGGATCACCAACTTTCGCCCGACGGCAAAACAGTGGTTTATGCCGTCCGTCATTTCGATGTGGTAGCCAATAAGGGCTTCAACACCCTGTTTACCATTCCCGTTTCCGGTGGTCTGCCCAAAGTGGTGGCCGACACTTCCGAAAAGGCTTCATCGGCCCGTTACAGCCACGACGGCAAAAAGATATTTTACCTTTCCTCCAAAAGCGGCTCCTCCCAGATCTGGGAAATGAACGCCGACGGCACCGGTAAGAAGCAGGTGAGCGCCACCTCTTCAGGCATCTCGAATTTCGCTTTCAGTCCGGCCGGTGACAAAGTATGGTTCACCCGCGACATCGCCATCGGAAAAACCGTTGCCGACCTCTACCCTGACCTACCAAAAGCCACAGGGCGCATCTACGATGACCTCATGTACCGCCACTGGGATTCGTGGGAGGACAACCAGTACAGCCACGTCTTTTTTGCCGCTTATGCAAACGGTACCCTTACTGCAGAAACCGATATCATGCCGGGCGAGCCTTTTGATTCTCCATTGATGCCTTTCGGCGGAGAAAAGCAGATCTCCTGGAACCACAACGGCACCCAGATCGCCTATACCTGCAAGAAGCTGTCGGGTACCGCTTACGCGATGAGCACCAACTCCGAAATTTATTTGTACGACCTCAACACCCGAACCACCACCAACCTCACCGAAGGCATGCCGGGTTATGATACCAACCCTGCCTTCTCGCCCGACGGCAGTAAAATCACCTGGCTCAGTATGGAAACACCCAAATACGAAGCCGACCGCAACAGGATCATGCAGTATGATTTCAAATCAAAAACCAAAACTGAACTTACTTCAGGATTCGATTACAGCGTGGATTCCTACAGCTGGTCGAAAGACGGACGCGTCCTCTATTTCATCAGTGGCATCAATGCCACCGATCAGTTGTGGGTGTTCGATCCATTGCTTAAAGGGAAAAGTCAGATCCGCCAGGTGACTGCCGACATGGCTGATATCACCGGATTTTCATTCGCCCTCTCCGGTAAAAACACCGTAATGGTGACTGCCTCCATGAACATCTCCAGTCCGACCGACCTTTATACCGTTAATCTCACGAACGGCAAATCCACGCGACTCACCAACATCAATCAGGATGTGATGCAGTCACTGAAGATGGGTAAAGTGGAGAAGCGCATGGTGAAAGCCACCGATGGAAAAGAAATTCTCACCTGGGTGATCTACCCTCCCGATTTCGATCCGAATAAAAAATATCCCGCACTGCTTTATTGTCAGGGCGGACCACAGAGCACCGTTTCACAATTCTTCTCCTACCGCTGGAATTTTCAGCTGATGGCTGCGAACGGTTACATCGTGGTAGCGCCCAACCGCAGAGGACTGCCTTCGTTCGGAACCGAATGGAATCGTCAGATCTCGGGCGACTGGGGCGGACAGGCGATGAAGGATCTGCTGAGCGCGATTGATGATGTCGCGAAAGAACCATTTGTCAATAAAGAAAAACTCGGAGCGGTTGGTGCCAGCTTCGGCGGTTATTCTGTTTACTGGCTCGCGGGCAATCACAACAAGCGCTTCAAATCTTTCATTTCGCACTGCGGCGTTTTCAATCTCGAAAGTATGTACGGCACCACTGAAGAACTCTTCTTCGCCGACTTCGATATGGGTGGCGCATACTTTAACAAACCCACTCCGAAAACATACACAGACTTCAACCCTATTGACTTTGTCAACAACTGGGATACGCCTATGCTGGTGATCCACAACGATCTTGATTTCCGCGTACCGCTGAGCCAGGGCATGGAAGCCTTCACGGCAGCACGACTGAAAGGTGTTCCCGCCAGGTTCCTGTCTTTCCCCGATGAAAATCACTGGGTGCTGAAACCACAGAACAGTATTATGTGGCACAGGGAGTTCTTCAGGTGGCTGGAGAAGGATTTGAAGTGATTAATCGGGCATTTGGTTGATGGAACGCGGATTTAACTGATTTGCCTGATTTGAGCGGATTAAATCCGCGTTAATCAGCCAGATCTGCTCAATCAGTGTTCCATAAAACTCTCAACAGCCATTGGACTTCCAATACATATTCAATCTCTACAAAAGCAGCGACCGATTGCGGAAGCTCGCGGGTGTGCTGGGCAGTCAGTCCGGTTCGGTTGCCCTTTCGGGGATGAGCGGATCGCAAACGGCACTTATGGCAGCTGCCTTATATGAGGTGATGCCTTCACGGCTGGTGATTGTTTTACCTGACCGTGAAGATGCCGCCTATTTCCTGAACGATATTGAGAATATTCTTGGTGAACGTTCGGCACTTTTTTTTCCGGGTTCTCTAAAAAAACCATACAGCTTTCCTCAGATCGACCGTAACAATGTGTTGCTAAGAGCTGAAGTGCTTACGCATCTCGGCAAGAACAACAAACCGCGACCGGTGATCACCTATGCCGAGGCGTTTCACGAAAAAGTGGTGACACGCAAAACGCTTGAAGCGAATACCGTTGAAGCCCGTGTCGGCGAATCACTTTCCGTTGACTTCATTATTGAATTTCTGAACGAGAATGATTTTGAAAGAACCGATTTCGTGATGGAAGCCGGTCAGTTCGCCGTGAGAGGCGGCATCGTGGATGTGTTCTCTTTTGCCAATGAACTGCCGTACCGGATGGAATTCGACGGCAACAAAATTGAATCGATCCGTGTGTTTGATCCTGTATCGCAGCTGTCGGAAAAAAACATGAACCACATTACCATCATACCGAACGTACAGGGAAAGATGGTGAAGGAAGAGCGGCAGTCGTTCGCCGAATTTTTGCCCGACGACACCATCATCTGGTGTCACAATTTCAGGCAGTCGCTTGATATCATGCAGTCGGGTATCAATGTAATGAACGAATCAGAAAAGTTCGTTCCTGCCGAAGATGATTTCACCGAAGGAGAAGTGCTTCCCGGGAGTCCGGATGCCACCTTCGATTCACCGGACCGTGTGAAAGAAATGATGTCGCGGTTCAGGATTGTTGAATCCGGATTGCGTACTGCGTTTCAGTCCGGAGAGGTTATTGCCTTTCACTCCAAACCACAGCAATCGTTCAACAAGAATTTCGAATTGCTGGGAAGGACATTCATCGAAAATACTGCTGCCGGCTATCACAATCTCATTTTCGCCGACACCGCCAAACAGATAGAGCGGATCTATGCCATTTTCCAGGACATCGTAATCCCAGACCGCAAACCGGGAGAAGAAGTTATTTTCACTCCGATGCTGTTATCGTTGCATGAAGGGTTCACAGATGCCGACCTCAAGGTTGCAGCTTATACCGATCATCAGATCTTCGATCGTTATCACCGTTTCAGGCTTCGAAGAAACTACAGCCGGAACGAAGCGCTTACGCTGAAAGAAATTTACAGTCTGAAGCCGGGCGATTTCGTCACACACATTGATCACGGGGTGGGCAAATTCGCCGGCCTCGAAAAAGTGGACGTCAACGGAAAAACACAGGAGGCGATCCGTCTTGTTTACAAAGACAACGATATCCTTTATGTCAGCATTCATTCCTTGCACCGCATCTCCCGCTTCACCGGCAAGGAGGGAAGCGAGCCGAAACTGAACAAGCTCGGCTCCAACGCCTGGGCGAATCTGAAACAGAAAACCAAGAAGAAAGTCAAAGACATCGCGAAAGAGCTGATCGAGCTTTACGCGAAACGAAGGGCACAGAAAGGGTTCGCGTTTGCCAAAGACAACTATCTGCAAAACGAGCTCGAGGCCTCCTTCATCTACGAAGACACACCCGATCAGGAGAAATCGACTGCCGATGTAAAACGCGACATGGAAAAGCCGTATCCGATGGACCGTCTCATCTGCGGTGATGTTGGTTTCGGTAAGACTGAGATCGCCATCCGGGCCGCGTTCAAGGCGGTGAACGACAGCAAGCAGGTGGCAGTACTGGTGCCCACCACCATTCTGGCCTTGCAGCACTACAAAACTTTTTCAGAGCGGATGAAAGATTTCCCCTGCACAGTGGACTACCTCAACCGTTTCAAATCGACCGCTCAGCAATCGGTTACCATAGAAAAACTGAAACAGGGGAAGGTCGATATTGTCATCGGCACGCACCGGATACTCAGCAAAGACATCAAATTCAAGGATCTCGGATTGCTTATCATTGATGAGGAACAGAAATTCGGAGTGGCGGCGAAGGAGAAACTGAAAGCGCTCAGGCTGAATGTCGATACGCTCACCCTAACGGCCACGCCTATACCCAGAACACTGCAGTTTTCACTGATGGGAGCCCGTGATCTTTCAGTGATCAACACGCCGCCGCCCAACCGTTATCCCGTGACAACGGAACTGCACACCTTCAATGAAAAGACCATCAGGGATGCCGTCAACTACGAAGTGTCCCGGGGCGGACAGGTATTCTTCATCCACAACCGGGTATCGGATATACACACGATAGCTGATCTGGTGAAAAAACTTTGTCCGGGTGTCAGGGTGGACGTCGGACACGGACAGATGGACGGCGATCATCTCGAATCGGTGATCCTGAAATTCATAGAAGGCGATACCGATGTACTCGTGTCCACCACTATCGTAGAATCGGGCATCGACATTTCCAACGCCAACACCATCATCATCAATCAGGCGCACCATTTCGGTCTGAGCGACCTGCATCAGATGCGCGGTCGGGTGGGAAGATCAAACAAAAAAGCATTCTGCTATCTGTTGTCGCCTCCGTTGAGCGTACTCACGCCTGAGGCTAAACGCAGACTCAAGGCCATTGAGGAATTTTCCGATCTCGGCAGCGGGTTCAGTGTGGCGATGCGTGATCTCGACATCCGGGGCGCGGGCAACATGCTTGGCGGTGAACAAAGCGGATTCATTTCCGAAATCGGATATGAAATGTATCACAAGATTCTGGACGAAGCCATCCGCGAACTGAAGGAAACCGATTTCAAAGATATTTTTGAAGGTGAAAATGAAAAGCCGGAGTTTGTAGGTGATTGTCAGATCGACACCGATCTTGAAATCCTCATTCCATCCGACTACATCAGCAACATCACTGAACGACTCAATATTTACAAAGAAATAGATGACCTCACGAGGGAGGAGCAGCTCAGGGACTATCTGAAAAATCTGCGCGACCGTTTCGGTCCGGTTCCCGTTCAGGTGGAAGAACTGATGAATGCCATTCGTCTTCGCTGGAAAGCCAAGGCGCTGGGCTTTGAAAAAATCGTTCTCAAAGGAGGTATCCTCAAAGGTTATTTTGTTTCCAACCCCGAATCATCCTTCTACCGGTCGGATACTTTTACGCGCCTGATCGGATATATTCAGGCCAATCCAAAGCGCATCCGCATGAGCGAAAAAAACAACAAGCTTTCGGTTTCATTCAGCGGCATCCGACATGTGAAAGAAGCGAACGAAGTGTTTGAGGAGATGATGGCGGCCGGAGATAAAAATTACAACAACCTACCTGCCGAAGGCTTGCAGGCAGGGATAAAACAAGATTTTACAAGATAAGGAACAAGAGAGGCTCTTGTTCCTTATCTTGTTTTTTCTCGTTAACTCTTGTTGTAATTTTTTCGTGTCAAACCCCGAATTGTTTCAGGTGATGATCGATGTGTTTCCAGGTGCCTTTCGACCATTCGTCGAGAGTCAGTTTGCCGAATATGGGATGCGGCTGATTCTTGATGTTTTCCTTGGTGAAACGTCCCAGCATGTCAATCAGCTTCGACTTTTCCGTCTCAAATTCAGGATCGTGCCTGACCACAAAAGCAGGCGCCGTGGGGAGATTTTTGCTGAACGGTTTCTCATTAATCACCATCTTCTTGATCCATCCTCCGAAAAGGCGCGAAACCACACTTGAAGTTACCTGTGTTTCTCCGAGCGCCACACCCATTTGTGCCTGACAGTGTGCCAGCATCTGCGAAACGGTCATTTTGCCCCATAGAGGAGCCGAAGTTGACTGAAGAAGGTTGATTCGTGAAATGATATCTTTTTTGACTTGGGTGTCCAGAAGATCGAGATTCATGATTAGTTCTTAGTTCTTGGTTTAAGACGTGTTGTGCTATTGAAAACTTAATTATCATATTAAGTTTAAACAGCTTCTGATAATTAAGTTTCTCAGTCTAACTCCATGTACTCCATTTCTCCGTGTTAAAATTTGCCGAGACCGGGTCGGGTCAGAATTAACACGGAGTCGTTTATTGAGTTTATCGAAATAAGGAGTTACGGAGGATCACGGAATTAGTTCAATTGATACTTCAATTTTGCAGAGCAACACGTGAGATTCCAAATTCCCTCACTCTTCACTCTGTGATTCTTCGACTACCCGAAGCTGCACGCTTTCGACACTGTGCTTGAATCGTTTCAGTACCGTGAATTCATAGCCTGCAAAAACACGTTTTTCATTGATGGCAGGAATTCGTCCGAAGATGTAATTCATGAGTCCGGAGATGGTATCATACTCGGGAGATTCGGGGATCATGATGGGAAGCATTTCATTCACATCGCCTATGGAGGTCTGGGCGAGTACCACAAATTCTGTTTCGCTCTTTTTTTCTACGGGAGGCTTTTCCTCATCGTATTCATCCTGAATTTCACCCACGAGCTCTTCGATAATGTCTTCCATGGTCACCACACCGGCAGTTTCGCCAAACTCGTTGGTCACAACAGCCATTTGAATATGCATTTTTTGCAATTCACGAAGTAATTCGTTGATGCGTTTGGTTTCCGGAATGAAATACGCGGGACGCATGATATCTGAAATACTTCGGAACTTACCGGAGCGCAACAGTTTCAGCAGATCACGGGTATGAATGATACCGATGATATTATCGAGCGATTCTTTATAAACCGGGTATCGCGAAAACTGATCTTCTATGATTTTATTGAGGATGGTCTCGTTATCGGAATCCACATCGATACCCGATACTTTGCCTCTGGGAACCGAGATTTGTCTGACCACGCGATCATCGAATTCAAAAACATTCTGGATCAGTTCATGCTCCGACTGCTGAATGGCTCCTCCTTCTTCACTTTCGGTGAGCAGCAAACGCAATTCCTCTTCCGTGTGAATATCCTGGTTGATGACCGGCTTGATGCCGATGATTCTGAGCAGCAGGTTAGCCAAATTGTTCAGGACCCAGATCAGGGGTGAAAAGATCAGGTAAAATGCTCGCAGCGGAAATGAAATCGCGATGGTGGTTGTCAGCGGATGCCTGATGGCAATCGACTTGGGCGCCAGTTCACCGAGAACGATATGAAGAATGGTCAGCAATCCGAATGCAAACGGAAACGCCACTTTATGAGCGGTGGCAGGATCCAGGCTGACTCCTGCGAGTGAGAAGGCCCCGAGGATGATCTCAGAAAAGATTCTTTCACCAAACCATCCAAGTGCCAGACTGGTCATGGTGATACCCAGCTGATTGGCGGAGAGGTACGCGTCGAGATGCTCTACAATATGTTTGGCCACACGGGCGGCACGGCTGCCTTTACTGGCGCGAAGGTCTACCTGCGCGGCACGCACTTTCACAATGGCAAACTCAGCGGCTACAAAGAAGCCATTCAGCAAAAGCAGAATAATGGTCAGAAACAGATCAAACGCCATATGAAAAGCAGGAATTTAACTGAAGTGGGTGGAAAGGCGAAGGGCCTGAAAGCAGTTGACTCGGATACGGGTCGGGGTCCATAAGGTGTTATTTGATCTTCCTCATATCGTTTACCCGGTAGCCGTCCATGCTGAACATGGCGGCATCAAGTTTTTCACGATTAATATTACGGATATTGACCTTCACTTCTTCGGAAGTTTTCTTATCCGTGGAAACGATTTCGATCGGAAATCCTTTAAGATCATTCAAGGCTGGCAGAATATTTCTGGCGCCCGGGGCATTTCTGTTGGTATTGACCACCCGGAACAAATCCTGATAGCTGACACCTGCTTCATCGGTAACCCACATAACAGTACTGGTGGCATCGGTTTCGGCAGTGACTTTACGGCAGTTCATACCATCAATCAATTTAATTTCTTTGGTTTCTTCCACTTTTGGCTTACCGGATTGCTCCAGGGCAGCTTTTTCATTGAAGGCATCCACTCTCACAGCCACTTTAGAATCGCCGTTTTGAGTCAGCATATATTGCGCATTCTTCACATTGTCGATCAGAATTTTGAACGGCGCGTTACCTTCTGCAGGAGGATCCATCAGCGTCATAGAACCATTTGACATTACCTTGACTGACAAGGTCTGGGGGCGCTTGGGTGATTGTACATCAACCGTGTAACTGATATCCTGCGCCGAAGCAGTTAATGTGGCTACAGCCAGGGCTGCAGTGAGAATGGATCTGAAGATTTTCATGCGTTATATCGATTTTTTAAGGGCTAAAGTACTAAATTTTCAATCCGTTAGCCAGTAAAACTGGATAAATTGTGAGCAAGGACCATAACTTTGACCTTTGTTAAAAAACAGCCATGAGATTCTCCTTATGTAGTCTGGCAATAATCATAGGTCTGATTATCAACTCTTTGACGAGTTTTTGCCAGCCATTCTTTGAGCCGGCTTCCTTATCGGGAAGTTATTTTCCGAAAGGGGAACGGCAACCTTTTCACGGAGAAAAATCTTTTATGCTCAATCTTTCGGTTCCGCTGAAGCTGGCTCCGGGGAGGCTACTGGTATTGTCGCCTTTTCAGGAATACCGAAACAGCTACGAGGCGGATGGCAAGTGGTACCCGGACCTCTACAGCACCGCCATTCCGGTGAGCTTTGTTTCTTATTTCAATGATTCGAACTGGGTTTTCAACCTGACTGTTATCAACCGCTGGAACCGAACCGAACCGGAATTCGGCCGTGATTCATGGCAATTGGGCGGGGCGGTAATCAATACCTTCAGGCTCCGGGAAGGACTAAAAATTAAATTCGGTCTGTACTATAATCGTGAATTTTTCAGTGATTTTTTTGTTCCGTTGGCCGGACTTGAATGGAAGATCAGTAAACGGCTGCAATTGTTCGGCACTTTGCCCAACAACATGAAGATGGAATACCGGGCAACAGAAAAAATATATGCGGGTGCCGTGTTTCGCAGTATCACCAATTCATACCGTAACCTCCAGAGTGAAGGGGGGTATTTCAAACTGACCGATAACCAGGTCGGGTTGTTTGCAGATGCAACTGTTTTTGATAAGATGATCTTTAGTCTGGAAGCAGGAAGAACCTTTTTCAAGACTGCCATAGGCCGGATTCCGGATTCTTTTTACGAGAGAAAAAGTGATTCTTTTTATGTCAGGGCCGGTATCTCCTATCGCATTCGCTTCGACAACTGATCAGATACCGTTGCCGTCGGGTTCAATATCCTTGACATTGAGTTGCAGTGTAGATCTTCCGTTAAAGTTGTTTTCTTCGATGTGGTAGCACACATGAAAAGACTTGCCTGAATTGATGTGATTGAAATGCTTTCCCAGCTGAAACGCAATACTGTCGACCACCAGGCGGTTATCGCTTTTCTGAACGAGAGACAACTTGAGGTGGTTGTTGCCCACGATCCTTACCCCTCCTCTGTCGTAAACATTTTCCGACATAAAGACGGGCGACATATTACCCGGTCCGAATGGCTCGAACTGTTTGAGTACATTATAAAACTTTCGGTCAATATCACCTAATGAAATCACATCATCGATTTCCACTTCCCTGATCAGCATCCTATCCTCGATGGTAGAGCTCACCACTTCTTCAAATTTGTGGCGGAAGGCCTCCATATTCTCTTCCCGCAAGGTGAGTCCGGCGGCATACATGTGACCACCAAACTGCTCCAGATATTCACTGCAGGATTCAATAGCGTTGTATACATCAAAGTCCTTCACGGAGCGAGCCGAGCCGGAGAGCACATTATTGGATTTGGTGAGTATGATGGTGGGTCTGTAATACTCATCTGTCAGTTTGGAGGCTACTATACCGATGACTCCCTTATGCCATTCGGGGTTGTACAATACGGTAGACTTCCTTTGTCCGAAATCAGGATCGCGGCCGATCAGCTCCATGGCTTCGCGGGTGATGGATTCGTTCAGTCCCTTGCGGGTGATATTCTTTTCATTGATGGCTTCACCGTGTTTCATGGCATCGGTCATGCTCTCTGAAACCAGCAGCTCCACCGCCTGATTACCACTCTCGATTCTGCCGGCGGCATTGATTCTTGGCGCGATGGTGAACACCACATCACTGACGGTGAGTTCGCCTTTTTTTCCACTCAGTTCCAGAATAGCCTTAATTCCGGGCCTGGGGCGTGAGTTGATCATCCGCATTCCGAAATAAGTGAGCACGCGATTTTCTCCTGTGATGGGAACAATATCGGCGGCTACAGAGATGGCCACCAGATCAAGATACTGTTCCAATTCAGCGGGATCCCGGCCTTCACTCAACTGCAGTGCCTGAGCCAGTTTGAAGCCCACTCCGCAACCGGAGAGCTCCTTGTAGGGATAATGACAATCAACGCGCTTCGGATCAAGTACCGCTGCCGCCTCCGGTATTTCTGCTCCGGGCCGGTGATGATCGCAAATGATGAAGTCGATGCCTTTAGAAGTAGCATACCTGACTTTATCGACTGATTTGATTCCGCAATCCAGGGCGATGATCAGACCAAAGCGGTTGTCGGCTGCAAAATCAATCCCCTGGGTGGAAATCCCGTATCCCTCCTTGTAGCGGTCGGGAATATAGAAATCGACCTGACTGTATTGACTCTTCAGGTAAGTGTACATGAGAGCAACGGCGGTGGTTCCGTCAACATCATAATCGCCGTACACCAGAATTTTTTCTTTACCTGCAATGGCTTGACGGATTCGGTTGACGGCCAGGTCCATGTCCTTCATAAGAAAAGGATCGTGAAGCTTGGAAAGGGAAGGGCGGAAAAAGTCTTTGGCTTTATCGAAAGTATCGTACCCCCGCTGCACGAGCAGATTGGAAAGCACCGGACTGATATTCAATTCGGCCGACAGGCTCCTGACCAATTCAGGGTTGCCCTGTTCTTTGATGACCCATTTCTTTTTCATTGTTTGTAAGGGTTTCCGGTAACGGCCTCCACAAAAATAAGAGGACGTTCACGGGGTGAAAAGTTATTTGATAAAAGTTATTGACACATTTAAAAGGTAAACAAAGATGGATGACCGGGATTGAACACTGGAACCGGCTGCTTTCGCTGAAAAACAATCTGAATGATAACGGTGTATTTGTCAGGGACTAAAGCCGATATCCTTCACGCAAAGATAGCAAAATTAAACCGGAAAGTTCTTTCCGGATCAATCGCGTTGATTTCTGAAGGTTCGTATCTGTTTCCAGGATACAGGCAACTAACAGTACCCTGTTCAAACTTAGCTGCTCGATCAGGTATACCAATAAAGGAATCTATGTTAATTGCGGTCCTCACAATTGTTCTGAATCAGGTTTATTAAGAGGTACTGCCTGAGCCATCATTACACCATGCAATCAGTCGAAATCCAAATTGCCACTGCTAATGACACAGACCTTCTGGCGTCTCTTGGAAGAAGAGCCTTTTACGAAGCTTTCGGACAATACAATGATCCGGCTGATATGCAGGCATATCTCGACCTGGCTTTTAACCCTGAAAATATCCGGTCACAAATCAATGATTCAGGGAACACCTTCCTGATCGCAAGCCTTCACCAGGAACCTGTCGGTTATGCAAAACTCAAGCGAAATTCCACCGTGCCCGAACTTAAAAGTGCTTCTGTCATTCATTTGGAAAGAATATATGCACTTCAGGAGTTTATTGGGAAAAAAGTGGGTAAGTCGCTGATGGAAGCCTGTCTGGAGATCAGCCGAAAGGAAGGTTATGAGAAAATGTGGCTGAGTGTGTGGCAGGAAAACAAAACAGCCATCGCATTCTACGAAAAATGGGGGTTCAAGGTCATTGGTTACAAGCAATTCATCATTGGTCAGGAGGTGAACGAGGATTTTGTCATGTGTATGGATATCAATACTCCAGCACATTAATGTTATTCTTTTGATTGGTAACCCTTTAGATAAATTCTTATTACACAAAACAGAATGAAAACACTGCTGTTACCCGTAATGTCTGTTTACCGTAACTGGCGCAACCGGCCTGCTCTATTGAGGGATCTGGCCTTGTATCATGAGCAGTATGAACCTGACAGTATTCAGAGGCGGCGATTTTACAATATTGGTCCAGGAGAATTTGCTCATCCCCTCTGGACCAACGTGGATGGCAGTGATGAATACCGCGCACTTTACGGCACTGGCAAGGGACCACACATTTACATTAACCTGTTTGATCACACACCGTTACCTGTAGAAGATCATACGGCTGAAATTGTTTATACTAGTCATACCATTGAACATGTGGACGATGCAGCGGTGAATTTTCTGTTCAGAGAAGTCAGCCGTATCCTGAAACCGGGCGGCATTTTCAGGGTAATTACCCCTGATACAGAACTGGCATACAGAGCCTGGCAACGAAACGACAGAAGATTTTACGGTTGGTTGTATGAGCCGGCTCACATGGCCCGAAGCGAACAGTATCTGCTCAATATCCCCTATGATCAGGCAACTCTTGCCCAGGTTTTTCTGGAGGAATTTGCTGCTCAGGCTTCCACAATTACTACTGTAGGGGCCGAGAAGCGCATTAGTGACGAAGAACTGACCGAACTGTTCAAAACAAGAACACTGGAAGAAGCATTCGACTACTGTACTTCATTTTGCAGTATTGAAATACAGAAACAGCACCCCTGGAGGCATATGAACTGGTTTCATGAAAACAAATTGAGAAAAATGCTTGAATCAGCCGGATTCCGTACTGTGTATCGGTCAGCTTATTTGCAGTCAGTTGCACCCGTTTTGCGTGAGAAAATGTGGTTCGATCAAACATTACCTCAGCATTCTCTTTTTATGGAGGCGGTCGGGTAGGTCTTTTACGCTCAGGAAGTGTACTTTTGCCTACGGTATTCGAAATCCGATATGGCAAGGCAAACCTCCTACCCCAAAGAAAAGATCAACATTTTATTGCTGGAAGGAGTGCACCCTGCCGCCGTTAAACTTTTTAAAGATCAGGGTTACCATTCGGTTGAAGCGCTGAAGTCCTCCTTGCCGGAGGATGAACTGATCAAAAAAATCAGAAATGTTCATTTACTCGGCATCCGGTCGAAAACTCAATTGACTTCGAAAGTCATTGGCCAGGCTCCCAGGTTACTGGCTGCCGGAGCATTTTGCATCGGCACCAACCAGATCGACATGGATGCTGCCACCACTTCGGGAATTGCCATTTTCAATTCACCCTATTCCAACACACGATCGGTTGCCGAAATGGTGATCGGACTTTCGATTATGCTCATGAGGAGGATTCCGGAGAAAAATCACGGGACACATCTTGGCCAGTGGGATAAATCGAGTGAAGGATGTTTTGAAGTCAGAGGAAAAACACTTGGAATTGTAGGTTATGGCCATATCGGTTCTCAGGCTTCCGTTCTTGCAGAGAGTATTGGAATGAAAGTGATCTTTTTTGATATCGAACCCAGACTGAGCATGGGTAATGCAACGCGTGTGAACAGTCTCGATCAGTTATTGCGTCAGTCGGATATTGTCACCCTCCATATACCGGGAAACAGTCAAACCAAAAACATGATCAATGCTGAAAAGCTGAAGAAAATGAAAAAGGGAGCCTGTCTGATCAATCTCAGCCGTGGTGATGTGACCGTTGCCGGTGACTTGCGCGAGGCTTTGAAGAGCCGCCATTTGTCAGGTGCGGCCCTTGATGTGTTTACAAATGAACCCAAAAGCAATAAAGATACCTTTGAAAGCATCTTCCGCGGCATGCCCAATGTGATTCTGACACCACACATAGGAGGTTCCACCATGGAAGCACAGGAGAATATCGGACTGGATGTGGCCACCAAACTGATCAGTTTCCTCGAAACAGGATCCAGCACCGGATCGTTATCAATACCGGCTCTCAGTCTGCCCGTTCAGCACGATGCTCACCGCTTGCTGCACATTCATCAGAACGTACCGGGCGTACTCTCTGAAATCAACGGTATTCTGTCGAAACTGAAAGTCAATATTCTCGGACAGTATCTTAAAACCAACAGCGAAATCGGTTATGTGGTAGTGGATGTAGATAAAAAAACATCCTCGAAAGCGTTAAACGAAATGACCAAAGCAAAGGGTACCATCAGGGTGAGGGAACTTTATTGACACACATGGAGTTCATAGTTCCTAGTTCATAGTTCCTAGTTCTTAGTTCTTAGTTCTTAGTTAAATAAAATATTGTCAGTAGGGACGCAATGCCTTGAGTCCCCCATCAGAAAGAGTTTAGAGTTTAGAGTTCACATTTACAATTTACAATTTACAATTTACAATTCATAAGTCATAAGTCATCATGGATTCAGTCATTCAACTTGAAGATATTTCACGTCGTTACACGGTGGGAATGGAAACTATTCATGCGTTACGTTCCATCACAACGGAGATTTTCCGTAACGAATATGTGGCACTGATGGGTTCTTCCGGATCCGGGAAATCCACACTGATGAATATCATCGGTTGTCTGGATACGCCTTCGGGCGGAAACTATTTTCTGCGCGGCACCAATGTCAGTCAGATGACCGACAACCAGCTGGCCGAGGTCAGAAATAAGGAAATCGGTTTTGTATTTCAGACATTCAACCTGCTGCCCAGATCTACCGCACTTGAAAATGTTGCATTACCACTGGTGTATGCAGGTGTTTCCAAAAGTGAAAGAGAGGAGAGAGCCATGAAAGCGCTGAGTGATGTCGGCTTGGGCGACAGGGTCAAGCACCGTCCGAATGAACTTTCAGGAGGTCAAAGGCAACGGGTGGCAGTAGCCAGGGCATTGGTGAACAATCCGGCGATAATTCTCGCTGACGAACCGACCGGAAACCTCGACAGTAAAACTTCTGAGGAGATTATGTTGTTATTCGAAGAGATTCACAAGAAAGGAAACACCATCGTTGTAGTCACGCATGAAGAAGACATTGCACGGCACGCCCACAGAATTATTAGGCTTCGCGATGGATTGATTGAGTCGGATGCACCGAATGAAGTAAGGAGGAGTTCAGCGTCTAGAGTATAGATTTTAAAGTCTTTAGACTTTAGCAGATATCCAAGTCCGCCGGGACGCAATGCCTTGCGTCCCCCACCAGGCGGAGTCAGAATACCAAACCATTTTTATCCATGAAAATATATACCAAAACAGGTGATAAGGGAATTACCTCTCTGATCGGAGGTACGAGGGTACCGAAGCATCATTTGCGGATTGAAACCTACGGGACGGTGGATGAGCTCAATTCTTTCCTGGGTATGATTCGTGATCTGACCGGAGGAGATGAACATCTTCAGCATATTTTGAAAGAAATTCAGGATCGTCTTTTCACGATTGGTTCATTGCTGGCAGCGGATCCTGAAAAGTCGAGGATGAAACTGCCCGATTTGCATGAAGACGACATCACATTGCTCGAAAACGAAATTGATTCCATGAATGAAGACCTGTCGGAACTGCGATCATTCATTCTGCCCGGCGGACACCCAACTGCTTCCTGGTGTCATCTGGCTCGATGCGTTTGCCGGAGGTGCGAAAGACTTGTCAGCCATCTGGCGGAAGAAAATGAAGTTCATCCGCTGGTAATCACCTACCTGAACCGCCTTTCTGATTATCTTTTTGTGCTGTCCAGGAAAGTTTTAATGGAGGAGAAAAAACAAGAAATAAGCTGGAAACCAAGAGTTTAGAATTTTTCCGCTTTTGACTTTGTGAATTCTATTTCCTTATTTTTGCGCTCCCCTTTAAAAAGCCCATACTTCATTTTGAACCTATTAACGAACCTTTAAGCATGTACTGGACTTTAGAGCTTGCATCGCATCTTGAGGATGCCCCCTGGCCCGCTACCAAAGACGAACTCATAGACTACGCAATCCGCTCGGGCGCACCCCTTGAGGTCATTGAAAATCTTCAGGAACTTGAAGATGAGGGTGAAGCTTATGAGAGTATTGAAGAAATCTGGCCAGACTATCCTACCAAAGACGACTTCTTTTTTAACGAAGACGAGTATTGACAGTCAGGAGTTCCCTGATGGTCACCCATTTTCTGCCATTTTTTCCGATTTCCGGTGCCCATTGCCATTGGGCTTGACTTTTGATTTAACGGAGGAACGGCTATTCTTTTGCCAGACTGACATTTGACTGTAAGGTAACATGCCTTTGGGTCGGTGATACACGGTGAAATGAGTACCTTTGCGCCCTTCCGGCAGTTGACTGCCATTTCACCGGATTTTTAAATCTCCGACTATGTTTGATTTCATCAATAAAACCCTCAGCAAGCTTTTCGGCAATAAAGCTGAAAGCGACCTTAAATTACTGCTTCCGATTGTTCAGCAGATCAAGGAAGCCGAAAAACAAATCGGCCAGCTCGACATCAACCAGCTTCGTGCCCGCACCGGGATATTCAAATCACGGGTGCAGGAAGCCATACAACCCATTTCAGGGGAAATCAGTTCGATTACCGAATCGATTGAATCGAATCCGGGAATGGACATGAACGAGAAGGAAGAGCTGTACAGAAAGATCGACGAACTCAAAAAGGAAGAAAATAAAAAGATTGAAGAAATTCTCCATGAAATTCTTCCGGAAGCATTTGCGGTGGTCAGAGAAACAGCACGTCGTTTTTCCGCACAAACAGAAATCAGGACAGCCGCTACTGAACTTGATAGAAATTTTTCAGTTAAAAAGGGCTATGTAAATATTCAGGGAGATGAGGCCATCTGGTCGAATACCTGGATTGCCGCCGGCAATCCGGTAACATGGAACATGGTGCATTATGATGTACAGCTTATCGGCGGCGCCGTTTTGCATCAGGGTAAAATTTCGGAGATGGCTACCGGTGAAGGAAAAACACTGGTCGCCACACTTCCTATCTACCTGAACGCACTTGCCGGCAAAGGAGTACACATTGTAACCGTGAACGATTACCTCGCTAAACGTGACTCAGAATGGAATGGTCCTCTTTTTGAATTTCTCGGTCTTACGATCGACTGTATCGATAAGCACCAGCCCAATTCAGATGACCGGCGCAGGGCCTATCTGGCCGACATCACTTACGGAACCAACAACGAATTCGGTTTCGACTACCTGCGCGACAACATGGCACGCACTCCGGAAGATATGGTGCAGCGAGGACATCATTTCGCAATTGTGGATGAGGTCGATTCCGTTTTGATTGATGATGCCCGTACACCGCTCATCATTTCAGGCCCGACACCTCGTGGTGACTCACACGAATTTTTCGGATTGAAGCCACGAATTGAAAAGCTTGTCAGCACCCAGCGTAATTATATCAATACGGTGATTGCTGATGCCAAGAAAAAAATCGCTGAAGGCAAGGAAGACGAGGCGGGACTTCCGCTTTTCAGAGCTTACCGCGGACTTCCGAAAAACAAAGCGCTCATCAAGTTCCTCAGCGAACCCGGAGTCAGAGCATTGCTGCAGAAAACAGAAAATTATTATCTGCAGGATCAGCAGAAAGAAATGCCTAAGGCAGATGCCGAACTCTATTTCGTCATTGATGAAAAAAACAACTCCATCGAACTTACTGAAAAAGGAATCGATCTGATTACCGCCAACGGAGAAGATCCAAACTTTTTTGTATTGCCTGATGTAGGAGGAATCATTGCCGAGATTGAAAAGTCGAATTTACCGGATCAGGAAAAACTGGAAAAGAAGGATACCCTGATGCGTGATTACAGTCTGAAGTCTGAGCGTATTCACACCATCAATCAGCTGCTCAGAGCTTACACGCTTTACGAAATCGATGTTGAATACATCATTGCTGACGGCAAGGTTAAAATTGTTGACGAGCAGACCGGTCGTGTGCTGGAAGGACGCCGTTATTCCGACGGACTGCATCAGGCCATTGAAGCCAAAGAAAATGTAAAGATCGAAGCCGCCACTCAGACTTACGCCACCGTCACACTCCAGAATTATTTCAGGATGTACCACAAGCTGGCCGGTATGACCGGAACAGCTGAAACGGAAGCGGGCGAATTCTGGCAGATCTACAAACTGGATGTGGTAGTCATTCCCACCAACAAAAAAATTGTGCGCGACGACCGCGAAGATCTCGTTTACAAAACCACTCGTGAAAAATACAATGCTGTCATCGAAGAAATTGTTGCACTGACTCAGGCAGGTCGTCCTGTGCTGGTGGGAACCACATCCGTGGAGATTTCCGAACTGCTTAGCAGAATGCTCAAGCTGCGCAACATCCGTCACAATGTACTGAACGCGAAAATGCATCAGCGTGAAGCGGAAATTGTTGCAGAAGCCGGTCAGGCCGGAACCGTTACCATTGCAACCAACATGGCGGGTCGCGGTACCGACATTAAACTTGGTCCAGGCGTGAAGGAGTCGGGTGGTTTGGCCATCATTGGTACCGAACGCCATGAATCTCGTCGTGTTGACCGTCAGTTAAGAGGTCGTGCAGGTCGTCAGGGAGATCCGGGATCTTCACAGTTTTTTGTGGCTCTTGATGACAATCTGATGCGACTTTTCGGTTCGGGAAGAATCGCATCGCTGATGGATAAGATGGGTTACAAGGAAGGTGAAGTGATTCAGCACAGCATGATCACCAAGTCTATTGAGCGGGCCCAGAAGAAAGTGGAAGAAAACAACTTCGGTATCCGTAAACGACTGCTTGAATACGATGACGTGATGAACTCCCAGCGGGAAGTCATTTACCGCAAACGCCGTCACGCCCTTTTCGGAGAAAGGCTTTCACTTGATCTTGATAACATGCGCTTTGACCTGAGCGAAGCGATTGCAGCACAATTTGCCGATCAGCGCGACTATGAAGAGTTCAAGATGGAAATGATCAGAATCTTTTCCATGGAAGCTCCGGTGCATGAACAAACATTCATGAAGGCCGGAAGCGAAGATCTCGCAGATAAAATATATCAGGCTGCCACCCTGCATTACCAGGCTAAAAGCAGGATGATAGCTGAGAAAGCATTTCCGGTGATCAGCCAGCTGTTCGAGCGTCAGGGTCAAACCATCGAGAATATTGTAGTGCCTTTCACCGACGGTAACAAGCAGGTGAACGTTGTGGTAAATCTTAAAAAAGCATTTGAGTCGCAAGGCGCTGAAATGATGGCAGCATTCGAAAGAACCATCACGCTGGCGCTGATTGATGATGCCTGGAAGGAACACTTGCGTGAGATGGATGAACTTAAAACTTCGGTTCAGAACGCTGTCTACGAACAAAAGGATCCACTGCTCATTTATAAGTTTGAGTCCTTTAATCTCTTCAAAAAGATGATTGAAGAAATCAACCGCGATGTGCTGGCATTCCTCTTCAAAGGCTTTATTCCGGTTACGGATCCGGCGAATGTCCGCGAAGCCCGTCCGCCGCAGCGAACCGATATGAGTAAACTTAAAACTACTCATGAAGAAGTTCCTTCAGGCGGACAAAGTGAAGTTGCAGCCCCCGGAGCCGCGCCTCAGCAACCACAGGGTCAGCGTGTTCAAACACCGGTAAGAGCCGAACCTAAAGTGGGAAGGAATGATCCTTGTCCTTGCGGAAGCGGTAAGAAATTCAAGAATTGTCACGGAGTGGGGGAAGTGTGAGAGAAGTCGACAGTCGTAAGTCGATAGTCGTAAGTCGGCAGTCGGCAGTCGGCAGTCGGAAATTGACTGCGGTGTTTGCGGTAGCAAAGGGATATTCCCAATGACCAATGACTAATGACTAATGACCAATGACTATTGACTATTGACTAATGACTAATGACTGCCTGCTTTCCTCTGCAACTCAAAACTAAAAGCCTCCTCAAAGTGTTATTTGTATCCTTTCAGAACTCATGAAGGGCAAAACCAAAATAATAATCATGATTGCCATCATTCTATCCATCATGCTTGGACTATTCAATTTCTTCGGACCAAAAGAGGGTCAACTTGATTCCTATCAATCGAACAAACTTCAGAACAGCGACAAAACCATCTATAAGTTTACCATGGATGATATTGACGGCAAGCCTGTGTCACTGTCGGATTTCAAGGGCAAGGTAGTGCTGATTGTCAATGTTGCCAGTAAGTGCGGTTTGACACCTCAGTATGAAGAGTTGCAGGCGTTGTATGAAAAACACAAAGACAAAGGACTGGTGATTCTGGCTTTTCCTGCCAATAATTTCCTCGGACAGGAGCCGGGCACGGACGCCGAGATCAAATCATTCTGCAGCAAGAATTACGGAGTAACTTTCCCTGTTTTTTCTAAAATTTCAGTTAAAGGAAAAGACATGGCACCACTTTATCAGTTTCTCACCAATCAGTCGGAGAATGGTGTGATGGACTCTTCCGTTAAATGGAATTTCCAGAAATATCTGATTGACCGCGAAGGAAGGCTGGTTACCTTTTTTGATCCACGCACCAGTGTGAATGACGAAAAAGTAACCGGAGCCATCGAGCAACTTTTTTAATTGACTTAGTCAAAGTCTGCGTTCCGGAAAAATATCAGACATCCCTCCTATTACCAAATCGTAGAATTTATAACGAAGCGGTCTGGGGAGAACCCATTTCAGTAAGCCGCTATCAACCAGTTTCACCATAGTGCCATTGGCGAAAAGTGAAAAAATTATTTTTTTAATTCCTGACACTTTCACTGAATAATCTTTGGGTCTGTTCCGGTACAGTTCCGGCTTCATATTCCGCAGCTGCGTTCTGGATTGATAATATTGCCGCTGCCGCGAGATGTAATAACGACAGGTAATAGGGTCATCGTGATAGGCAAAGGCTGACGAGTTGCTTCCGTAAATACTGTAACCCTCTTTCAATGCCCTGGCACCCAAATCAAAATCCTCACTGTCGCGAAGCCGCTCATCAAAACCGCTGAGGGCATTAAAGGATTTCCGGTCTATTGAAAAATTGGCTGCAGCCAGATACAAATTACTTTCATTCATCGGTTCGGGAGCACTTTGCTCCTGATTCACCCAACCTTTGCGTTCATAGAGTGATAAACGGTATTGCTGAATATCGGTGACAAAAAGTTTTTCGTCTTCGCGGATGGCACCAACAAACAAACTTCCGGGATATTTCTGATGGTGGTCGAGATGATCGCTGAGGCAGTCAGGAAACAACCTCATGTCATCATCAAAAAAAACCAGCAGATCACCGGTGCTTCGGGCAACGCCGGTATTGCGGGCTACAGACCTTCCGCCATTGGGAATTTCAACAACGGTTAATGGCAGTTTGCTGCTAAACTTTTTCACCACGTCCGCAGTATTGTCGGTTGATCCGTCGATCACCACTATGACTTCATGCGGAAGCAACGTTTGAGTGGTAATGGACTCCAGCGTAGCCGTGATTCTGTCGCCCCGATTATAGGTGGGTATGATGATTGACAACCGCATATCAGCAGGATTTCGCATGGTTTTTTCAGCCGGGAAGTTTGCATTTCATCAGCGAGTGACTTACGCCGATATTATCGATGATTTCCTCCACTTTAAAACCGGCTTGCTGAACCAGGCCGCTGAAAAGTCCGGAGTGATACATCTGAGAATTCCCGTTGGCAATATTAGTGAAGTAAAGCGAAGTCATCTGCAAACAGAAAGCAGACACCTTGAACTTCTGACGATCCCAAAATGGTTCCAGAATAAAGATCTGGCCGTTGCTGTTCAATGATGAACGGCAACGATTAAGGATGGAAACAATTTCGCTTTCGGAAAAGCAATCCAGAAACTGACTCATCCAGACCACATCGAAACCTGGCGGCAAAGCGGCATTGGGATCCAGTAGATTGGTTTCATGAAACTTCACCCTTCCTTCAAAGCCGGCATCGCGAATGGTTTGTTCTGCCATCCGCAGCTGGCCGGGAAGATCGGCAATGGTTACTTCCACCTCGCTGTCGTGTTTCATACACTGCAGCGCCCATTTACCGGTGTTGCCGCCAATGTCAAGTATCTTTTTAGGCTTGTCGCGGAATACATGCGGTAAAACCAGCGGAAAGCTGTCGCTCGAATAAAAATGATCGAATGAAAACCAGCTTTTCTGTTCCTGAGGCTTCAATTTTGCAAGCCCTTCGTATACAGTAGGCCAGTTACCCAGAGTTTTAAGACCTTCCGGTTTTCCGTGCTGTATCGATTCTTTCAGTTCGAACATGCCTCGATAACAGATATCCTGAACAAAATCCATGTTCACACGGGTCATGGTATCCTGCAGCAGATAAAACCCTGCTTTGGTAATGGTATACTTTCCTTCATTGAACAGCAAAAGTCCGATCCCAAGCCCGGCTTCGAGAAGAACGCGGACGCCGTAGTCCGACACTCCCGTTTTGCCTACAATTTCATCTGCTGTAATGCCGTCCTTTCCGGCTTTATCGGCGAGTTCAAGAATACCAAGATCACGCAGTGAGAGCGCTGCCTGAAAAACAACAGGCGCAAATGCAATATGCTGGGCATACTCAATTGCTTCCAGCGCAGTCAGTTTGTCTTCATTAAAAAATTTCATAAAGCAATTAATAAAGTTCAGTTTTTTCCAAATAAAACAGCGGCATTGCAGCCACCAAATCCGGAGGCGGTTTTCAGCATATAGGGTCGGGGCGTTATACTCACCGGCTTATTATCGACTTTCATTCCTTCCAGCACCGGATCACCGTCGTACCCGAACGTAGGCGGCACAAGGTAATTCTGAAATGCCATGAGGCAGATAGCGGACTCCAGCAATCCGGCGGCACCCAGGGTGTGGCCGAAGCATCCTTTGAGACTGTTCACGGGATGGCCTCCCAGTCCGGCAGTACGGAAGGCCTTCGCTTCCATTTCATCATTATAGGGAGTGGCTGTTCCGTGAGCAGAAATAAACGCCACCTCATCGCCTGTCACACCGGAAAGCTCCATCGATCTGCTGATGGCAGCGGCAAGCTCATCACCGGTACGACTCGGACCTGAAATATGATTGGAATCGTTCGTCACTGCTCCCTGCAACACTTTCAGTCCGGTACCTGCCTGATCGCGCGACAGAACAATGGTGGCTGCAGCTTCTCCGAGATTGATCCCATCGCGTGAAGCGGAAAACGGTTTGCAGTTTCCGGGACTGATAGCCTGAAAGGAATGAAATCCGGAAAATACAAAACGGGTGAAGGTATCTGCTCCTACGATAATGGCATGCCGATACTTTCCTGAACGAATCAGTCGAGATGCATAAAGCAGGGCGGTGACGCCGGAAATACAGGCGTTTGAAATCACAACGGGTTCGTTAGGATTTCCCAGCATTGAGGTA
>Ga0315904_10002612_pt1 | contig 27655 bp, 18 predicted proteins | sample LakEriMetagenome_6_FD_203529 | JGI IMG/M metagenome (GOLD analysis project Ga0315904, IMG submission 203529) | Freshwater fungal communities from buoy surface, Lake Erie, Ohio, United States - Buoy 12 MA120 | ecosystem: Environmental > Aquatic > Freshwater > Lake | place: USA: Lake Erie, Ohio...
GCCTCTCCGAGCGATCCTTGCGGCGTGGGCAGCGCTTTACAGGGCTGATGGGTCGCGCTGCAGGGCAACTATCATTAGTCGCTGCACAAAGTGAGGCTGATGCACAGCGCCTACGAATGATGGGTGTGCGTGATGTTCAAGTCACGGGTAATCTGAAGTTCGATGTCACCGTACCAGCAGCGATGATCGCTGCCGGTGAATCGCTTCGGCAGAAAATAGGTAATCGTCCTGTGTTGTTGTGTGCCAGCACGCGCGAGGGTGAAGAAGCCTTACTGTTAAGCGGCTATATGAAAGCCACGCTGCCATCGGATCTGCTGTTAATGATCGTGCCGCGGCACCCACAGCGGTTCGCCGAGGTCGCCAAGCTATTCGAAGATCAGGGCTTACGTATAGTTCGCAAGTCACAGCTGCGTGGTGCCGCAGTGCCGGCAGATACCCAGCTACTGGTCGGCGACACCATGGGCGAAATGTTTGCTTACTACGCCGCTTGCGACCTGGCGTTTATCGGCGGTAGTCTGCTGCCGACGGGTGGACAGAATCTGATCGAGGCCTGCGCTTGCGGTAAGCCGGTACTGCTTGGGCCGCATACCTACAACTTCGCCCAAGCAAGCGAAGAAGCCATCACGCAGGGTGCCGCCATACGCGTATATGACGCAGTGCAGATTTTCAAGATGGCTTTCGATCTGTTGGTCGATCGAGATCGTCTGCTAGACATGTCGCAGACTGCGCAGCGTTTTGCTGAAAGTGAGGGTGGGGCGACACAGAAGACGGTACAGTTACTGCGCGCGCACCTCATTCAACCCACCGCCAAGTGATCGGTACAAATCTACTGCGTTCGTCAGCCGCAGCAGACGGGTGGATAGCAGCGTCTGCTCGGCGCTATACAGCTCACGCTCGGCGTCGAGTACGTCAAGATAATTCGCCACACCATTCTTGTAGCGGACTTGCGCCAGCTCCAGCCGTGCTGCTTGCGCGTCACGCATCGCTTGCTGGGCAGTAATCTCGCTGGCTAGCGTGGCGCGGGCGTCTAGCGCATCAGCTACTTCGCGGAATGCAACTTGAATCGTCTTCTCGTAATTGGCTATCGCAATATTGGCGCGCACTGTGGCGAGATCGAGATTGGCTTTATTACGGCCATTGTCGAAGATAGGCAGCGTAAGCGCCGGCGTGAAATTCCAGACACCGGCACCGCCATCAAACAGGTTGTTAAGCGATGAGCTGGCCAGACCAACACCGGCGGTCAGCGAGATACGCGGGAAGAATGCGGCACGCGCTGCCGCGATATTCGCTTGATTGGCGCGCAATACTTGCTCCGCTGCCCGAATATCCGGGCGTTGCTCTAGCAGATCAGAGGTCAAGCCAGCGCTGATCTCTGCCGTAATCGACTGCTCTGAAAGCAAGGCCTGCTGTTCGGGCAGTTTGCCGCCATTGCCTACCAGAAGTGCTAAAGCATTGGTACTCTGTGCATGCTGACGGCGCAGCGCAAGTACGGCAGCGGATGATGACTGCACTAGAGTTTCGCTTTGCCGCAGCTCCAATGCATTTGAAATACCTGCATCAAAGCGCTGTCTCACCAGATCATACGAGGTCTGGCGTGCCTTCAGCGTACGTTCAGCGATCAGGAGTTGCTCCGCAAGTGCACGCTCATTCAGCCACACCTTGGCCACCTCACCGACCAGGGCAATTTGAGCAGCGCGCCGTGCTTGTTCAGTAGCAAAGAATTGCGATAGCGCGGCTTCGGAGAGATTCTTCACCCGGCCGAAGAAATCCAGCTCGAAAGCCGTCATGCCCAGACCCACTTGGTAGGATGTGTATTCCACACGACGATCACCAAGCAGGGCCCGGGTATTGATACCGCCCGCTGTTGCATTGACCGTAGGCAGCTGGTCAGCACGCTGAATGCCGTACAGCGCTCGCGCTTCTTCGATGCGGAGAGCAGTTGTCTTCAGATCGCGATTATTGGCTAACGCCTGTTCAATGACTTGCTGAAGTTCGGCATTTTGAAAAAACTCGCGCCAGCCTATTTCTGCAGCGCTGGGTGCCTCATCAATGGCGGTGGCGAATTTCTCCGGAATCGGCGCCTTAGGCTTTACAAATTCCGGCAGGATCTGACAACCAGTAAGCGTCAGTAGCGCGCTGGTCAGCGTCGGATATAGCAAACGTTTTTTCATTTACGGCTCCTTGCTCGTATCGTCCAGATGCGCTGCATACAGCTTGCGCTGGCGTTCATTACCTTTGAAGATGCTGCGCACGACGATGAAGAACACCGGTACGAAGAACACTGCTAACACGGTCGCTGCGATCATTCCACCCATAACGCCCGTACCGATAGCGCGCTGGCTGGCAGAGCCAGCACCCGTCGCAATCACCAGCGGTAGCACACCGAGAATAAAGGCAAACGATGTCATGATGATTGGCCTGAATCGCAAGCGCACGGCCTTCAAAGTGGCCTCTACCAGATCCATCCCGGTGGCTTGCAAGTCTTTGGCAAACTCGATAATCAGAATTGCGTTTTTCGCCGATAGACCAATAATGGCAATCAGACCAACTTTGAAATAAACATCATTCGGCATACCGCGCAGCATGGTGAACGCTACAGCACCCAGTACACCGAGTGGTACTACCAGCAACACAGCGATCGGGATAGTGGTGCTCTCATAGAGTGCGGCTAGCACCAGAAACACTGACAGCAGCGCTAATGCGAACAGCAGCGTCGCCGTGGAGCCTGCAGCTTTTTCTTCCAGCGACTGCCCGGCCCATTCATAGCCGATGCCTTGCGGCAGTTGTGCCACCAGACGCTCAACCTCAACAAGTGCATCGCCAGACGACTTGCCTGGCGCGGCATCACCCTGAATCTTCATGGCGGGGTAACCGTTAAAGCGCACCAGCTGCACCGGACCATTCACCCACTTGGTGCTACTGAAGGCCGAGAAGGGCACCATCGTGCCTTGGTTATTCCGCACGAAGATTTTTTCCAGATCTTCCGGCATCAAGCGCTTTTCAGGAACGGCTTGCACAATCACACGCTGCTGTCGCCCGAGATTCGGGAAGTCATTCACATACACCGAGCCAAACGTGCCCGACAGCGTGGCGTTGATATCTATGAGCGATAACCCCAGCGCATTCGCTTTGTCACGATCGATATCGAGACGAAGCTGCGGCGAGTCTTCCATGCCTTCAGGGCGAGCGCTTTTGATCACTTCACTTTTACTCATCATGCCGAGCAACTGATTACGCGCGGCGAGTAGTGCGTCATGTCCAAGACCGGCGCGATCTTGCAGGCGCAATGAAAAGCCAGTGGCGTTACCTAGCTCGCGGATAGCGGGTGGGTTGACGGTGAATACAATCGCGTCGCGAATAATCGCCATCAGCATCATCGCTTTTTTTGCGATAGCTTCTGAACTCAGCTCCGGTTTTTCACGCTCTTTCCAATCTTTCAGTGGCACGAAGAGCAATCCGCCATTCTGGCCGTTACCGGAGAAGGAATAGCCAAGTACTGACACAATGCCTTGTACCCCAGGCTCTTTCAGGAAGTACTGTTCGGCCTGCTCCATCACTGACAGCGTACGCGCAGTGGATGCCCCCGGCGGTAGCTGTACGTTAGCCAATAGATAGCCCTGATCTTCTGCCGGCAAGAATGAAGTAGGCATGCGTACAGCGAGTAGCGCGACTGCAGCAACGATCACGCCATAGATCACCATATAGCGCCCAGTCGTCTTCAGTATGCGCGCCACCCAACTGGTGTATTTGTCAGAGGTGCGACGGAACAAGCGGTTGAATGCCCCGAAAAACCCCGTACGTTCATGATGGCCTGGCGGAATTGGCTTCAGAAGGGTCGCGCACAGTGCTGGCGTGAGTGTTAACGCCATGATGGCAGAGAACACCATCGATGCGATCATCGACATTGAGAACTGGCGGTAGATCGCACCGACGGATCCGGTGAAGAATGCCATAGGTATGAACACGGCAATCAGCACCAGTGTAATGCCGACAATCGCGCCGGTGATTTGCCCCATCGCTTTGATCGTCGCATCACGCGGCGATAGATGTTCTTCGCTCATGATGCGCTCGACATTCTCCACTACCACAATGGCATCGTCGACCAGAATACCAATCGCCAACACCATGCCGAACATGGTCAGCACATTGATCGAGTAGCCAAACATGGCCATCATCGCAAAGGTACCCATCAGCGATACGGGTACCACGATCGCTGGGATGATGGTGTAGCGTAGGCTCTGCAAGAACAGCAGCATCACCAGGAACACCAAGATCACTGCTTCGATCAGTGTTTTTACGACCTCTTCAATCGAGATCTTGATGAATAGCGAGGTGTCATAAGGGATGACGTACTCAATACCCGGCGGGAAGAACTTCTCCAGCTCCGCCATTTTTTCGCGTACCAGTCGCGCCGTTTCGAGTGCATTCGCGGTCGGGGTCAGCTGAATACCAATCGCTGCGATCGGCTTACCATTCAGCCGCGCCGAAAACCCATACGATTGCCCGGCCACTTCCACTCGACCGATATCACGAATGCGTACGGTCGCACCGCCTGGCTGGGCGCGCAGCACGACATTGCCAAACTCTTCCGGAGATGAGAGCTGCCCGGTAATTACAATCGAGGTCGCGATCCGCTGAGATGCGGGTGCCGGAAGGTCACCCAGCACACCCGCAGAAAACTGCGCGTTCTGTGCCTTGATCGCGGCCACCACATCACTTGGCGTTAGCTTGAAACCCACCAGTTTGTCCGGGTCAATCCACACCCTCATTGCGCGTTCTGTTCCAAATAGCTGCGCGACACCCACACCAGGAATCCGCTTTACCTCGTTCAGAATATTGCGCGCGATATAGTCGCCCAGTGCGACGGGCGTCACCGAATCATTTGTTGCACGTAGGTTCACGAACATCAGCAAATTGCTACGTGCGCGTGTGATCGTCACGCCTTGCTGCACTACCGCCTGTGGCAGCCTTGCCTCGATACGCTTCAAACGATTTTGCACGTCGACTGCGGCGAGCTCAGGGTTAGTGCCGGTCTTGAAAGTCACAGATACTTGAGAGCCGCCATCCGACTGACTTTGCGATTCGATGTACAGCATGTTTTCTGCGCCGTTCATCTCTTGCTCGATCAAGCTGGTCACGCTCTCGTCAACGGTTTGCGCAGAGGCGCCCGGATAAATCGCATTCACGATCACCGTCGGCGGTGCAATCACCGGGTACTGCGAGATCGGCAGCTTGGGGATCGCAAGAACACCGGCGAGCAGAATGAATAGCGCGATCACCCACGCGAATACTGGGCGATCAATGAAAAACTTGGCCATATCACGGCCTCCTTATTTTTTGGTAGGCGTGACGTTTGATGCAGCTGCGGTTGCCGGTGCGGCCGCTGCGGGTGGCGTTGCGCCAGCGTTTGGCGCGGAAGGCATGCCAGCAGGTGTCCATGGCAGCGGTTTGACAGGTGCGCCTGGCTTCACTTTCTGCAGGCCTTCAACGATTACGGTGTCACCAGCTTTCAAGCCTGAGCCGATGATCCAGTTGCTGCCATATGCACCGTCGGTCTTGACAGGCCGCGGCGCGACTTTACCTTCCGCATCGACTGTCATCACCATCGAGCCATCCGCGGTACGCATCACGGCTTGCTGCGGCACCGTGATGGTGCCGGGACGTACGCCCTGCTCAACGCGTACGCGCACATACATGCCCGGCAGCAGCGTGCGCTGCGGGTTTGGAAATTGTGCACGCAGAATTACTGAGCTGGACTGCGGATCAACTACGGCTTCCGAGAACAGCATTTGTCCCGGCTGCGGATAGCTACGACCATCCTCAGTGACGAGGGTCAGTTTGGCTTTGACGCCATTGCGGCCAGACTGCGCCATGATCTCGCGCAGCCGAGCCATCTCTACTGATGATTGGGTCAGCGTGATGTAGATAGGATCCAGTTGCTGGATGACGGCGAGTGCGTGGGTATCGTTCGCCGTCACGAGCGCGCCTTCGGTAATCAGTGTGCGGCCGATACGTCCGGAGATCGGTGCTGACACGTTTGCCCATGACAAATTGAGTTTGGCGGTATCGAGTGCAGCGCGCGCGGTATCGACTGCGGCACGCGCAGCGCTGACATCGGCAGCGGCCAACTTTTGCGCGCTACTCAGATCATCAAATTCTTGTTTGCTAACAGCGTTCGACTCCACCAGATTACGGTAGCGGTTCACCTTGGTCGTCGCTTGGGCGAGATTGGCCTCAGCGCGTGTAACATTGGCCTCGGCTTGTCCGACGCTGGCTTGGGCGCTTGCCACAGTCGCCATGTATGGTGCCGGATCAAGCTGATACAGCGGCTGACCGGCACGCACCTCGCTACCCTCATTGAAGTGGCGGCGTTGCACGATGCCGCCTACGCGCGCGCGTACCTCGGCAGTCCGAACTGCCTCAACCCGTCCTGGTAGTTCGCTGATATTTGTGACTTGCTCGGGTGCTACCACCACCACCGATACCATCGGTGGTGGTGGTGCGGCATTGGCGGGTGCTTTCGATTCCTCTTTTTTGCCACAGCTACTAATAGCAAGCAGCAGAGCAGGGATCAGGAGTGTGCGTGATGTTTTGTTTGTGTTCATGATTGATCGCACCAAAGAAAAAATAGCCTGCAGCGGGTCGGGCGCTAACCGGACCGCTTCGCAAGTCACTACCAGCGGCGCCGAAGCGCCGTACGTTTAGCGCGCCTCGAGGAGCGCGTTGATTGCTTCCAGATCAGCTTCCGACAAGGTGCCCGAGGCTGCTTTCAGTTTCAAACTGGCGACCAGCGTGTCATAGCGCGCTTTCGCCAGATCACGGCGGGTTGAGTACAACTGTTGCTGCGCATTCAGTACATCAATATTGATGCGAACGCCAACCTCATAACCGAGCTTATTGGCGTCTAGTGCGAGCAGGCTCGATCTTTCGGCAGCTTCCAGGGCGCTGACTTGCGATAAGCCACTTTGCACACCGAGATAAGCGGTACGCGCACCTTGCGCTGCACTACGACGCGCAGTATCGAGATCCGCGCGGGCCTTTTGTTCCAGCGCAACCGCTTGCGTCACTTGGCTACTGGTGGCGTAACCGGAAAAAATCGGGATATTCAATTGCACGCCGACATTGGTCACTGTGCTTGAGAAAGGCGAGCTCAAGAATGCACTTTTCGAGTCGGTGTAGCTGGCTATCGCATCCAACGTCGGCAGGTGACCGGCGCTGGCTCGACGGATATCGAGTTTTGCGATTTCTGCAGCGAGGCCTTGTGCTACTACACTGATATTGCCCGACTCGGCAGTATTTACCCATTGCTCGACCGCCGATGGTTCGGGTGCCGATAACTTCACGCCGGGTGCGAGCCCACGCAAGACTTCTGGCGTACGGCCAGTAAGCAAAGCGAGCTGATTACGCTTGACCTCCAGGTCATTCAGCGCGGCGATCTCCTGTGCCTGTGCGAGATCGAAACGTGCTTGTGCCTCGTGCGTATCGGTAATAGTGGCAGTACCCACTTCGAAATTACGCTTGGCTGATGCGAGCTGTTCGGCAATCGCGGTTTTTTGTGCCTGAATGAAGGCGATCGCATCTTGCGCGGCTAACATCTCAAAGTAAGCCTGAGCGACCCGTAATGACAAATCTATTCGCGATTGCTCAAATTGAACTTCGCTCGCCGCAACCTGTAGCTTGCTTTGATCGTAGGCGATAAAGCTAGCCAGGTTGTACAGTGGCTGCTTAAGTTGCAGCGCATACCTCTGGTCGGTGTAATCAAGTTTAAATGGCCCATTGGTACTAGAGCCATCACCATTCACTTTGGCGACAGTAGCATTGAATCCCGCCTGCGGCAGCAGCGCGGAGCGCCCTTGCACCTGACGCTCACGCCCGGCATCCCGTTGTAGCTTGGCGCTAGAAAACTGGCTGTCATAGACCAGTGCATCACGATAGGCCTGCAACAGATCCGAGGCCGACGCAGCACTCGACATCAATGCTACCGAGAGGAGTGCGCTTAGTTTTTTCTTACGCATGCGACTTCCTAAGTTGAATGACCGTATCATTGGTCGGAGCTGATGATCGGATGCCTGAGACGTCGTTTGTAAGCTCAGAACTTGAATGATGATGGCCGATCGGCATTGCGCAGGGGGGTGATGTTGGTCTCGAATAGCTTTTGAGTATCCCAGGCATCTTCAGCGGTACGCTTCACCAGGCACGCCGACATCACGGGTGCTTCACCAACGATGGCAATAATCCGACCACCGATCTTTACTTGGCTCAGCAGCGTAGCCGGCAGAGTAGGTACAGAGCCGGACAAAAGGATCACATCGTATGGTACCGACAGCGCGCCATGTCCCGGCCAGCCACGAGCGCCGTCGCCTAATTCAACCGTCACGTTCTCGATACCGTAGGCACGTAGATTATTTTGCGCGAGGGTTTTCAACTCGGGCTCAATTTCAACTGTCACCACATGTCGCGCATGGCGCGCTAGCAGCGCCGCCATGTAGCCAGAGCCAGCGCCGATCTCTACCACCAGCTCTTCATCCTGTAGCGCCGCCTCCTGCAGTAAGCGGGCTTCCAGCTTGGGCGACAGCATCTGCTGACCGCAAGGTAGTGGGATCTCGGTATCAACGAAAGCAAGACTCTGATATGCCGCAGGCACGAAGGCTTCACGGCGTACATCGACCAGAGTTTGCAGCACGCTTTGATCCAGCACGTCCCAGGTGCGGATCTGCTGCTCGATCATGTTGTGACGGGCTTGTTCGAGTTTCATGGTGTGGTTAATCAGGGCCAAAAAATTGTCGGATTTTATCAAACGGGGTCATTGCTTCTGGGTGCAGGTGCGATTGTTGATGCACTATCGCCGCCAGCGGAATGGGTTACGGGTGGGCCAAAGCGTTTGCGCGCCCACACAGCGAAATCATCAAGCCAGGTATAGATCACGGGTACCACGACGAGAGTCAGAATCGACGAGGTAATGATTCCACCGATCACCGCCTGACCCATGGGTGCGCGTTGTTCCGAACCTTCGGCAAGACCGAGCGCGAGCGGCACCATGCCGAACACCATCGCCAGCGTGGTCATCAGGATTGGACGCAGCCGCACGCGTGCTGCTTCCAGCAATGCCGCGCCGCGCTCCATGCCCAGGCCACGTGCGTGGTTAGCGAAATCAACCAGCAGAATGGCGTTCTTTGTCACCAGACCCATGAGCATGACGAAGCCGATGATCGAGAATAGATTCAGTGTCGAGCGGAAGAACATCAGCGACAAGAACACACCAATTAGAGTCAGCGGCAGTGCCGACATGATGGCGATCGGCTGCAAGAAACTACCAAATTGCGAGGCGAGGATCATATAAATAAAAATAATCGCCAGCAGCAGCGCCTGAAGCGCGTAGCCGAACGACTCCGCCATGTTTTTGCTGGCGCCGCCTACTTGATACCGATAGCCCGGTGAGAACTGCATCTGCTCGAGCGTCGTTTTAATTTCAGCGCTGACTTGGCCGGCGGAACGCCCAACCACGTTGGCCGACAGTTCAACTTCACGGTTCAGATCGCGACGATTGATCTGGTTCGCGCCAGTAGCCGGTGTGATGTCCGCGACTTGCCGCAGCGGCACCATCTTGGGCGAGCCATCGCTATTCATCTGCGTACTGGCCAGCATCAGTCGCGATAAATCAGCAATGTTCGTGCGGTCGCTCGGCGGCAAGCGCACATAGACGTCGTAATTCTCGTCATTCGGTGCGCGCCAGCTCGTAGTGATTTCACCGCCAAGCAGGGGGCGCAGGGTTCCACCAATCTGTGCCACACCCACGCCTAAGTCCGCCGCGAGTTCGCGACGTGGTTCTACCCAGATAGTGGGTTTGCCGGGCTTCAGGCTGGTTTCGAGATCAACCACGCCTGGAATGGCGCGGATACGCGCGGTTGCTTCCTCCGACAGTTTACCGAGCTGCTTCAGATCAGGGCCCAGCAGCGAGAGACGGATCTGCTTATTGTCACCGCCAACACCATCCAAGGCGCCGACATGCGTCACGGTGATACCGGGTATGCCCGCTAGCTTGTCACGCAGTGGCTGGTTCAACTCCTTGGTGCTGCGCTTACGTTCTGCGCGCGGCACTAGCCGTGCATAGACGGTTGCGTAGTTCTTGCCCTGTGCGGTACCCGTATTGATGGTGGTGTACAGATCGCGTACTTCCGGTAGCTCGCGCAGCGCCGACTCGACCTGACGCGATTTACTTTCAGTGAACTCCAATGAAGAACCAACTGGCGTATAGAAAATCACCCCAGTTTCCGAGTAATCAGCTTGTGGCACGAATTCGGTACCGATCAGACCAGCGGCCGGAATCAGGAAGCCACCAAAGAAGGTGGCTATAGCGAGCATCAGCGTAGCAATACGATGTCGTAGTGACCACTGTAGTGCGTGCTGATACTGATCGGAGAACCAGTTCACCAAGCGCTCGAATTGATTCAACACGCGACCAATGGTGTTGGCATACCAGCCGCGCTTCGCATGTTCGCCACGCGCTTCGGGATCGTGCCAGACCGAAGACAGCATCGGATCCAGAGTAAACGAGACAAACATCGAGATCAGCACCGCTGCCGCGACTGTCACGCCGAACTGATGGAAGAAGCGCCCGATGATACCGCCCATGAAGCCGACGGGCAGAAAAACCGCGACGATAGACAGCGTGGTGGCGAGCACGGCTAATCCGATTTCTGCGGTGCCTTCCAGAGCGGCTTCGCGCGCACCTTTGTAACGACCATTCACCCGCATGCCAGCGTGACGTACGATGTTCTCGCGCACCACAATCGCGTCATCAATCAGCAGGCCTACGCACAGTGATAGCGCCATCAGCGTGATCATATTGATCGTAAAACCGAACATATCCATGAACAGGAAGGTTCCGATCAGCGATACCGGTAGCGTAAGTCCGGTAATGACAGTAGAGCGCCAGGAGTTCAGGAACAGAAACACAATCAGGATAGTCAGCAACGCACCTTCGATCAGAGTGCGTCGAACATTCTCGACGCCAACGCGAATCTGACGCGAGCCCTCTTTCACCATCTCGAGTTTCATGCCCGGATGGAGCTGATCCAGTGTGGCCTGCAGCTCGGCCATGGATTTTTTCAGGTTGTCGACCACCTCAATGGTGTTTTGACCCTGTGCTTTGAGAATATCCAGCGCGAGAATACGTTGACCGTTATAGCGCGCCAGGTTTTCCTGTTCATGCTGGCTATCGACAACCAGTGCAACTTGTCCCAGCACAATCGATTGACCACCGCGACGCGCGACGACGATACGTTCAAAATCTTCTGGCCGCTTGATCCTGCCTTGTACTTGCACCATTTGTTCGTTGGTCGAGGTGCGGACTGAACCAGCAGGTAACTCCTGATTCTCGCTGCGAACCGCCTGCATCACTTGATCGACACTGATACCTAGCGCTTCCATGGCAGTAGGTTTCAGATAAATTTGAATCTCGCGCTTGACGCCACCGACCAGCGTCACCGAGCCGACACCGCGCACATTTTCAAGACGTTTCTTGACCAGTTCGTCGGCGACGCTGGTCAGTTCACGCATGCTGTAGTTGCCCTTGTTTGGCACATTACTCACCGCCAGCGAAAAAATCGGGCGGTCAGCTGGGTCGTACCGGGTAACGCGCGGCTCTTTGACTTCCTTGCGGAAAGCCGATTTGATGATCGCGACTTTCTCGCGTACATCTTGTGCGGCCTGTGCCGGATCAATCGTCAACTTGAACTCAATGATCACGACCGAAAGACCTTCGTAGGAGCGCGAGGTCAGCGAATTGATACCGTTGATCGTGTTAACAGCCTCTTCTACCTTTCGAGTGACATCTGACTCGACAGTCTCCGGTGCAGCACCCGGATATTCAGTCTGCACCACCACGACCGGGAAGGTGACATCCGGGAACTGGTCGACCCGTAGCCGCTGATATGAAAACAGACCCAGCACGACGAAGGCGAGCATCATCATGGTCGCCAAGACGGGGTTGCCGATGCTTATTCGCGTAAACCACATGATCGTTAGGCTCGGTCGCTTCAGCGCTTAGATGTTGCGTTGACGCGCACAGGCGTACCCGGGGTGAGATTGCCCATGTCAGCACGAATCACTTGCGCACCGAATTCAAGCCCGCTGCTAATCTCAATATGGTGGTCATCGCCTACCAGTCCAGTGCCGCCAAGCGTCACGGGCAGGCGCTCAATTTTGTTGTTGACGATGGCGAACACGAAGCTGCCGTCGTTGACCTTGCGCACTGCGCTTTGCGGTAGTGTTACTGCGCTTGCTTTGCTACTCAGGAGTAATCTTCCGTCGGCAAACATCCCGACCCGCAGCAGATTGTGTGGGTTGGCGACTTGTATATACACCGGCACCGAGCGAGATCCGGCCTGGGTCGCCGGGTTAATACGAACGACCTTGCCATCAAACCGCTGCGAAAGACCCTCTATCCGCAGCTCGACTTTTTGTCCAATCGCGACTTTCGAGATCTCGCTACTGGGGACGGCGGCTTCCAGTTCGAGCTGTTGCAAGTTCACGATTTCGAGCAGACGGCTATCCATCGCTACCTTCTCGCCCGGTTGTACATGACGCACGGATACCAGCCCAGAGATCGGCGCGCGGCTGACGGTGTCATTGAGGGATTTCAGCACGATGTCGAGCGCACCCTGCGCTGAATCGACACTGGCTTTAGCGGCAGCGTATTGGCTGGCCGAGTTGTCGAATGCGTTCTTTGAGATAAAGCCCTTTTCGACAAGCGCGAGATTATTGTCGCGTGCCTTGGTCGCGATTTCCAATTGTGCACGCGCGTTATTCAAATTGCCGCGCGCTTGCGCAACACGCGCTTCGTATTCGCTGGTATCCAGCTTCACGACGACTTGTCCTGCTTTCACTGACTCGCCCTCGCGCACCATCACCGCGCGTACTTCAGCGGCTACTTTCGCCTTCACCGTCACTTGATCAACTGCACGCAGTGTGCCGGTTAGCTGCATTACTTGTCTCAGCTCAGCTGGTTCTGTGGTGAAGACTTCGCTGGCCAAGAACTCCAGCGCTGTGGGTGCGCTTGTTTTTGCCGCAGCAGGCGATGCCGGCGAAGGATTTGCAGGTGCTTTGGCGCTGAACCAAAAACGAGCGCCAACAACCGCCACCAGGAGCAGAACAATGATGAGAAGAATAGTGCGTGTACGCATGTCGATAAAGAGTGTTAGGTAGAGCGACCGCTCGGTGTCTCGAAACCGCGCGTCAACAGATCAACCAGGCAGTCTAGGAAAGCGTCAGGGTCGATCGGGTCCAGGTGACAAGCATGCAACGAGTGGCGCCACATGGTCAGCATCAGCATCGGCGCAATAATCACGCGGGTAGCCATCGCGGTGTCGACTGGTCGGAACTCGTCGAGCGCGACACCACGCTCGATAATGCGCGATAGAAGCGCCCCACCGCGTGACACCACTTCTTCATGGTAGAACCGGGCCACATCCGGGAAGTTGCCCGACTCAGCCATCATCAGTTTCGAGATTCCTGACAGTTTGGTAGCACCGATACGCTGCCACCAGCCATCAATGCAAAGGCGCAGCAAGTCACTACTGTGCCCTTCGAAGTTGTTAATCAATTCTTCCGCATCGGCCAGCGGCGGGACCATGTTCTCTCGCACTACCGCTTTAAATAGCTCTTCCTTGTTTTCGAAGTACAGATACAGCGTGCCCTTTGACACACCCGCACGCGCCGCCACTTCATCCAGCCGCGTAGCCGCGTAGCCGCGTTCCACAAACAGATCCAGTGCCGCAGAGAGCAACTCCTGAGGGCGTGCATCTTTGCGGCGTTCCCAGCGGGGCTTGCTTCGGGCTTCGATCAGAGTGGGCATGGGGGTGTGACGCGTTACTAACCGGGGGGTCAGCAATATAGGCCGGGCAGTGAAATAACGTCAAGCAATTCAGTCCGTATCAATGAGCCGGCATTCAAAAACACTAGGAAACCCCTTTCCACAAGGGGTTACCAAGTCCTTCGATGGACCGACGTTGCCAGATTGAACACGATTTGCATATCAGTCTTCATTTCCACACAGGCAACTGTTTACAGCCGCAAGCCAATAAAGACTTGTCTCACCTCTGAAAGGAATGCCATGAGTACACCAAAGCCGAACCTTGGCCGTCAATCTTCCCGTACAGACCTAAATGCGCGAAGTGAAGAGAGCAGTACCGAATCCTCATCTGACGACAGTCAGTCGGGCGTGGGTGAGAAAAAGGCTAAGCAGCCGCCCGCGCTCGAGCAAAGGCCTCGGCCGCGCGCGGGTACCTGGGTGGCGGCAACGGCCAACAGCGGGGCTTCCTCAAGCAGTAACAAAGCGGCGAATCCTCATGAAAAAGCCAGCGAGCCAGTGCTGTCGCCACGGGGACCCTTGCCACCTTTACCCAAACCTCCCAATAGCTCGATACCAAGTACTTCAACACCCAGTACTCCAACACCCAGCACCTCGAAACCTCCGGCGTCAGCCCCTTACGTGAAAAGCCGTGTACCGGCGGACAGAATCCCAGACGACTTGGCAAACGCACTACGGGCTTGCTACCAAGGCATGAAGACTGTGACCGACCCGACCAATCCTGCCAAGAGTTATCAAGTACCGGTATTCACTTTGCCGCCGAAGCAGATTGCGCGTTTACTCGTGGGCCTCGAAAGTAATTTTGGCAAAAAAGCACCTTCAGTTGACGACCTTACCAAACCAATGAGGGATAAATCCGGGATCACCGGGTTTCAGGTGAACAGTGAGCTCGTACTCGATGAGATTAATGTGATCGAACATATCTTGAAGCCCTTTGTGGAGCGGGTATTCGATCGCCAAGAATCCGAACAAGCTCGGATTGCGGTACGCGAAGGGTTCAATGCATTCGTGAGCGGTCCGCACAAGAACATGCTGCAAACCGTTGAGGGTCAGGACATGAAGGCACAAACTCTTCAAAATCTGGCCTTTCGCGCACAATTTGATCCCGTCATGCAGCCGCTCGATAGCTATATCTTCGGCAAAGACAGACGTCTTGAATCTTCTATGCTACCCGACGAATTCAAGGAGTTTTTGAAAGAGATTCCGACCGCTTACTTTAAATGGTCTAAACAACAAAAAATACAGCCAGAAGATCTGCTTGGCATTATAAAAAAAGTCTTAGTCGGCTTAACATTCATTCGAGGATTGAACCCAATCTGGACCATAAAGTTCAATTCGGATCTCACCACGAAGCAACAAGCCGAGCGCGAGTGGGCATCGTGGAGAGGGCAGCTTTTGGGTCAGCTTGGTCATTACACTTCGTTCAAATTTGACGACTTTGTTCTCGATATTATTAGTTCGGTAAAGAATAAACCCAAGGAGTTTGAAGATTTCTTCAAGCCGATGGAGAAAGCAGCTGAACTGCGACGTAGAGAGGCTCTAGCCGTCAGCCACAAAGAGGGGGCCAGCAAGAGAACCCTCAAGCGTGGCTCGACAATTTCTGCACCCGCAACCGGTAGTTCGAACAAACGCACCAACATCGGAAGCTTTATTCAAGACTTAGTGTCACCTCGAAAAAAAGAAACCTCGAGTACTGCTGCTATTCCAGTCTCTCCACGTGTTTTCAGCGCCGCTGAGCGGGTGAAATCGTCCGAGGGAATCCTGCTTAGAAAAACCGACATTCGTGACAATAACGCTAAGCGCAGGCGCGTACGGGGGTTGGACCAATATTTGAAGTCGATTAATTTGCCGAAGCGCGATCCGGGATACATCAGACGCCTGAATAGTGCGATTGCAAAACGCGCTAACTACGAGATTTTCGAACTTGCGCCTGCTGCATTTTGTTTGCAGGAGTTGGAAACCTACCTCAAGACAGCCGATCAGCAAGACCAAGCCTCATCACAAAATCTCAAAGAGGTTCAAATCTTGCTTGCCAGACTGTCGAGTGAAGAGCGTGAACAAGCCAAACGAGACGTGGAGCAAGCTAAGCGGCTAGCGCCCACGAATACATCATCAGCGCCCGCGACTGTAAAAAGTCCACTGAGCACAAAACCGGCCTTAGTCCCGACCTTGGATTTTGATAAGCTTAAAAATAGTCCATTCGCTGAGGATCTGGCCGATTCTGAAAATGCATCCGCATTGTCTAAGACCGAACCTAGCGATAGTACCGAGGTCGATACAGAGAGCAGCCAAGATGAACAGTCTGCCAAAAGCAATATCGGCAATGTTGAGAATGAAAAAAACAATAGCTAACTCCGTAGGTGACCTCAGTTTCAAGTGACACTAGTTTGAAGTTGTTGGTTCATCGCCGTTGCAAGACTGCTAAACAACCCCCACTTCTTAGGAAGCTGGGGGTTTTCTTTTTTAGTGCATCAAATATGAGCTGTGGTCCTGACAGTGGATAAAACATCGCGTCGATGCAGCACACTTGTCGAACTAGGGCGGGCGATGTGAATGAGTCTGCCCGTGATAAGCTTCGGCCTCTTTTCTGCTTCGCGCGCACCGGGTATGGAACTAACGCTATTGATTCAAGTCGTCATCATGGGGATCGTCGAGGGCTTGACCGAGTTCCTGCCAATTTCCTCGACCGGTCATTTGATCCTTGTGGGTAGTCTGCTTAATTTCACCGGCGAAAAAGTCAAGGTATTCGAGATCGTTATTCAGGCGGGTGCTATGCTCGCCGTTTGTTGGGAGTATCGGGTCAGGATAGCGCGCGTGATCCTTGATTTCAGAAGTGATATCGCGGCGCGTCGTTTCGTTGTTAACTTGATGGTGGCTTTTGTGCCAGCCGTCGTATTAGGGTTGGTTTTTGGAAAGGCAATCAAGGCGCACTTGTTCAAGCCAATTCCGGTGGCGCTGGCATTTATCGTTGGTGGTTTTGTCATCATCGTGATAGAAAAACGTCATCGTCGCGTGATGTATTCACGTGTCGACTCAGTCGACGACATGAGTGCAGTTGACGCGCTGAAAGTCGGACTAGCGCAATGCTTCGCGCTGATTCCCGGCACCAGCCGATCAGGTGCCACTATCATCGGTGCAATGGCGTTTGGCCTATCGCGTCGCGCAGCTACCGAGTTTTCCTTCTTCTTGGCGATTCCCACCTTATTCGGCGCAACCGTTTACTCGCTGTACAAAGAGCGGGCATTGCTGTCAGCAGCAGATTTGCCGATGTTCGGGGTGGGTGCGCTATCTGCATTTATCTCGGCTTTCTTATGCGTGCGCTGGCTGCTGCGCTACATCAGTTCGCACGACTTCATGATTTTTGCCTGGTACCGTATTGTATTTGGCGGGATTGTGTTGATGACCGCGCTCACCGGCTGGGTACAGTGGGCTGAATAACTTAAAAGGCACTAGTGTTGTTGGCAGACCTTACTGTCCGCCTTGTGCTCTCTGCGCTGCCGTCACCTTGTCAGGACTAATCTGCACTTGCTTACGCCATTATTCGCGTTGCTGTGTTAAACGTCTGTTGCTTTTAGCGCCGCTGAAACACTACATCCCAAACACCGTGACCAAGTCGTAAACCGCGCCGCTCGAATTTTGTGACCGGCCTGTAGCTTGGACGTTCTGCATACGCTTGTGCGGTATTAACCAGGCTGGGCTCGGATGAAAGTACCGTCAGCATCTGCACCGCATAATCTTCCCAGTCAGTCGCGCAATGCAAATAACCGCCAACGGCAATACGCGAGGCAAGCAGCTCAACAAAAGCGGCTTGAATCAGGCGACGTTTTTGGTGTCGCGCTTTATGCCACGGATCTGGGAAAAAAACATGTACGCCAGCCAATGATGCTGGCGGAATCATGTGCGTCACGATCTCGACAGCGTCATGCTGAATCAGTCGCAGGTTTTGCAAGCCATGCTCATCAATGAGTTTTAGTAGGCTACCGATGCCCGGTACGTGCACTTCGACGCCAATGAAATTCATCTCGGGCATCAGCCCGGCAATATGAGCAGTGGTCTCACCCATACCGGTGCCGATCTCCAGGATGGTCGGCGCTGTGCGGCCGAATACCTCGCTGAGATCAACAGCCGATTTTTCATACGGGATGCAGTAGCGCGGGGCTAGTGTTTCCAGTGCCCGCGCTTGCCCCTCCGATAGCCGGCCCATACGCGTGACAAAGCTACGGATTCGACGCTCATTAGGGTCATAGGGCAGTGTGCGGCCGGGGTCGCGGTTAGGCTTGGGAGGTTCGTTCATCGAGGCAGAGAGAGTGGAGCGGGTGAAGGGAATCGAACCCTCGTATGCAGCTTGGGAAGCTGCCGTTCTACCATTGAACTACACCCGCGCGAAGCGGGATTTTAACGGATGGGTTTGGCTTGATCTATTTTGAAGCGCTTGTCCTTGGTCACCCTTAGGGTTGGCAGGTGATTCGCCTAAAAAAATGTCGTTCAGTCAGCGGCAGTTTTTGTTTAATCAGTCGGCAGTCGAGTGAAGTTGTGCTGGTTCTATTCAATTAACCAACAATTCGCTGGGAAACTGTAGCCAATTGTTGCTATCCAGGTGGTGGTGCTTACACCTCCACTGCGGTCCCAAATGATGGACGCAGTTAAGCCGGGACTTAAGTCCACGCCGTCTAGGGTCTGGTAGGCGTCAATTAACGCGATGGCTGCCTTATTTTGAGGTTGCCACGTTTTTTAGCAAACTGGCGATTTCAGCTTCGATGGTGTGGAATTTTTGAATCGTCTTTGCAGTAAGAAAAATATCCTTTGAGCGCTTGTCTGCTGAGTTGATCTCCAAGTACAGCCATTTTCTATTGGCCAAGCGAGACAGGTGATAACGAATGCCCATATCGCTGTACGGTAGGGAGGTAAAAAACAATTTCAATGGGCATCCGGTACCCGGATACTTCCCATAATGCCAGTAAAGAAATAGCAAAATGTCGAGGGAAACGAGTGAGCCTTCAGTAGGTAGATGGCGGTTGACGACTTTTCGCACGTCAAGAAAGTAATCGAGTGCGATCTTTCCATCGACAATTAGCAACCGTATCCCCTTGTGAATTTTGGCGAACGCTTTCGAATGTGCGCTGTAAGCCAAACCTATTTTCACTTCGTCTTATTGCTCACGCTACAGCTGTCGCGGCCTAATAACGATATAAAGTTAACACTGATTAGCAAAGCTTGCATGGAGAGATTGGTGTAAATTTCGTTAGCACTTAGTCCGTGCAAATACAGGATTGTGTGGAGTGTCTATATCAAGACGAACTTATCAATATATCCATACTAAATTTGTAGCATTTCCATATTGAGTTTTGCTTGCAATGGTGTAAGCCTCTAATGAGTGTAAATCTCAGCATTAAATCGCCCCAAAACAGTGCATAAGATCTTCTTAACATCCATTGCGTTGGCTCTCTCACCGGTGTCCTCGGCGCTGGCCCAGGGAGCGCGCATGCCAGTGATTGGCTGTCAATCAGGTGCGGGTACTGCCGAAGTTTCGGAGCGGATTGATTGCGGGCGACCCACCGAAGTCTTAGATGCGCTGCAGCGGCAGGTTGAGGCAATGGCCACATTACGAGATTCGTCAGACGCTGAATATCGCTGTGGTCAACATTATCGCCAGGCACTTGAATGGATCGAGGTCGATCGTGCGCGTCTGGTCAGGTCTGCGTCGGCAATGCTGGCGGATTGTAATCGCGTATTTTCAAAAAGATAATATAAGTACTTTGGGTTCGGCTGCTCGATAATCAACCTGGCGCCCTTCAGCTAAATTAAAATGCGTGCTCGCAAAGTGCGAGCCTGGGCATATGCGTCTTGGGCTTGATCAACTCGCACCGATCACTATGCCTTGAGCTTGACCGGGTGCTTATTGGAGATTACGAAATGAAAACACTCAAAAATTGTCTCAGCGTTTCAGTTTTGTTGGCGGTGGTCGTGCTGTCATCGGGCTGCGAGACTATGTCGTCAGCCTATGACTCAACCAAGGATACGGTCTCGGGCTGGTTCGGCAAGGGCGAGAAAAAAGCAGATTAAATCTGGGTCTGCCTAAACCAAGCCGCTCTGATGAGCGGCTTTTTTTATAACGGCAGGATGTATTGGACCATTTGCGCGGTGAGCGCAATTTACCTAACCGTAGGTGCTTTAGGCCTGACTGGGGGGTGACTCGCGACGATTCGATCCAGCCACCATCTCGAAGCGGAATAATCGGCACTCGATAGCGCCGTTGAAAAACGGTGTCTTTTTCGATTCTTTTAATCGCAACATACGCGGCAGGGTCAGATCGGCAGTAAATAAACAAACCGTCCAGCCGGCAAAGCGCTGTTTTAGGGTGCTACCAAATGCATTAAAGAAGGCAACTGCCATGGCATCTGGTTCTTGCGATCGGTCGCCACGCATATCAATGCGTTCGCCATACGGCGGGTTTGCAATCAGCAAGCCGGGAAGTCCTGTGGGTGGCTTTACTTCTTGTGCATCGATTTGTTTCAGTGGGATATCAAAGTGAATTCCGGCGCGTTGGAGATTATTACGTGCCATCACCAACATGTCGCCAGAAATATCGCTGCCGAAAATCGTTGGTGCAGTAGGTAATGGCAAAGGCTTTACCGCATGACGAATCGCATCCCATTCGGTTTGTTTGAAACATTTGAACTTTTCAAAGGCGAAGCGCCGGCTAATACCGGGCGGCATACCCGCCAGCATTTGTGCTGCTTCTATTAGCAGCGTGCCCGAGCCACACATCGGGTCAAACAAGGGCGTGCCGGGTTTCCACCCAGCGGTGCGAAGCAGGCCAGCAGCGAGGTTTTCGCGCAGCGGTGCGTCACCGGTATCCAGCCGCCAGCCACGTTTGAAGAGTGACTCGCCCGAGGTATCCAGGTAGACGGTGACCGTACGCGCGTCGAGAAAGCCCCAGATCCTCATGTCGGGCGTGCGCGTATTGACGGAAGGACGCTGCCCGACACGATCGCGGAAGCGATCACAGATACCGTCTTTAATACGCAGCGTTGCGAACTCGAGGCTCTTTAGGGGTGACTTGATCGCATTCACATCAACCCGTATGGTGTGCTCAAGGTCGAACCAGTCTTCCCAAGGTGCATCAAGCGCGAGATCGTAGACATCGTTTTCGTTGGTGTAGCCGGATTGTGCGATACGTAAGAGTACGCGCGAAGCAATTCGGGAGTGCAGATTCAAGCGCATCGCATCTTGCAGGGTGCCGGAACAATGCACCCCGCCGGGAACGCTGTTGTGAATTTTTAGCGTCGGGCTTTGTGCCGCGATCTCATGCAGTTCTTCAGCGAGCGCGACCTCGAGCCCGCGTGGGCAGGGGCAAAAGAAAGAATATGACATGGCGTACCTTTTATCCGTGATTGTCGGGCTACGGTAAGCACGACAAGATGTAGCAGGGTTTTACTTTTTTAACTGTCCTGCAGCGCGCGTTCAACAAAATCCAGTCGGTCTTGGCCCCAGAACCCTTCGCCATCAATGCGGTACCAGGGAACGCCAAACACCTGTGCTGCGATTGCTTCTTCGGTATTACGCTGTAACTCATCCGCTGCTGCTTGGCCGCCCGAGTAGTTCAGCAGCTCGTTACCATCCAGGCCAACCGCATTCGCGACGGCCACCAAAGTGTCAGGGTCGGCAATGTTTTTTTCTTCTGCCCAGCAGGCGCTGCCCAGCGCGCCGAGCAATGCCATCGCTTCATCGGTGCCGTTCTGATGAAGTGCAGCAATAATGAGCTTCGAGCCGGGATCTCCCGCCACCGGAAAAAATGCCGGGTGAAGTGTCAAGGGAATTTCTAAAAACTTGCTCCACCGCGCCAGCTCGGCAAGCCGATACGCCTGACGCTGTGCAGGTCGTTGTGCCACCGGGACGCCACCACTAGCTGCAAACACCTTCACCATATCGGCCGGCTTAAGTGCTACTTGTGCATGATGCTTCTTCACGATGGCGGTGAAACGTTGATGCCCCAGATAAGTCCATGGTGACTGCGGTACAACGAAATACTCAACGATCTTTGCCATTAGGTTTCTCCCGAACTTATACAGGCTTGATGATCACAAGGGCGACCGCGGCGAACATCCCGATCACGGGCAGCTCATTGAACCAGCGGTACCAGACATGACTCCGGACATTCTCGCCGCGCTCAAACGTTTTAAGTAATCGCTTGCAGAGGTGGTGATAGCCCACCAGCACCAGTACGATCAGCAGCTTCGCATGCATCCACAGGCTCTCCTGCCCGACGCCGTAGTAAAGCCAGAGTATTAGTCCGAGGACGAGCGCAGGAACCATTAGGATGGTCATGAAGCGGTATAGCTTGTTCGCCATTAGAAGCAAACGCTGCGTGGCTGCTGGCTCGGTCTCCATCGCCAGGTTGACGAAGATGCGCGGCAGATAGAACAGACCCGCGAACCATGACGCTATCAGAACAATATGAACGGTCTTGATCCAAAGATAAGCCATTGATTAGACCCGCACCTCGCCATGGCCCAACACGACGAACTTCACTGAGGTGAGCCCCTCCAGACCCACGGGGCCACGTGCGTGCAGCTTATCATTCGAGATGCCGATCTCGGCGCCGAGGCCGTATTCGAAGCCGTCAGCGAAGCGTGTCGAGGCATTCACCATCACTGATGCTGAATCGACTTCGCGCAAGAACTGCAGTGCACGGGAATAATCTTCCGTGATGATGCTATCGGTGTGCTGCGATGAGTAGGTGTTGATGAAATCAATAGCTTCATCGACGCCCGAGACGATCTTCACCGAGAGAATCGCATCGAGATATTCAGTGTGCCAGTCTTCCTCGGTCGCTGCCTTCAGCAGGGGGTAGCCGCTCAGAATTTGCATCGCTTCAGTATCAGTGCGCAGCTCCACCTGTTTTTCAGCAAACAATGTAGCTAACTCGGGTAACACGCGCGGGGCGATATCACGCGCAACAATCAGTGTCTCCATGGTGTTGCACGTACCGTAGCGGTGACATTTCGCATTGAATGCCACCGGCAGTGCTTTGGCGATATCCGCCTTGTCATCAATGTACACATGACAAATACCATCAAGGTGTTTGATCATCGGCACCTTGGAATCTTTCATCAGGCGTTCGATCAAGCCCTTGCCGCCGCGCGGCACAATGACATCGATGAATTCCGGCATGGTGATCATCGCGCCGACCACTGCGCGGTCTGTTGTTTCGATAATCTGCACGGCTTCTGACGGCAAGCCAGCACCTGCTAAACCTTCTTTGACTAATTTGGCGAGCGCCTGATTGCAATGAATGGCTTCCGATCCACCGCGCAGAATCGTTGCATTGCCACTCTTGATGCAGAGCCCGGCGGCGTCGACGGTGACGTTGGGTCTGGCTTCGTAAATAATGCCGATCACACCGAGCGGCACCCGCATCTGGCCGACTTGTATTCCACTCGGGCGGTATTTCATATTCGTTATTTCGCCGATGGGGTCGGGCAATGCCGCAATTTGCTCAAGACCCTCGGCCATAGTGGCGATCGCTTTTTCGGATAGTGTCAGGCGATCGACAAGCGCAGCAGCAAGGCCGTTGGCGCGTGCTGCGTCCAAATCTTTTTGATTCGCGGCGGTCAGTAGAGCTGCATCGCGTCGAATCGCTGCCGCGATTAGTTGAAGCGCACGATTTTTCGCGGCTGTATCGGCCTTGGCCATTGCGCGCGATGCTTTGCGCGCTGCGCGGCCGATCTCGGTCATGGTTTGTTGAAGTTCCATTGTTTTCATTTCCTTGCTACTACCAGCGCCAATTGCAGCAGTGCGTCCCAAGCGTCGCCGGCAAAATCCTTGGCGCGTAATCCTTTGATCATACGATCAACCTGCGACGCTTTACTCAGTGCATCGCGCAGACTGGCAATTTTGACGCGCGACACTGCGGGTGCCATCAGACGCTCGCGCGGTCCCCAGATGCGGTACTCCTTCAGCATAGCCGCCAGCGGCCGTCCTTCATCGCTACCGATTTTCAGCTTCAGCAGCGTGCGTATTTCTTCACTGACCGCCCACAGCACCAACGGCAGCGCCTCGCCTTCGCCTTTCAAACCGTCGAGCATACGGGTGACCCGGCTCACGTCACCTGACAGCATTGCCTCCGACAGCTTGAATACATCGTAGCGTGCGACGTTTAGCACCGCATCCTGAATCTGATCCAGCGATAGCCGGCCGTCAGGATACAGCAAGGATAACTTGCGGATTTCCTGATGCGCTGCCAGCAAATTGCCCTCGACACGATCGACCATGAATTCCAGCGCGTGCTTATCTGCGCTCTGGCCCTGCGCCGCTAGCCGTTGCCCTATCCAGGGCGCCAGCTGGTGGCGCTCGATGTTTGGAATCTCGACGTACACCGCGTGCCGCTGTAAGGCAGTGACCCAGGCACTTTTTTGCGTTGCCCAGTCGAGCTTGGGTAGAGTGATCAGAGTCAGTGTGTCGCCCGCTTCGGACTCAATGCAAGCGGCCGCATAGTCTTGCAGCGCCTGACCGCCTTCCTTGCCCGGTTTGCCATTCGGGATGCGTAGCTCGATCAGCTTGCGATCGCCAAACAAGGACATCGATTGCTGCACCGACTGTAGCTCACCCCATTTAAAGTAGCGCTCGGCGATGAGTACCTCGCGCTCAGAAAAGCCAGCGCCACGCGCTTTTGCACGAATACGGTCAGCAGTTTCAAGGAGTAGTAGCTGCTCATCGCTACTGATGACATACAAAGGCGCCAGTGATTTTTCAAGGTGCGCATCGAGCGCTTCGGCGCGCACCTGCATGGCTTATAGCTGATCTAGTTTGACACGCGCTAGCTGGCGCATGATTTGCGCCACGGCGTCACGGCGCAAATCTTCGAAGGTCATGCGCTCTTCTTGTTCCTTGGCAAGCGCCTGTTCTTCACTGTAAGACAGGATAGATTGCAGCGCGATCTCTGGCGGCTCTACCAGTTTTTTATTATTTGCATCGGCCACTTCGAACCGTACCCGGTAGGTCAGACTGAATTCACGCACCTTACCCTGCGCATTGAGTGTCAGTACTTTTTTCTCCTGCGCTTGGGACAAGACCCGTAGTGTTACCGGTGCAGATTTTGCGTCCGCCGCGAGCTGGGTACTACTGGCGCGCAGCACAGTGCGCAGATCACGTTCCAGCGGTGTACCAACGGGCGCATCGAGATACAGAGATTCAAAGCCGAGCCGCGTCTCAGGGGTCGAGCCGCGCAGCTGGAAGCCGCAGCTGGCGAGTAGTGCCGCCAATAGCAGGATAGAAAACCAGCGCGTGAACTTGTTCAATGCGTTCTCCCTCAGGCCACGATATTCACCAGCTTGCCTGGCACGATGATGATTTTTTTCGGCGTACCCTCAACGAATTTCTTCACATTGTCATCGCTGAGTGCAGCGGCTTCGATACTGGCTTTGTCAGCAGCTTTTGCAATAGTGATTTTTCCGCGCAGTTTGCCATTCACTTGGACCATCAGCTCGATGTGGGATTGCTCCAGTGCGGCGCTATCAACCTGTGGCCACGGTGCATCGAGTAAATCACCATGCGCTTTCGCATAGCCCAAGATCATCCATAGCGCATGGGTCAGATGCGGCGCAACCGGGTAAAGGACGCGCAAGAAAATACCCGTGCACTCACCGAGTGCTGCACGCGCTGCAGGGCTAGGCTGAAGCGTTGTTGCCTCCAGCAGGTTCAGCATTTTCATCGACGCTGAAACCACCGTGTTGTACTGCAGTCGACTGTAATCATGGTCGGCTTGTTGCAGTAGTTTGTGCATTTCGAGCCTGAGCGTCTTGATATCGGCGTCATCGGTGGCACTGACGCTCAATACCGGATCGATATCTGCCGCATGTGACTGCGCATAATTCCAGACCCGACGTAGGAAGCGGTGCGCCCCTTCGACGCCGGCACCTGACCATTCCAGCGTCTGCTCGGGCGGAGAGGCAAACATGGTGAACAAGCGAGCGGTATCAGCACCGTACTGATCGATAATCGCTTGCGGGTCGATACCGTTGTTTTTGGACTTCGACATTTTCTCAGTGCCGCCAATCTGCACCGCTTGACCATCGCTACTCAACTTGGCTGCGACGGGGCGACCCTTGTCGTCGAAAGTCAGTTCAACATCTGCCGGGTTGAACCAGGTTTTTTTACCAGCGCTGTCTTCACGATAGTAGGTTTCGTTTAGCACCATGCCTTGTGTCAGTAGATTGACAAAAGGCTCATCGAATTTGACCAGCCCGAAGTCACGCATGACTTTGGTCCAGAATCGTGCGTAGAGCAGATGAAGCACAGCGTGTTCAATGCCGCCAATGTATTGGTCCATTGGCATCCAGTAGTCATTACGCGTATCGACCATGGCATTGTTCGAGCCCGGCGAGCAGTAGCGCATGTAGTACCAGGATGAATCAACGAAGGTATCCATGGTGTCGGTCTCGCGCCGGGCGGGCTTTCCGCAGGTCGGGCAATCCACCTTCAGGAATTTTTCGTGTTTGTTAAGCGGATTACCGCTGCCATCCGGTACGCAATCTTCCGGGAGTACGACGGGCAAATCTTTTTCCGGTACTGGCACATCACCACACGCTTCGCAGTGAATCATTGGAATCGGTGTACCCCAGTAACGCTGCCGTGAAATTCCCCAGTCCCGCAGTCGGAAGGTCACTTTTTTCTCGCCAGTGCCTTGTGCGGAAAGATCATGGGCGACCGCATCGACGGCCGCCTGGTAGCGCAGGCCGTCGTATTTACCCGAGTTCACGCAGATGCCATGTTCTTTATCGGCGTACCACTCTTGCCAGGCATCAGTGCTGTAGGTCTTGCCCTCGATCGCGATGACGGGTTCGATCGGTAATTGATATTTTTTGGCGAAGGCGAAGTCGCGCTCATCATGCGCGGGTACGCCCATCACTGCGCCATCACCATAGGTGATCAGCACATAGTTGCCGACCCAGACCTCGACTTGCTTGCCAGTCACAGGATGTGTCACGAACAAGCCGGTTGGCATGCCTTTCTTTTCCATCGTCGCCATGTCGGCTTCGATCACGCTACCTTGCTTGCACTCATTGATGAATGCAGCGAGTGCAGGATTGGTACTCGCCGCATGCGTTGCCAGCGCATGCTCAGGTGCTACGGCGCAGAAGGTCACGCCCATGATGGTGTCAGCACGGGTAGTGAACACCCACAGCTTGCCGCCGCTGATCAGTTGACCATCCTGCCCTTTGATTTCATGCGGGAAGGCAAAACGCACACCAGTTGATTTGCCGATCCAGTTGGCCTGCATGATGCGCACGCGCTCTGGCCAGCCGGGTAGCTTATGTTCAACGCAATCGAGTAATTCTTCCGCGTAATCGGTGATGCGGACGTAATACATCGGGATTTCACGCTTCTCGATCAGAGCGCCTGAGCGCCAACCGCGGCCGTCGATCACCTGTTCATTTGCGAGCACGGTTTGGTCAATCGGATCCCAGTTCACTGTACCGGTTTTGCGGTAGATGATGCCCTTCTCGAGCATTTTCAGGAACATCCACTGATTCCACTTGTAGTACTCAGGGCTGCAGGCCGCCATCTCGCGCGACCAGTCAATCGCCAGCCCCATCGCTTGCATCTGCTGCTTCATGTGCGCGATGTTGGCGTAAGTCCATTGCGCAGGTGGCACACCATTCGCCATCGCTGCATTTTCTGCGGGCATGCCGAACGCATCCCAGCCCATCGGCATGAGTACGTTATAGCCTTTCATGCGTAGCTGACGCGCCATCACATCATTGATGGTGTAGTTGCGTACAT